>Ga0196970_1000264_pt1 | contig 73119 bp, 76 predicted proteins | sample S1v_513CmetaG_FD_148672 | JGI IMG/M metagenome (GOLD analysis project Ga0196970, IMG submission 148672) | Soil microbial communities from Anza Borrego desert, Southern California, United States - S1+v_5-13C | ecosystem: Environmental > Terrestrial > Soil > Desert | place: USA: California...
CACCGAGGGGCACGTGACCTTCGACGGCAAGCTGTCGGCCTGCTGCTTCGACCACGACGGCCGCTTCGACATGGGCGACCTGACCACGACCTCCTTCACCGAGGCGTGGCACAGCGACGCCTTCACCGCGCTGCGCGCCGCGCACCTGACGAAGGACGTCGCCGGCACCGTGTGCGAGCGCTGCATCGCCTACCAGCAGGGTTGACAGCGGCGGCGCCTCGCATCAGTCCGCCATGGCGGTGGACGGCCGTTCGGCGATCTGCACCGGAGCGGCCCGCGTCAGCGCCGCGACGTAGGCCCTGGTCGTGCGCGGCAACATCTGGCGCCCGGCCAGGGACGCCTCGTAGCAGCCCGGACCGCAGTTGTAGGCGGCGAAGACGCCGGGCCAGCCGTAGCGGTCGTGCAGTTCCCGCAGGTAGGCGGTGCCCGCCAGGATGTTGTCGCGTGGATCATACGGGTCGCTGCCCAGCCCGTGCTGGTCGCGCAGCGCCCGGTAGGTTCGGCGGTCGACCTGCATGAGGCCGACGGCGCTCTTGTGGCCGGCATCGGCACGGCCGCCGCTCTCCTTGCGGATGACGGCGCGGATCCACAGTTCGGGCACGCCGAAGCGCTGGCTGGCCTCGCGGATCGGCCGCGCCCAGTGGTCGTCCGGCCGTGCGTCGGGCGGGCCGGCCCGGTCGGGGGGAGCCGCGGCGCGGGGCGCCTCGCCGGCCAGGGAAAGCTGCGGGTGAAGGGCCGCGAGCGTGGCCTTCACGGACGAGGGCAGGGGGACGGCGCAGGCGGACAGCGCCAGCGCGGACGCCATGGCGAGGGCAAGCCCCCGCATGCGGAGGATCGTGGACATCGGGGTGTCTGCTGGGTTCGGTTGACCGAGACGCCGCGAAGGACAGGGCTCAGGTCACGAGCGGTTCACCGGCGGCGGCACCCTGTGCTTTGCAAGTGACATGCCAGTAAAAAGCGCGGCGGACATAGAAAAAGAGCGCCGGATTCGGCGCTCTCTCCCAGGGTCGGCAATGGATTCTCGGGCGCGGGAAGGCGTGTGGAGGGTGTGCCGGATTTGGGAAACGTTCCCTTCCGTCACTTCGGCAATGCCGGCCGAGGGCAGCAGGTCGGCGACACGGCGATGTGGCGGGTTTCTCCGTTCAGGCCGGGAAAGCCGGTGAACAGCGCCGCGACGAGGGCGGGTATGACGTCCGGCAACTGCCGGCTGGTTCCTTCGCTGTAGGCCCGACCTTCGAAGAGCTTGACGGGGGCCGCTGCCGGCCGGCGGGCGTCGATGATGTCCAGCTCCAGCCAGCGGGTGAAGACCGTGAAAGCCTGCACGTCGCTGATCGGCGGCACCTCGCAGGCGAACGGGTACGGGACCCGCGCGCAGTTGTAGCGCTGCCAGTAGGCGTCGCGGCCGGGCAGGGGGGTGGTCACCACCTCGGAACGGCCGTTGTCGACGCCCCAGCGGAACTCCACGACAAGATCCGCCGGCTTGCCCGGATCCGGCGCGAGGCGGTAGCCGGCCGACACCATCTGGCTGACCACCGTGCCGGCGTAGGAGTCGAACTCGACGCTGCCCCGCTGATCGCCCTGCGGACGAACGGTGAAGGTCTGCCCCGGCGGCAGTTCCCGGTGGAAACGGGTGACCGTGGCCGGGATGTCCCGCGTGCCGCAGCCGGTGACCGCCAGGGCGAGCAGGAGCAGGAGCGTCTTCTTGATCATGGGAGCCTCGAGGGTGGGAGCGGCCTACCGGCAGTGCGTCTGCGTCGCCGTCGGTGGGGAGCGGCAGAAATCGGCGAAGTCGTTGGAGGGGAGTGGCCGGCTGAAATAATAGCCCTGCCCCTGGTCGCAGCCGTCGAACTGCAGCATGTCCAGATGGGCGTAGCTTTCGATGCCCTCGGCCACGACCTTGAGGCCGAGGTGGTGCGCCATGGTGATGATGGCCCTTGGAATGGCGCTTCCGGTGGCGTTCTGGTCGAGGTCCTTGATGAAGCAGCGGTCGATCTTGACGGTGCTTACCGGCAGGCGCTGCACGTAGCTTAACGAGGAATAGCCGGTGCCGAAGTCGTCGATGGCCAGCGACATGCCCATTTCGGTCAGCGCGCGCATGGTGCGGATCGACTGGTCGCTGTCTTCGACGGCGACGCTCTCGGTCAGCTCCAGTTCCAGATGATGCGGGGCCAGGCCGGTGCGCTCCAGGGCTCGCTGCACCAGCTTGTCGAAGAGGTCGCTGCGGAACTGCCGGGCCGAGATGTTGACCGCCACCTGCAGCGGCGGCAACCCCTCGCGCAGCCAGGCCTGCGTTTGCGCGCAGGCGGTTTCCAGCACCCAGGCGCCGATCGGCACGATGAGGCCGCATTCCTCGGCGACGAGGATGAACTGGTCCGGCGGGATCAGCCCGCGTTGCGGATGCTCCCAACGGACCAGTGCCTCCATGCCGACGACGGACATGGTTTCCAGGTCGATCTTCGGTTGGTAGTGCAGGCGCAGCTCGTTCCGCTCCAGCGCGTGGTGCAGGTCGGATTCGATCGAGAAGTGGGCGCGGCGCTGCCGGTCCAGCCGGTCGGTGAACAGCCGGATGGTGTTGCGGCCGGCCTGCTTGGCCTCGTGAAGCGCGCAGCCGGCGGTCTTGAGCAGGGTCTCGGCGTCGTCGTCGCCCTGGGTGTGGCTGATGCCCATGCTGGCGGTGACGAAGATCTCGTGGCCGCCGGCGCGGATCGGACGGGCCAGCGCGTCCAGGATCGTGCGCGTCAGCGTCCGCAGTCTGCCCGGGTCCCCGGCATCCGGGATGAACAGGGCGAACTCGTCGCCGACGATCCGGGCGGCGATCCCGTCGGCCGGCAGGGCTTCGCGAATCCGGAGCGAGACCTCGTGCAGGATCTCGTCGCCGATGCCCAGGCCGAGGGTGTCGTTGATCTTGCGGAAGCGGTCGAGGCCGACGATGGCGACCGCCGGGGTGTGGCCGGCCCGGCAGGCCTGCGCCACCGCGCCGTCCAGCATGTCGGCGAAGCGGCTGCCGTTCGGCAGCCCGGTCAGCGCGTCGTGGGTCCAGCGATGGACCATGCAGGAGGTCTGATCGGAAGCGCCGAGGTCGCCGTAGACGGCCGCGTAGTTGGAGAAGCAGCCCTCCGCGTTGCGGATGCCGGTGATGGTGACCCAGGACAGGAAGATCTCGCCGCTCTTCTTGCGGTCCCACATTTCGCCCTGCCAGATGCCCGACGTCTCCAAGGCTCGCCACATGGCGCCGTAGAAGGCGTGGTCGTGCCGGCCGGAATGCAGCATGCGCGTGTTGCGGCCGACGATCTCCTGCGCGGCGTAGCCGGTCAGCCGGGTGAACGCCGGATTCACCGACACGACGCGTCCCATGGCGTCGGTGATCAGGATCGGCTCCAGGGTGGCCTCGAAGACCTTTCCGACGAGCGCCTCGCGTTCGCGCGCGAGGGCGAGGGCGGCGTCCTTCTCCTGGAGCAGGGTTCCCAATTCCGCGGCGTAGCCATGCTCGACGGTGGCGAGAATGTCGGTGAAGGACAGGAGCCCGGCCAGTTCCCCGGACGGGCCGGTCACGCCGAGATGGCGGATCCGCTTTTCGGCCATCAATGACCGGGCGCTGAACAGGCTGCGATCGGAGCCGATGCACAGGAGCGGCCGCGATGCGACGGCCCCCACCGGAGCTTGGCCGACCGACCGGCTGAGGTGATGCACGATGTCGCGTTCGGTGAGGATGCCGTGCTCGCCGACACCATAGTCGACCACCAGGGCGTCGAGCCGGTGTTTGCGCATCAGGCGGGCCGCCTCGGTGACGTCGGTGGCGCTGCTCACCGCCGTCCAGTCCCGCGTCAGCGCCGCCTGCACGCTGCGCAGCGACAGGTAATGCTGAATCCCCTGATTGAGGACGACGTCGCTCTGCGTCAGCACGCCCGTGGCCTGCCCCGCGGCATCGACGACGACCAGGTGGCGCAGGCCTTCGGTGCGGAACCGCACGGCGGCCTCGCCCAAGGTGGCGCTGCCGCGGATGGTCTTCACCGGGCGGCGCATGACGCCGGCGACGGGCATCGCGAGCATGGTTTCGTCGGTGACGTCGATGTCGAGGGCGTCGCGCTCGGTCCAGATGCCGGCGACGGTGCCGTGCTTCATCACGATGATGCAGCTGCTGCGTTCGGCGGTCATGCGCCTGGCCGCTTCCGGCACCGGCGTGTCGGGTTCGCACGACAGGATGCGGCCGTGGATGATCCGTTCGATGGCGATGTCCGGGCGGTGCACCTTCGTCTCCCCAGCGGGACGGATCATCGGATCCAGATTGTCATTGCCCCTTCCGATGCAACTGCCGGGCCAGGGACGGCCGCCGCAGCCTTCTCCGGGGCTCGCCACGGACGGCGGGGAGGCGGTTCGCCGATCGCGCCGGGTTCTCCCGATTCCGGGAGGGGGCTTCCCGCTTCCTAGACGATCCGCCCGTGCGGACCCGCCGAAACCGCGGGTTCCAAAGCTTTTCTGAATTGGCACGGGGCATGCAAACCACCAGGGCGTAAAGACAAGCGCAAGACATCAAAGATGAGACGCCTTGGAGGAGCCAGTGTCATGAGACGCCAATCAATCACTCGTGCAGCCTCGCTGGTCGTGGCGACGTTCACGCTGTTCGCTGGACTGATGGCGGTGAACACCAGCTCCGCCAGTGCTCAGACGTTTACGGGCATCCGTAACACGAAGCACAATCTGTCGAGCATGACCATTACCAACGACACGCGCAACAACGCGTCGAATACCGTTGGTGAAGTCTGCGTGTTCTGCCACACGCCGCACGGTTCATCGACGACAGCGGCGGCGCCCCTGTGGAACCGCAAGATCGACGCATCCAAGCAGTACGACCTGTACAAGGGCAACGGGGCCTTCGACGGGGCCAGCACCATCGGCTTCATCGCGTCCTCCGTGTCGCTCGCCTGCCTGAGCTGTCATGACGGCACGCAAGCCATGGACACGGTGCTGAACGCGCCGGGTTCGGGCAAGTACGACGCCGGCGGCTTCGCCATCAACGGCGGCTGGAAGTCGCCGTCGGGCTCCGGCGCGCAGTCGGGCGGCATGCTGACCGGCGTGGCCAACCTGGGCGGCGCCAACGGCAAGGACCTGACCAACGACCACCCGGTCGGCATGGAATACGCAAAGTGGGCGGGGGCCACCCGCACCCTCGACGCGGACTTCAAGGAAGCCGTGCGGCTCGGAACCAAGGACATCTGGTACGTCGAGTCCGGCAAGGGCGACGCCAACACCCGCGACAAGAAGGACATGTGGCTCTACACGCGCGACAGCACGAATTCGACCCTCACCGCGGCGACGCCGTACGTCGAGTGCGCCAGCTGTCACGATCCGCATGAAGAGACGTCGACCTTCCTGCGCATTCCGAACACCAACAGCGACGTGTGCCTGACCTGCCACACCAAGTAGCGCGCAGCGTGAAGTCCGGCCGGGCGTCCTCGACGCCCGGTCCGGTCTTGAAAGGATCTATCATGAAGCTCGATCTGCTTCTGGCAGCGTGGCTCGCCTCTTCGGCGCTCCTGCTGCCATTCGTCGTTCAGGCCCAGGAAATCGAGCGGCCGGGCGCCGCCGTCGTGGCGAAGATCAACGACCAGCCCATCACCTGGACGGATCTGGAAACCGCCCTGGCGCGCGCCTCGCGGCAGACGTTCTACCATGGGTCCGTCAGCCCGGAACGTGTGGCCGAACTGCGCAGGAAGGTGCTCGACGACATGATCGTCGAGCAGCTCCTGCTGTCCGAGGCCAAGCGGCGCGGCATCGCGCCGGACGACGCCATGGTCGAAGAGCGCATCGCCAAGTACGAGGCGCAGTACAAGGACAGCCAGCAGTGGCCGGCCCTGCGCGAGCAGGTGCTGCCCGAACTGCGCGCGCGCATGCGCGAGAACAGCCAGCGCAGCCGCCTGGAGGCGGAGGTGCGCAACGTTTCGCCGCCGACCGACGCGCAGCTCGAAGCCTTCTACAAGGAGAATCTCCCGCTGTTCACGGAGCCGGCGCGCAGCCGGGTTTCCATGATCCTGCTCACGGTCGATCCCGGGGCGCCGCAGGCCACCTGGGACGCGGCCAAGCAGGAGGCCGAACGCATCCGTGACCGCATCCTCAAGGGCGCGAGCTTCGCCGACCTCGCCAAGATGCATTCGAACGACCAGTCGTCGGCGCAGGGCGGCGACATGGGATACCTGCATCGCGGCATGCTGGCCCGCGACGCGCAGGATCCGGTCGACCAGCTCGAGGTGGGCCAGCTCTCCGAACCCATCCTGCTGCTTCAGGGCTATGGGCTGTTCCAGCTCACCGACCGTCTGGCCGAGCGCCGGCGGTCGCTCGAAGACGTGCGTGAGCGGGCCGTCGAGCTGTACCGCCGCAACACCGGCGAGAAGCGTTGGGCCGATACCACCGTCAGCCTGCGGCGGAAGGCCAGGATCTGGATCGATGACGCGTTGAGGCAAAAGCCGTCCGCCGCCAGCAACTGAGCGGCGGGCCCGCGCTGGGGGCTTCCGCCATGCGCCCTCTCATCCACACCATCGCTGCTGTTCTGACCGCCCTGACTGCCGGTGCCGCGGTCGCGGAGGAGGAGACGGATTTCAACCTGGATCTGCCGCCGCTCGACTGGAACGGGGCGGTCACCTACAGCCTGACCCAGGGCCGCCCTCCCGGCGGCGGCGGCAGCGCCCGAAGCCAGGGCGTGACGACCACCCTGCAAGGCTCCACGTACATCTACGCGCCCTGGCTGGTGGGGGTGACCGGCAACGTCAATCTCACCAAGGGCATCGACAGCCCCTCGGCCGGCGGCGGGTCCAACACGCTCGGCGTGACCGGCGGCATGACCATCGGCATCCTGCCGCGCAGCCAATACCCGATCGAGATCTCGTACAGCCGGTTCGACAGCTCCGTTTCCGTCGGCGAGGAACTGTCGGAGACGTCGGGCGATACGCTGCGTCTGCAGTCGCGCGTGTTCCTCTCCGAAAAGCTGCGGGTCTCCAGCAACCTGACGGCAGCCAGCACGCGCTCCGACGACGGGTTCGTCGAGAGCTACAAGGAAGCCGACGTCAGCGTGAACAAGGTGTTCACCAAAGACGACATCAACCTGCGCGTGACGTACCGCGACCGCGAGTTCACCCGGCCGGACGGCAGCGCGGAAAACGGCAAGGCGGCGGGGCTGACGTGGCGCTGGCGCTCGCAGCCGTTCCTCGACGTCACGACCGACAGCGTCACCAGCATCCATCACAGCACCCTTCAGTCCAGCCGCTACGACGAGCGGAACCTGGTCATGCAGGGCGTGTCGACGGCGCTCTGGCGTCCGAAGGAACTGCCCGACCTCACGGTGCACGGCGCGCTGCGCACCTACAGCCAGAACGGAACGCTGCAGGCCGGCGAGGCGGCGACGCGCTTGCAGAGCGCCTACCAGACGGCCTTCGCCGACCTGACGGCCAGTTATCTGGTGGCGCCGCGCCTCGTCGCCACCTTCGGCTTCGACGGCGGCTACGAGGACCTGAAGCAGAAGATGCAGCAGACCGTCGCGGGCGCGCCGAAGCGGTCGTCGCTGCGGTTCGGAAGCCGCAGCGGCCTGAACTACACGTCCGTGTCCGAGCCGTTGCTTGGCTTCGACTGGAACTGGTCGTCGTCCGCCAGCGCCAACGCCCGCACCGGCACCCTGGGGTTTCAGCATTCGGAATCGATCGGCTTCAGCCACTCCGCCCACCGTCAGTTGGAGCTGCCGTTCTTCGAGCAGGCGTTCTCACTGAGCGTCAGCCAGGGCCTCGGCACGTCCTATTCGGATGTCGGCTATGGCCTGAGCCTCAACCATTCGCTCAGCCTCGGGCGCTCGATGCGCGACGGGAAGGACTGGGACTACATCCAGGCGTCGATCACCGACACCCGCTCGTTCGGGACGCGGGCCAACGAAGGGCAGCTGCTGCACTTCCAGTTCACCCGCGGCTACGATCCCGACCGCTTCACCACCGTGAGCGGCAGCGTCACCTACCAGATCGCCCGGCTGCAGTCCTCGACCGGGGAAGCCATCAACTCCGACTCCGTCAGCGGCAACGTCTCGTTCCGGCAGTTCAACCTGTTCGGCATCGAGCGGCTGTCGTTCACCTCGGACCTGGCGCTCAGCCCGCCGTCGTTCTTCAAGAGCGAGCGCTCTTATTATTCCTATTATTCGCGCGAACAGGAACAGGAGCAGAAGTTCGGCAGCCAGCGCTGGACCAACCGGCTCGACTACGTGATCGGCAAGCTGCGCACCAGCCTGATCGGCCGCATCACGAACACGCCCGCCGGGTTGGGCGAGAGCGCCGTTCTCCAGATTTCGAGAGCCTTCTGAGGGCGTTCCCATTTCTGGCAACGCCGCACCCCCCGCAAACGGGCCGCACGGTGGCGAATCAACGGCTTCGCCGATCTCCGGGAAACCGGCTCACCTCTTGCATTCACCTCCGTCCGGGGCGCGATCGCCCGTTCGCCCAGGAGTTCGTGATGCTTAGAAGGTTCTTTACCAAATGGTACGTCTCGGCCGCGTTGCTGGTGATGGCGGTCGCAGGCGTCCTGACCTTGGCCTCGGTCAATGAAGCGAAGGCCGAATACGGCGATGTGGTCATCAACAACTATTCGGATGCCGCGGGCATGCGCCCGGCGGTGTTTCCGCACTGGTTCCACCGCATCCGCTTCCGCTGCAAGGTGTGCCACGGCGACCTTGGCTTCCAGTTCAAGGCCGGCGGCAACGACATCACCATGCTGAAGATCTTCGACGGCCAGTTCTGCGGCGCCTGCCACAACGGGCAGATCGCGTGGTCGGTGGAGAACTGCACCCTGTGCCATTCCGGCAAACCCAACACGCCGACGAAGGTGCACAACAGCACCATCGACCGGCTGGTGACACCGCCCAGCAAGGCCGGCCAGACCCCGGTGTCGGCAGAGCCGGCGGGAGGCAAGAAATGATCGCTTTCCGCAGGTCCCGCCTCGGCATCATCGCCGCGGCCTTCATGCTGAGCCTTGCCGCGGGAACGCTGCCGGCCGGCGCCCAGGACACCGCTGCCGCCGGCGTGGCCGGCGCCAACAAGTTCAACCGTCTGATGAAGACGGCGATCGAGAGCAACGCGCCGCCGATGAGCGACGGCATCCACGATGCCGGGAACGCCGGCACGGCCGCGCTGCAGCCGCCCAAGGAAGCCTTCGGCGAGCTGCCGAAGGGCAACTCGGGCAACAAGGTGGACTGGGTCAAGGCGCTGCGCAGCGGCGTCGTCTTCCCGCGCGTCGACAAGGAAGGCACCAAGGCGCCCAAGCAGACCATGGACATGGACATCATCCGCGAGGTGAAGGGGTCCATGCCGGACGTCGTCTATCCGCATCTGGCGCACACCGAATGGCTGGACTGCGCGCAGTGCCATCCGAAGGTCTTCGTGCCCAAGAAGGGCGGCAACCCGATCAGCATGGCCGCCATCCTGATGGGCCAGTACTGCGGCGTCTGCCACGGCAAGGTGGCGTTCCCGGTTTCGGAATGCTCCAAGTGCCACTCCAAGCCGAAGAACGGGATGAAGCCGGCCTCCGCGCCGCCCGCTCCGCCGGCGCCGGCCGCTACCGTCACCCCGGCGGCGGTCACGGTCCCGCCCGCCCCGCCGGCCCCGGCCGCCGCGCCGCCCGCCAACCTGTCCAAGGACGCGCTGATGACCAAGGGCAAGGCCGTCTACCTGGACAACTGCGCCGGCTGTCACGGCGAGAACGGCGAGGGCCAGCCCGGCACCTTCCCGGCGCTCAAGGGCAGCAAGGTGGTGCGCGGTGCGATTCCCAACCACGTGAAGACCGTCCTGCAAGGCGTGCCGAACACGGCCATGCCGGCGTGGGCCGAGTCCCTGTCGGACGACGACATCGCCGCCGTCATCACCTTCAAACGCAACTCGTGGGGCAACAACACCGGCGACGTGGTGCAGCCCGCCACGGTCAAGGCCGCGCGCTGAGTGGAGAAGAAGAAATGAACGTGATCGTGAGATTGGGCAGCGCGCTGGCCGCCGCCTTCGTGGCCCTGACCCTGGTGTGCGCGCAGCCGATGGCGGCGCAGGACAAGCGGGTTCCCGTGACACCGTCCAACACGGAGCAAAAGGCCAAGTTCGTCGGCAACCTGGTCACCCAGTCGGTGGCCAGCCGGACCATCGAGAGCAGCAACGACGCCGAGGCGAGGAAGGCCCTGCAGACCGCCCGCGCCCTCGTCGAGCAGGCCCGGCAGGACATCGCCGGCAGCCGCTGGGAGGCGGCCGACAGCAAGCTCAACCAGGCGGTGGAGAACGTGATGACCCACTCCCGCCGGCTGTCCGAGGGGACGGTCAAGGCGGGCCGGGCGCAGGAGGTCTACCAGAGCCGCGTGGCGTCGGTGAGGGCGATGATGGACGCCTACACCCGCGTCGCCGAGGAGAAGCATCAGGCTGGTCGCGCCATCGACCGCAAGCAGGCCATCCAGCAGATCCTCAATGAGGCGGAAGCCATGGCCGCCAAGGGGAACCACGAGGGCGCCCTGGTGGTGGTCGAGCGGGCCTACACCTCGGTCACCAAGGAGGTCGCCGCGCTGCGCGAGGGCGACAAGCTGACCAAGACGCTGAAGTTCGACTCGCCGGCGGACGAATACGTCTACGAGATCGACCGCAACGACAGCCACTTCTTCCTGCTCAAGCTGACGATCGCGGAGAAGAACCCCGACCCGATGATCCTCAAACAGGTCGAGGACATGCGGGGCAAGGCGCAGGCAATCCGCACCGATGCCGAAGCCAGGGCCAAGAAGAACGATCACAAAAAGGCCATCGATCAGCTCGGCGATTCGACCGCTATTCTGATCAAGGCCCTGCGTATGGCAGGGGCGTACATCCCCGGCTGATCATTGATGTCTGCCGTTGGGTTTTCGCTGGGGCTCAACCCAACCTACGGCGAACCCAACGGCCGGACTTCCGCGAACGGACTCCGGCTGAGAGGCAACATGCGCCGGCACCTCACCATCGTCGCCGTCCTCGGCGCCGCCCTCCTGTGGGGGGTGGCCAGCGCGCCCGCGGGCGATGCCGGCGGCGCGCATCCGCCGCTCGGCACCGAGGGGCTGTACGACCCGACCAACCCGTCGCTCTCCGTGCTCCAGCAGCCGGCCGAGGCGCTGGCGCCGCTGCCGCCCGCGCTGGCCGGGAACCACGTCAACTGGGTCGAGGCGCTGAACCGCGGCCTGATCAACCCGCGCAAGGGCGTCACCCCCGACGCGGGCATGAACGCGGTCGACATGAACGTGCTGATGACCCGCACGGCGTCGATGCCCAACGTCAAGTTCCCGCACCGCGAACACACGCAGTGGCTGGCCTGCACCAATTGCCACCCCGCCATCTTCCTGCCGAAGAAGGGCGGCAACCCGACCAACATGCACGCCATCCTCAAGGGCGAGTTTTGCGGCGTCTGCCACGGCAAGGTGGCGTTCCCGCTGACCGACTGCTTCCGCTGCCACAACACGCCCCAGGACCCGCGGAGGCTGAGGTGAACCGTCTGGCCGTCCGCCTCGCCGCCCTGCTCGCGGTCGCCGCGCTGGCCGCCTGCGCCGCCCGTCCGGGCGCGGAGAGCGGCTCGCGGGACGAGCGCTTCTACTCCTTCGAACAGGCGGGCGGCGCCGGCCGCCGCCTGATCCCCACGACCACGCTGGACGGCCACATGGCCCGTTCGGCTGGCGCAGCGGCCTCGGTGCTGCAGGTGCTGACGGGTTCCAACCCCGCCACGGCGCTGGTCCGCATGCCCACCGCCGTGGCGGCGAGCGAGCACGGCGTCTTCATCCTCGACGAGACGACGCACGCGCTGTACCGCTTCCGCTGGACGGCCGAAGGACGGGCCGACGGCACGCCGGGCGGGGAGTTCAAGCAACTGCGCACGCTCACGGACCTGGAGGAGCCGACCGACCTGCACGTCAGCAACGACGGCGACGTCTTCGTGTCCGACGGGGCCGGCCGGAAGGTGGTGCAGTACAACAAGGACGCCGACCAGATCCGCGTCTTCACCGACACCGACAACCTCAACCGGCCGGTGGCCGTCACCACCGACAAGCGCGGCCTGCGGGTCTTCGTGGCCGACGGGCTGTTCGACCGCGTGGTGGCCTTCAACCGTGCCGGCATCTCGCTGTACGGTATCGGCGCGCGCGGGGACGAGGAGGGGGGCCTGCGCAACGTCCGCGACATGGTCCAGGGGCCGGACGGCCTGCTCTACGTGGTCGACGGCATCCATCGGCGGATCTCCGTCTTCGGCCTCGACGGATCCTACCTCTCGACGTTCGGCCAGGACACCTTCACCGACCCCGGCGGCATCGCCGTGGACGAGGAGGGGCGGGTGTACCTGGCCGACGGCTTCAACCACCAGATCGTCATCTTCTCCGGCGGCCGCGTGGTCGAGGTGTACGGCAAGCCGGGCGCCGGCCCCGGCGAGTTCCACAGTCCGGGCAGCCTGGCCTACCACCAGGGCCGACTGTACGTGGTCGATCGCCGGAACGCCCGCATCCAGGTGTTTCGCGTCGTGCCGGAAAAGGACGCGCGCGAGCGCCGTTCGGCGGGGGCGGCGCCATGAGACGGGTGCTGGCCGCCGCCGCGCTGACGCTGGCCCTGGCCGGCTGCGCGGCACCCGGCGTGGCGCCGGTGCTCGACCCCGGCGCGGCCGCGCGCATCTGGCCGTCACCACCGGAGAAGGCGCGCTACGCCTACGCCGCCACGCTGGTCGGCGAGAAGGACTTCGAAGGAAAGGGCGGCGGCAGCCGTGCCGCGGCGCTGCGCGTCGCCGAGTTCATCACCGGCGCCCTGTTCGGCCAGGCGGCGCCGGTCGAGCTGCAGCGTCCCGTGACCGGCATCGTCGACCCGGCCGGCCGCGTGCTGGTGGTCGACATGGGGCAGCAGGCGGTCATGGTGTTCGACATGCCGGCCAAGCGGCTGCTGCGGTGGGCCCACGCCAGCGCCGAGCGCGACTTTTCCGCGCCGTCCGGCATCGCGCTGGACGGCAAGGGCGGCTATTACGTCACCGACACCGACCTCGGCATGGTGGTCCACCTCGACGGCGAGGGGCGCCCCATCGGCGGCTTCGGCCGGCAGGAGCTGACCCGCCCGACCGGCATCGCCCGCGATCCCAGGAGCGGGCGCGTCTACGTCGCCGACACGGCGCGCCACAAGGTGCTGATGTTCGGACCCGACGGCCGGCTGATCGACACCATCGGCGCGCGCGGGCACGGCTCGTACGAGTTCAACTTCCCCACCCACCTGACCGTCGCCGGCGACCGGCTGTACGTCGCCGACACGCTGAACTTCCGCATCCAGGTCTTCACGCTGGAGGGCGACGGGCGCCTCGCCTTCGGCCAGATCGGCCTGCAGGTCGGCAGCATGACGCGCCCGAAGGGCGTCGCGGTGGGCGGCGACGGCCGCGTCTACGTCGTGGAATCCTACTTCGACCACCTCCTCGTCTTCGACCCGGACGGGCGCTTCCTGCTGCCCATCGGCGGCACGGGCACCGACGAGGGGCGGTTCTACCTGCCGGCCGGCGTGTGGACCGACGCCGAAGGGCGCGTCTACGTGGCCGACATGTTCAACGGCCGCGTCTCGGTGTTCAAGGAACTGACACGGGGGACGGACTGATGGGTTCGGCGGTCCCGGCGCGGCCTGCGATGGCGGCGGCACCGCACCGCACCGCCGGGCGCGTCCTGGTGGCGGCGGCATCCCTGTGGTGGACGCTCGTCTGGATGGCGGCGGCGGGGCTGATCCTCGCGGCCGGCCTGGCCCTGGACGCGCCGGTGGGCGCGTGGCTGGCGCTGCCGTGCTTCGGGCTGTGCGTGAACCTCGCGGCGGCGCTGGGGGTGAACGAGCGGCTGCGCCGCCAGCCCGGACTCCTGGTGTTCCACGTCGGGCTGGCCGTGCTGGCGCTGCTCGCCGCCGCCGGGCGGCTGACGGCGCTCAACGGCACCGTCGAGGTGACGCAGGGCACCCCCTTCGAGGCGGGGCACGTGGAAGGGCGGGCGGCGCCGTTGCATCCCTGGCGGCTCGACCGCGTCGGCTTCGTGCAGGGGCCGTTCAGCATCGGCTACGACCCCGGCATGCTGCGCCGCCACACCCGCAGCACCGTGCATGTGCCGGTGGCCGACGGCGGCTGGGAATCGGTCGAGATCGGCGACGACCGGCCGCTCAAGATGTTCGGCTACCGCTTCTACACTTCGCCCAACAAGGGCTATGCCGTGGTGCTGACGCACATCGCGGCCGACGGTGCCAGCCGCACCGGCGCGGTGCACCTGCCCTCATACCCGTTGAACGAGCACCGGCAGGCGAACCGCTGGCCGATGCCGGGCGGGCCGGTCGTCGACCTGTGGCTGCATATGCCCGAGCCGGTGCTGGACGAGAACGCGGCCTGGAGCTTCCGCCTGCCCGAGGAGGCGACGCTGGTCGTCGAAGCCGGCGGCGCCCGGCACGAACTGAAGCCCGGCCAGGAGGTGCCCATCGGCGCCGCGCGCCTGCGTTACGACGAACTGCGGGCTTGGATGGGCTACACGGTCTTCTACGACCCGACCCTGCCGTGGCTCGCCGCCGCCGCGCTGGTGGCGAGCGCCGGGCTGGGCTGGCACGCGGTCGGCAAGATCCGCGCGGTTTCGGGGGATGGCGATGCTTGAGACCTACAGCCTCTTTGCCGGGCTCGGCCTCTATGCCGCGGCGACGCTCGCGGCGCTGGTGAACGCCGCGCGCCGGCGTCCGGGAACGGGCGTGGTCCTGCTGCTGGTCGCCGCGGCGCTCTCTGTGCACGCGGTGTCCATCGGGCTGCGTTGGCAGCGGCTCGACCATGGACCGTACGTCGACATGTTCGAGGTGCTGTCCAGCAACGTCTGGAGCCTGCACGCGGCCGTGCTGGCCGGCGTTCTCCTGCTGCCGCGGCTGCGCGCGCTGCTGCCGGCGGTGCTGCCGGTGCTGCAGATCCTGGTGGCGTGGCTGGTCACGCTGGAGGTGCGCGACACCGTGTTCCCGGTCACCTACGACACCGTCTGGCTGCCGGTGCACGTGCTGCTGGGCAAGGCGTTCCTTGGCATCACCGTGTTGTCCGTCGGCGGCAGCGTGGTCATCCTGTGGCGCCGCTGCGTGGCGCCGGCCGGTTTCGCGGCGCTGCCCTCGACCAAGCTGCTCGACGAGATCAACTTCCGCCTGCTGCTGCTGGCGTTCGTCTTCGAATGCCTGATGCTGCTGGCGGGGGCCGTGTGGGCGCAGGATGCCTGGGGGCGCTACTGGGACTGGGACCCGCTCGAGACCTGGTCGTTCCTGACCTGGCTGGCGCTGGCCGGCTACCTGCACCTGCGGGTCACGGTGCGGCCGCCGCCGGAGGCGTCGGCCCTGGCCATCCTCGCCATCTTCGTCATCGCGTTCGGCACGTTCTTCGGCATGCCGTTCGTGTCGACGGCTCCGCACAAGGGCATGATATGAGGACCGTGTTCCACCCCGTCCGGGTGCTGACCGGGGTGATCGCCGCCGTCGCCGTGGTGGGCGCCGCCATCGCCGTGCTGCCGGCGGGCGACCGCGGCGTCGCCGTGCAGCCGCCCTCCGCCCCGCCGGCCGCCACGGCTGCGGCGGCCGGCGGGGCGGAGGGCGACCCCGTTTTCCACGAGTACTTCACCAGCGGCGTGGAATACCTGCGCCAGGGCCGCCCGCACGAGGCCCTGGTCAGTTTCAACGCCGCCACCTATCTGCGCCCGCACATCGCCGACACGTTCATCAACATCGGCTACGCGCACGTGGCGCTGGGCAAGCCCACGGAAGCCGCCATGGCGTTCGAGCACGCGCTCACGCTCAATCCGGCCAAGGCCAACGCCTACTACGGCCTCGCCATGGCGCTGGAGGCTCTGCAGCGGCTGGAGGAGGCGCTCGGCGCGATGCGCACCTTCGAGCACCTGCTCCCCACGGACGAGACCAAGTTCCGCAGGCTGGCGACGGCCGCCATCTGGGAATGGGAACACGAGCTGCGCGAACGGCGCGCCCGCACCGCCGACGGCAAGGGAGATCCGCATGGGCATCCGCCCGCATCACCACGATAGCATGCGCCGCCGGCACGTTCTGGGTGGGCTGGCCGCCGGGGCGGCACTGCTGATCGCCGGCTGCGGCGAGGAGCCCGCGCCCGGCGCCGTTACGCTGCCGCCCGGCCTGCGGCTGGCCCGGCTGTTCGAGGATGGCGAGGACCGCCTGTCGGACTTCGCCGGCCGGCCGCTGGTCATCAATTTCTGGGCGACGTGGTGCGCCCCGTGCCGGGCCGAGATGCCGTCGCTGGAACGGCTGTCGGTCCGGCTGGCGGCGCGCGGCGTCCTGCTCATCGGGGCGTCGGTCGACGCGAACCCGTTTCCGGTGCGTGAGTACCTGCGTGAGCGCGGCCTGACCTTCGCCCGTCATTTCGATGCCGGGCGCGACGCGGCGCGGCAACTGGGCATCGCGGAATACCCGACCACGCTGATCCTCGATGCCGCCGGCCGCCTGAAAAGCCGCATGATCGGCGCCGCCGATTGGGAGGATCCGGCCCTGGTGGCCACGCTCGGCCGCATGCTTGGGGTGCGGCTGGCCGCGTGACCGGAGCGCGTCAGCAGCAGGCCCGGGAGTAACCCGACGCCGCCTCGTCGGGGATCCGGCCCAGAATGCGGACGGCATCGACGCGGTTGCGGGCGCCGATCTTGCGGAAGACGTTCGACAGGTGGGATTTCACGGTCACGAGGCTGATCTGGAGGGTGTTGGCGATCACCTTGTTCGGCATGCCTTCGCGCATCAGGCGCAGGATCTCCCGCTCGCGCGCGGTCAGCAACTGCTGGGCGGCGGTGTCCGGCATGGGTCCGTGGCCGCACACCTGCGAGTTGGCGTCGGCCGGCATGGAGAGCACGGCCGCCGGGACGTACGCGTCGCCGTTCGCCACCAGTTGCACCGCCGTCTTCACGGCGTTGGCGCTCATCTGCTTTGTCAGGTAGCCCGAGGCGCCGGATCTCATGATGTCCAGGATGAAGGAACGGTGCAGCGCCGGACCGAGGACGACGATCCTGGTATCCGGGCCGTGCTGCTTCAGGTCTGCGACGACGTCGGGAAAGCGCACCCCCGGCATGCAGAAGTCGACGATCGCCAATCCCACGCCCGGTGCACCCTGCATCGCCGCCCGCAGGTCGCTCAGCGACGACGTCTCGACCAGGGCGCCGTCCAGGCACAGCGGCGAGAGATAGGGGCGGAGACCATCCATAAGCAGCTTGTGATGCGTTGCCAGGGCAATGTGCATGGGAAACCGTCCAGTAAAGGTCATCAACGGGAAAGGCGCGCTGGGCACCGTGCACAGCATGGGCGGTTTGCTGTGTTTCTAATGCGCAAAAATTTACGGCCGCTGAATAAGATATCAGAACATTGATCACAAGCACAATGCAGAAGGTCGGGCAAGGCCAATAACTCTGTGGAAGAGTTTTCTCTTTTATGGGAATGGAGTTGAGGTTTTCTTTTGTTTGGGACTGGGCAAGGTCCGCCGTCGGAAATTGCCGGTGCGGCATATAAGGTTTCTATAATTCTCCGGGGTGTGCGGCGGGTCGCCGATTTGTCGCATGGCAGTCATTCGCCGGATCGGGCAATAATTGCTGATTGTGGCGCGTGCGTTCTTGGAATTATTGACCGGCTTTTCATGTGGAAAGCAGATTTGCGGTGTTGAAAACGTCAGAATCTGCCGCGACTTCGGCGAGGAGTGTTTCCCCGGACCCTCTCGCTCCGGCGCGGCTTCTGCGTGCCTTCATCGTGCTGCTGGTGAGCATGGGGGTTGTGATCGCCGTGCTGGTCGCGGGCGGGGTCTACGCCATCTACCGCGCCGAAATGATCCGCGACGCCGAGGTGCTGGCGACCAGCCTGAGCCAGGCGCTGATCGGTCAGGAGCGCGACGTGCTGCTGAAGCGGCCGCAGCCGGGCACCGCGACGATCGGTCTGGCCGACGAGCATTTCGAAGCGTTCGACCGCCGTCTCCGCCGCACGCTGCAGCCGTTCGGCATCTACAAGATCAAGCTCTACGACGCCGAAGCCCGCATCGTGTACAGCACCGACGTGGGTCTGATCGGCCGGTCCGACCCGGACAACGCGACGCTCCGTTCGGTGCTGGCCAGTGGCCATACGGTGTCGCTCATCAAGCGCAAGGGGCAGGTGCAGGACCTCGGAGGGGGCGTGCGCTTCGACATCGACGTGGTCGAGACATACGTCGCGGTCCGCAACGACAGCCGGGTGATCGGCTCCTTCGAGCTTTACCTCGACCTTGGGCGCCACTCCGCGGATCTCGGCCGCAAGCTCATCGAATCGCTGGGCGTGGTATACCTCGTCATCGCCGCGGCCCTTGCCGTCCTGTACGCCTGCGTTCGCCACGGCGCCGTACGGTACGCGGCGGCGCTGACGGAACTGGCGCGTCGGGAGTCGGTCGATCCGCTGACCGGTGCGCTCCACCACCGCGTTGCCATCGACAAGGCGACGGCCATGGCGGCGGACGGCCCGCTGTGCCTTGGCCTCATCGAGATCGATCAGTTCGCCGCGCTGGTGGATGCGGGTTCCCCGGCCATCCTGGACGATGTCCTGTTCTCCGTGTCGGAGGCGATCCGCGGGCAGCTCGGGGCGGACGATCTGCTCGGCCGGCATCGCGGCGGTACGTTCGTCGGGGTCTTCGGTGGTGCCGAACTGACCGATGCGGTGCTGTTCGGCGAACGCATCCGGCGGGCCGTGGCCGGGCTCGGGCACCCGCTGACGGTCAGCATCGGCATCGCGCAGTGCGCGTCGGACACCGACGTCCCGGCCGCCATCCAGCGCGCCGAGGAGGCTTTGCGCCGGGCCAGGACGGACGGACGCGACTGCGTGCGTGTCGCGGCGTAGGGTCCGTCCCGCCTACGCGGCCTCGGTGATGACGCGCACGCAATCCCGGCCGTCCGCCTTGGCGCGGTAGAGGCCACGGTCGGCGCGGCCGATGGCGGTGAGCACATCCTCGGCCATGCGGTTCCAGGGGGAGATGCCGACGCTGACGGTGACCGGACGATCAAGACCGGCAAGGCCGAAATCCGTGGCGGCGACCGCGCGGCGCAGCCGCTCCGCCACCATGGCCGCCTCGGTCAGGCGGGCGCCGGGAAGCACGACCAGGAACTCCTCGCCGCCGTAGCGGCCGATCAGGTCGCCCTGACGCAGACGGCTGCGCAGCACCGCGGAAACCTTGCGCAGCACCTCGTCTCCCGATGGATGCCCGAGACGGTCGTTGACGGCCTTGAAATGGTCGATGTCGATCATGACCACCGCGCCGCCGGCGCAGGCCTTGGATTGGGCCTGGGCGGATTGGGCCTGGGCGATGACGCTGCGGCGGTTGAGGATGCCGGTCAGCGGGTCGGTGGCGGCGAGGAGGTGCAACTCCTCCATGATGGCGTCCAGGCGCGCGGCGCCGCTGCGCATCGGCCAGTAAAGAGCCGAAAAGGCCGCCGTCAGCACAAGGCCCACGATCATGATCGACAGTGCGAAGACGCGTCCGATCTGGTCGTAGGTCCGGCTGATGTCGAGATAGACCTCGAAGCTGCCGATCGTGCGGCCGGCGACCTGGATCGGCAGATAGGTCTCGACCACGTCGGCGTCGAAGCGAACGCCACCCCCGAGGTCGGCGATCTGGCCCTTCTTGTCGACGGCCGAGTTGATGCGCCCGGCGGACAGGACCTCGCCCAGCTTTGCGTTGCCGGCATCGACGCGCCCGATCAGGGTGGCATCCGTGCTGTAGAGGATGCGCGCGTCCATGTCGTAGATCTTGATCTTGTAGATGCCGAACGGGTGCAGCAGGCGGCGCATCCGCTGATCGAAGGCCGCCGCGTTCTCGATTGCGAGAGCCACCGAGACGGCACCGCCCGGCGCGCGCTTCAACAGCACGTCGCGTTCCTGCTCCAGGATCGCCTCGGCGACGCTGGTGGCCGTGACCTCGGCGTCGCGGATCATCTCGCCCCGGTACACGTGGTGGATGCCGAGGCCGATCAGTGCGGTGACGACGAGCACGCCCAGGCCGGCCAGCCCGAGGAACACATGCATGATTCCGCTCGGCAGGCGCATGTCGAAGAACCGCCCGATCGGCGCCGTGCCGACATGGCGCAGGCCGGAGAGGCCGGTGTCGCGCGGCTTGGAGGCGATGAGGGACATGGTTCGCACCTGTGCTGCGAAAGGGACCGGCGGCGGCGCCGATGGCTCTGTGCGAACCGTTGGAAGCAAGCGATATGCCAGCGGCCCCGCCTCCGCCGCCGGTATCAGGGTGGCGGGAACTTCGCCACGATCTGGCGCGTCCTGCCGTTCCGCGTCAGGGTGATGGGCAGCCAGGTCCCCGGTGCCTGGCGCTGCACGACGGCCGACACGTCGGCCAGCGTGCGCACCGGCACGCCGGCTGCCCCCACGAGCACGTCGCCCGCCGCGATGCCCGCGGCCGCGGCGATGCTGCCGTCCACGATACGGGCGACGCGCAGGCCCTCCTTCCCCGGTTCCAGCGTGACGCCGAGGCGGGGCTTCGGCGCCGCCTGCTCCTTTTTTGCCTGTGCGGGGTCCATGGCGAACACGGCGTCGGCGAGGGTGCCGTCGAACATGGCGCAACGGCGGGCCCCATCCCACGGCAGCATCACCACGGCGTCCGGCACGCCCAGCGCGTCGAGCTGGTGGGGGATGCCGTAGCGCTTCTCGATGTGCCCATAGCCGACCAGGGCGACCACGGTGCGGCCGGTGGCCCGGCGGGTGTCGGCGATGCGCTCGGCCATGGCGCGGTCCCAGACCGATTGCGCCTCGACGAAGCGGTGGAATTCCGGTGAATCGCGCTCGGGGCCCCGGCGCTTGCCGTCCGGCGTGTCGGATCGCTCCCCGGAACCCTCCTTGTCTCTGGCGTCGTCTCTGGCGTCGTCGTGCATGCCCAAGATGGCGGCGAGGGCATCGACGTAGCCCGCGGGCGGCGGCGCCGGGTCGCCCACGCCGCCGCGTTCCGGCACCGGGACCGCCGCCCACCCCTCGCGCCGGGTCCGGGAGACCAGCGCGCGCTCGACGTTCAGCGCGACCAGCGGCACGCGGTTCATCCGCGCGAAATGGAGGATCGGCAGGTAGAGCTGCGGGTCGACACCCCAGAGCGCGCCCCAGTCGGTGTCGCGCAGCAGGTCCGCCTCGCCGATGGCGCCGGCCGTCCAGCGGTCGAGGACCGGCTGCCTGGAGCGCGGCAGCATTTCCAGGCCGATGGCGATGTCGGGGTTCAGCGCATGGATGCCGATCAGCACCTGCAACTGCCAGCGATGGTGCTCGGCGCTGTCGTGCCGTTCGCCGAGCAGGACGGCCGGCGCGCCCGCCGCGCGACGCAGCAGGGCGGGCGCGGCGGCGGGGCGGCCGCCGGCATCGTACCAGGTGCCGGGCACCGTGCACGCCTCGGACGGCAGAGCGGCATTGGTTGGCGCGGCGTCGGTCACCGGGCCGGCGGCGGCGCAGCCGGCCAGCAGGAGGACGGACAGCAAACGGATGGGCATCGGGCGTCTCCTTCGGAGGCCGTGCCGTTCAGCCGGCCGCGCGGCTCGGCGCGGGCGTGGAGCCCGCTTCCCGTGCGGGAACGGGGTCGTCGGCGGGGAAGACGATCTCGATCCGCGTCCCCCAGGCCGGCCGCGACAACACGCTGATGGCGCCGCCGTACCGGTGTACGATTCCGTGCACGGCCGACAGCCCCAGCCCTTTGCCGTCGCCCACCCGCTTGGTGGTGAAAAAGGGTTCGAAGATGCGCCGGAGGTTTTCCGCGGGGATGCCGCAGCCTGTGTCCTGCACCACCAGACGGACGGCGCGGCCGGGCGGGAGGCGGCCGATGTCGATGCGGTGCGGCTCGTCGGTGGCCTGAAGGTCGCGCTCGTGCTCGACCGCGTAGCCCTCGGCCAGCGCCTCCACGGCCACGCTCAGGGTTCCGCCTGCGCCCATGGCGTCGATGGCGTTGCGGCAGAGCCCGTCGACCACCTTCTCCATCTGCTGGATGTCGGCGCGCACGACGCAGGGGCCGTCGGCGACGCCCGAGCGTACCGTGATGCCGGCCGGCCGCTGTTCCTCCAGCCGCTGCACCACTTCGCGCGCGACCATGTCGAGCGACACCATGCCCGGGGCATCCTCCACGGGTTGGCTGAAGGCCAGCAGGTCGCGGACGATGGCGGCGGCGCGCCAGCCGCCGTCGAGCACCTCGCCGACGCGCTTGTGGGCGGGGCTGCCGGTGTCGATGTCGTAGAGTGCGGCTTCCGCCTGCGCCAGCATCGAGTTGAGGATGTTGTTGAACTCGTGCGCCGCCCCCGCGGCCAGCGTGGCGACCGCTTCCATGCGCTGCGCCTGATGATATTGCTCCTGCAGGACGGCTTGGCGCTGCTCGGCCAGCCGCCGTTCGCTGATGTCGCGGATGATGGCCGTGGAGTAGACCGCCCCGTGCGCGCCCCAGTGGGCGTTGGTGAACTCGATCGGGAATTCGCGGCCGTCCTTGTGCCGGCCGTAGGTGGTGACGATCTGCCCGCAGCTTTGCGGCGTGACCGTGCTGGCGCCCGGCGCGCCGCCGGCGTCGCCGCGGCACATCAGGCAATGGGCGTACTGATGGCGGAACCGCTCGGGCAACAGCAGGTCGATCGGCCGGCCGAGGATCTCCGCCTCCTCGAAGCCGAAGTAGCGTTGGGCGGCGCGGTTCCAGAACACGATACGCCCGTCCTCGTCGGCGGAGGCGATGGCGTCGGTGGCGGACTCGGCCACCCGGCGGAACTGCTCCTCGCGCTCGCGTGCGGTTTGCAGGGCCCGCGTCACTTCACGCTTCAACCGCTCCGGCGAGGCCAGCAGGACGAACATGAGCAGGCCGGTGGCCATGGCGAGCAGCCCGCCGATCATCCAGATCGCCCCCGACGCCCCGCCGGCCGAAGGCCAGCCCTCGCGCGGCATGACGCCGATCTGCCAGTTGCCGCTGGGCAGGCTGACGTCGAGCAGGACGGGATCCCGCTCGAACAGCCCGGCGTCGCCGAAGAAGCTGGCACCGGCTTCGCCCTGGCCGTCCGCGCCGCGCAGCGCCACGTCATAGCCCGCGTCGCCGGGGATCAGGCCGCCCTCGCGCAGCAGCGGTTCGATATCGAGGACGATGGTGGCGAACCCCCAGAAGCGGTCCTCCGGACCGCCCGGCTGGCTGGCCAGGAAAATCGGCAGGCGGGCGATCAGGCCGTTGCCGCCTTGCAGCAGCGCCACCGGGCCGGCCACCACGAAAAGGCGTTGGGCGATGGTCCGGTCGACGGCCGCGCGGCGCGCCGGGTCGGCCCGCAGGTCGTGCCCCAGAACGGCTTCGTTGCTGTGCCGTGGGTAGACGTGGCGGACGATGCCCTGGGGAGCGAGCTGGAGGCTGCGGATGCCATCCACCCCGGTCTGATGGATGGCCTCGGCAAAGGCGGGGAAGTCCTCGTCGAGCGTGTCGAGCTGGCTGCGGGCGAAGGCGGACACGCCGTAGACGAGCCGCAGCCGTTTGTTGAGCGCGCCTTCGAGCTTGGCGCGCAGGACGCTGGCGTAGAGAACGGCCTGGAAGCGGCTTTCCTGCTGGAAGCGCGCGCGCTCGAAGGTGTCGAGAACGCCGACGGTCGCCAGGATTAGCAGCACGGCGGCGACCGAGCCGACGAGCGCCCGCAAAGGCATGCCGGAGGATTTGCGCGCTCCCATGCGACCGGTCTGGATCACCCGTCCCCCCCTCTCATGACCATCAACCCGCGTCGAAACGGACCCCGTCGAAACGGGCGGCATCCGCAAGGATGCCATCCGGACGCGTGTTCGTGCAGGCCGGCTGCTCCGGCCGGACCCGCGGCTTTTCGGCGGGATAGCCGGCCGCGATCCAGCCGGGCAGGCCGGACAACAGCCAGCAGGCCTCGCGATACCCCCAGTCGTGCGCGCGCCGGACGGCCAGCGCGGCGTCGTACGATCCGTATCCGTCGCCGTAGAAGACCAGCGGCGTGTCCTTCCTGGCAATCCGGGCCAGATCGACTTCATGCAGGGAGTCGAGATGGACGTGCAGCGCGCCGGGAATGCGCACCGCCCGCCATTTGGGACGGCAGCGGACGTCGCAGATCAACGCTCCGCGCTCCTTCAGGGCGCATGCAAGCTGGGCATTCACGGCGGTGATGGATTCCAGGACCCTCGACGACGCCATCGACATACCATCCCGCTGCCCGCCGGCAAGCTGCAAAAGCGGTTCGAGCGGCAAGAGAATTCTCAGCATGTTGCACCCCTCCATCGACGCCGCCCGCAACGGCATCGTCCTGGAATCGGGATAAGCAAGCGCTGTGCCTGCGGCCGGCCGTTGATTGTCCTCGCATTTTCCGGCGTGCGTCCGGATTTCCGGCGCAGCGGCGGGAAAGCGTTCCAACTCCGGGAAGGGCCATTCCAGCATTTGACGCCTCATGTCCATGGGACGGAAAGCATCGGCAGCCTTCACCCCGCGCGCTCGACGAGAACGGGAGCATCCTCGCGGAACTCCCGACGCCACTTGGCACGGCGGGCGCCGAGTTCTTCCCAGTCCGTCGGTGCCGGCACGGCCTCGAAGCGTCCGGCGCCCTGGTCGCCGGGCGGCACGTGGCGGCTGATCCTCATCAGCCGGGATTCCGGCACGAAGGTCAGCATGTGATCGACGAGCAACTGGTCGGTCACGTCCGAGCCCGCCACATGGTACGCGAGCACCGAGTCCGAGACCTGGCAGCCCAGCGCATAGCCGGTCGCCTGCGCCGTGCCGCGCATGGCGCGGAACTCGTAAAGGCTGCAGCGGCGCTCCGGCTCGCCGCGCAGGAAGGTCCGCTCGAACACCCAGCCGTTGGGGGCCGCGTGGCGCAGCGTGGCGAACTCGCCGTCGCGGCCGCGCGGCGAGCGCGCGAGGCGCAGCAGCGTCGCCATGTCCGTGGCCGACAGCCCGTCGAAGACCGTGCGGGCGATAACCGGCCCGAAGGCGACGCCGATCTCTCCCATGCGGCCCCACTCCTCGTAGCCGGGGTGCGTCTCGACGGCGGGCAGCCCGTCGGCCGACGCCCCCGGCGGGCGTCCGCCCGCGTCCGGGGTGCCGGAGGTGGTGGCGCAGCCCGCCAACAGCAGGACGGCGAGCGGCAACGTCCGCAGGAAGGGCAACGTCCGCAGGAACGTGGGCATCGTGCGCATGATGGTCACTCGGGTGGATTCGTGACGTGCCGGAGCGTGCCCGGCCGCGAATGTCCTGCAACGCACATGCCGCGGCGCGGTGCGGCTTCCCGTGACTCTTCTTTGATGCGGCTTCCTTGATGCGGGGGGTGCCGTCGCGCTTCATGGCACGGGCATTGCTTAAGCTGGGGTGGAAATGCGGACTCCGTTCGCCCGGGTCAGGAGGCCAATGATGAGCGGTCAGGTCACGTGGAACCCGGACATGAGTGTCGGCCAGGAACGGCTGGACCGCGACCACCGGGGGATCATCAAGGCACTCAATGACCTCGCGGCGGTGCGCGCGGGTGAAGAGGACAAGGTCCAGCCGATCCTGAACCGGCTTCTCAAGTACACGGTCTCGCATTTCACCCGCGAAGAAGCCTACATGAGTGAGATTGGCTACTCCGCGCTGCGGGAGCATGAGGAAAAGCACGACGTGTTCGTGCAGAAGCTGCAGTTCTTCGTCAATGAATACCGGGAGGGCCGGCGGCAGATGCTCGCCTTGGAAATGGCTGGGTTCCTGCGTGACTGGCTGTTCGAGCACATCATGACCGAAGACAAGGCCTATGCGGCCGAGGCGGTGTCCCATGGACGACCAGGTCAATAGGGTCAATTTCGAGGACTTGATCCGCCGGCAAATCAAGGGCGGCGGCACGACGGCGTTCGACCGCCTGCACGTGATCAGCCTCGATCAGGTGGCGAGCGCGTTCGGCGCGGAATGGCCGCGCATCCGCGAGCGGGCCATGGCCATCGCCGAACGGGTGCTTCAGCAGAACCTGACGTTGCGCGACGGCTTCCTTGTGCAGGACGACCGGTTCTTCGTCATCTTCGCCGGCATGTCGATGCAGGAGGCGACGATCAAGGCGGCCCACGTGGCGCGCCGTATCCGCGAGAAGCTGGTCGGTGCGCAAGGGGCGGCGATGGGGGCCATCGACATCGCCGCATCGGTGGTGGACGTCCGCAACCTCGGTGCCGACGCCGCGGTCACGCCCGCCGACCGTGGCGCCACGCGGCACGGGCTGCGCGCAGCGTCCGTCGCGCACACCCACGCCGAGCGGCACGACGACACAATGGTCCGGCGGATCCTGGAGTCCATCGACATGGCCTTCGTGCCGGTGTGGTCTCTGCAAAGCCAACAGGTGTTCGGCTGCCGCCTCTACCCGTCGCGGGCCGTGCGCGGCAAGGTCGTCTCGGGCGAGGCGATCCTCATCGAGCGTGCCTACGACCCGATGGTCGCGCACCTCGACACCTTCATGCTGCGCGCCGCCGTCGATCTGATCGAGCGCAAGCAGCACAGCGACGTCCAGCTCGTCGTCCCCGTTCACATGGGCACCTTCCTCAACGAAGGGCGGCGTGACTTCGAGCAGTACGCGGCCACCCTGGCCTGCGATCCGTATCGCCAGACCATCATCTACGAACTGATCGGCGTGAACGACGACACCTCGCGCGCCGTGCTGGAGAACGCGCTGCGGCTCCTCGCCCCGTCGTCGCGGTTCATCATCATCCGCTGCGAGACCGAGGCGTCGAACATCGAGTATGTGAAGGATTTCGGCGTCCGGCATCTGGGAATCAGCCTGCACGCGGCCTTCATCTCGCCGTTCGGCAAGAAAACCATCCGCAAGTACATCTCGCACTTCGGCGACGATTGTCTGCGGCGCGGCTTCCACACCTTCATCTGGGGCGTGGACACGCGCCTCGACGCGCAGCTTGCCATCGGGTCGGGGTACGCCATGCTCGCCGGCAGCCTGTTCGGCCAGCCGCGCGAGCGGCCGGGTCCCCCCTGTCCGCTGAGCCAGCGCGCGGTCCTCCAGTCCTGAGCCGGCTTCCCCGAAGCGGGAATGCCGGTCCCGGAATCGGGAATTTCCACGGCCGGCCGGGCGGCCCGCCGCGCCGTGCCGGATATCCCGCGCCCGGACGCGAGGATACCTCGTCCGGGCATGCGCGGAACGGCTTGGGCTTGAGACAAGTGTGAACATTATTGTCGCACCCGACAATTTACGGCGCGTGGACCGCCGGTCTGGCACGCAGCGTGCTCCCGGAACCTGCCGGAAGCATGGCCGGAAGCATGGCCGGAAGCAGAGCCGGAAGCACAGAAGGATCGCGTCTTGCCCGTCGGGATCGATGCATTGCCGCGTGTGGAGAATCCGCCCGAGGCCGGCGGCGGCCGTCCAGCGTGGCTGCGCGCGCGGCTGCCGGCCGGCAGCCTGTCGACCAAGGCGAAGCTGCTCTTCGTCGCCGTCGGCATGCTGGTGGTGCTGGAGATCGTCCTCGCCGTCGTCTACTACGCGCGCTCGGAGGACGACCTCGAACACATCCGCAGCATCGAGCACCTGGCCTACGGGCTGGTGGGCATTTCCACCCAGGGACAGGACCTGCTGCGCGACCTGACGATCCCGCTTCCGCCGGCCAGCGAGAGCGCGGGGACGCTTGCCGAGCACTGGATGGCCGATCTCAACGCCATGCGTCCGGAAGGCTTGCTGACGGCGGCGCTCGACCCGCGCGACGTGACGGCCTTCGAATACGACCTGCGGAACCTCGAGCGCCAGCTTCAGAACGGGCTTCGCACGGCCGAGCAGCACGAGGCGTTCCGCTCCGGCATCGAGATGGCGGTGACGCGCTACGTCACGCAGGCGCACAGCACGCTGATGGACCTGCGGCGGCGCGATCTGGGCCTGCTGGAGGACGCCAAGACGCGGCGGCAACGGTTGATGCTGGTGTTCGTCGGCCTGTGCGTGGTCGGGTTCCTCGGCATCGCGGCGTCGGGCGGGCTGTTCATCGCCCGGCTGATCGGGACGTTGGCCGTACTGGAGCGGCGCAGCCATCGCATCGCCGCCGGCGACTATGGCGAGCCGCTGCCGGTAACCCGATCCGACGAGGTGGGCCACCTGATCGAAGGAATAAACGCCATGGCCGCCAAGCTGGCGGTGCGCGACCGCGAGATCGCCGCGACCCGGCAGGCCGCCGCCCAGCAGGAGAAGATGCTGGCGCTCGGTACCCTGGCGGCGACCATCGCGCACGAGGTCGGCAACCCGATTCAGGCGATCATCGCCGTGTGCGACCAGCTTGCCGACGGTCTCAGGACCGCACCCTGCGCGCATCGCGACATCGCGCTCGGGCACATCGACACGATCGCCGAGAACGCCGGGCGGATGGCGCGCACGATCGACGAGGTTCGCAATTTCGCCCGCCCCAGCGTGCCGGAGCCGCAGCGCTTCGACCTCAACCGCGTGGTGCAGACGACGCTGCGGCTCATGCGCTTCGAGCCGCGCCTGGCACGGTTGACGCTGGAGTTCGAGCCGACCGAGGAACCCCTGTTCGTCGATGGCGTGCCCGATCACTTCGTTCAGGTTTTGATGAACCTGCTCATCAACGCGGTCGACGCGGTGGATCCCGAGGACGGTTGGATTCTCGTCACAACCCGCCGCATCCGCAACAATGTTATCCTGTCCGTCTCGGACAACGGTCCAGGCATTCCGGAAGCGGTGAGGAAAGCGGTCTTCGACCCGTTCTTCACCACCAAGCCGGAAGGCAAGGGGACCGGCCTGGGGCTCAGTATCTGCCGATCGATCGTCAGGGACCATGGCGGACGGATCGAGATTGCCGACAGCGTCGAATGCGGTGCTTCGGTCACGATCCGGCTGCCCTATAGCGGGTGCGCAGCATGAGGGTACTGGTTGTTGAAGACGAAGTGTCCTTCCGGCAGGTGCTGATCGAGCAGATGGCGAAGGACGGCATCGACGCCATCGGGGTCGGCTCGGCCGAGGAGGCGCTGGCGCTGCTGCCGGATGGCGGCTTCGACATCCTGCTCACCGACCTTCGGCTGCCCGACCGCGAGGGCATCGAGATCCTGCGCGAGATGCGCGAGCAGGGCATGGAGATCCCGGCGCTGCTGATGACCGCCTATGCCTCGGTGTCGACGGCGGTCAGCGCGCTGCAGGCTGGGGCGGCCGACTACATCATCAAGCCGGCGCGCGTGCCCGACCTGATCCGCCGCCTGCGGCAGATCCATGAACTGGACCAGCTCAAACGCGAAAACCAGCTGCTGCGCAAGATCATCCAGCAGGAACCGGGGCGCTACTGGTTCCCGGACACCGCCGATGGGCACCAGGTCAGGCAGATGCTGGGCAAGGTCAGCCGCACCGACCTGACCGTGCTCATCACCGGCGAGTCCGGCACGGGCAAGGGCATGAGCGCCCGCCTCGTCCACAGCCTGAGCAACCGTGCCGACAAGACCTTCATTCCGGTGAACTGCGGCGCCATTCCCGAGACGCTGATGGAATCCGAGTTGTTCGGTCACGTCAAGGGCGCCTTCACCGGCGCCGAGAAGGCCAAGGACGGCCTGTTCGTCGGCGCCAACGGCGGCACGCTCTTCCTGGACGAGATCGGCGAGTTGCCCCTGCCCATGCAGGTCAAGCTGCTGCACGCCATCGAGGAGAAGATGGTGCGGCCGCTGGGCGGCAATCACGCCCGCAAGACCGACGTGCGCATCATCGCGGCGACCAATCGCAACCTCGAACAGATGGTGCAGGCCGGCACGTTCCGCATGGACCTGTACTACCGGCTGAACGTCTTCGAGATCAACCTGCCGCCGCTGCGTCAGCAGATGGCGGTGTTCCCCACGGCCGTGGAGTTCGTCCTCGCCCGCTACCGGGCGAACCATCAGATGCAGAACCTGCGCATCGATCCCGAGGCGGAAGCCTTGATGCGCGCCTACAGCTGGCCGGGCAACCTGCGCGAGCTGGAGAACGTGCTGGAGCGCGCCGTCCTGCTGTGCGAGGACAACGTCATCACCCGGTGGGACCTGCCGGCCAGCGTGGCCGGCAGCGGCGCCACCGTGCCGGCGACGATCGAGACGACGACGGTGGACGCCGGCGGCTCGCTGCGCGACCAGGTGGCGTCGTTCGAACGCAAGCTGATCCTGCAGGCCATCCAGGCGGCCGGCGGCGACCGGCGCATCGCCGCGCGCAATCTCGGGTTGGGCCTGTCCACCCTGTACCGCAAACTCGAAGAAACCTCTCCCACGAGCAACGAAGATTGAGGAACACGCCATGAGGCTGCTCGTCGCCCTCGTCGTCGGCGGTGCCCTGGCCCTCGCCGCCGGCGGCTCCGCCGCAAACCACCACGCCGGCAACGGCCAGGGCACCAAGTCGTTCGCCGAGCTGAGCAAGGCGGCCGAACAGAACGACGCCACCGCGCAGAACAACCTCGCCGTCCTGTACGCGACCGGGTCCGGCGTTCCACAGGACTACGCTCAGGCCGCCCGATGGTACGAGAAGGCGGCCGAGCAGGGCTATGCCATCGCCCAGTATAATCTGGCCGCCATGTACGAGCACGGCATGGGCGTGGCGCAGGACACGCGCGCCGCCGCCATCTGGTACCAGCTTGCCGCCCAGCAGGGCGATCCGTGGGCGCAGTTCAACCTGGGCCGCCTGGAGGGCGCGGGGGAGCTGAAGCACCTCGTCAGCTCCTACCGGTGGCTGTACCTGGCGGCCCAGAGCGAGGACGCGGAGGTGCGCAAGCTGGCGTCGGCGCAGCTCAAGGAGGTCGCGGCGCAGATCACCCCGCAGCAGACCGCCGAGGCGACGCGCCTTGTGGCGGCCTGGAAAGCCGCACACAGGAAATAGCGGCAAGAAAAAAAGCGGCAAGAACAACGACAACCTGGGAAACGAGACACGTCATGGCCGGATGGAACGATCGCTGGCGCACGGGGAACAACGTGTTCGACCTCGATCACAAGCAATTGTCCACGCTTCTCGACCTGCTGGAGGACTCGCTGGGCATGCTGCCCGACAGCACCTTCCCGGACATGCTCGCGCATCGGCTGGTGCGTGAGGCGCGGGAGCATTTTCGGCGCGAGGAGAACTATCTGCGGCTGCACCCGACGCCGCAGACCGCCGGGCACGTCGCCATGCACGAGGCCTTCGCCGACAAGCTGGACCGGCTGGTTGCGCGCATCGAGGCGAACGACGGCGCCGGCGCCCGCGATCTGATCGTCGAGGCCCAGCGGATGTTCGTCGACGAACTGCTGCCGGCCGATTCCGAGATGATGGCGACCCTTGCCGCACGGATCGCCGTCGCCCATTAGGGCCTGTCCTACCGGCGCGGCTAACGCCGCGGGCCGGCGGTCGGGCGGCCGGCGGCGCGGGCCTGGGCAAGGAAGGCGCGCTCGATGTAGGCGATCACCGCCGCCCTCTCCTCGCCCGACAGGACCTTGCCCCAGGCCGGCATCGACGTGTTGGGCAGCCCGTCCCGCACCACCGTTTCCAGCCGGGCGCGGGTCAGGTCGGCCGTCTGGCCGGGGTCCGTGAAGTTGCGGGGGTGCGGCTGGAGGAACGAGCCGATCCAGTTCTTCGCCGTGCCGTCGGCGGCGTGGCAGAAGGCGCAGTTCTGATCGTAGATCGCCTTGCCGCGCACCTCCTCGGCGCTCAACCCGTCGATCACCGGCGGCACGTCGTGGCCGGCGTAGGTGCTGGCGCGGCTGATCGCATCGACGTCCTTGCCGCGCACGACCTGCCCCATGTGCGAGAGCGGGAACGCCTCGATGGACGGGTCGGCGGTGCCCCTGGGTTCATGGCAGGTGATGCAGCCGTCGAGGAACAGCCGCCGGCCGACGCGGGCTTCGGCGGACAGCGCCTCGGCCGGGGTGTCCAGCGAGGCGCGGCCCAGCACGAAGGGATAGGCCGCGCCGTACCGGGCGTGGTGGTCGGGCCAGCCGTTCCCGGCCGTGTGATAGGCGGTGTTGCGGGCGCCGCGGCGGACGAACTCGTCGAGGATGAAGGCCGCCACCTGCGCACGCTCGTCCGCCGACAGGACGGTGCGGAAGCTCTTCATGGCCGAGCCGGCGACGCCGTGCTCCAGCGTCGAGAGGATCTTGTCGCGGGTGAGCTGCGGCGATTCCACGAAATTGCGCGGCGGCGGGTCGAGTTGCTGCGCCGCCACCGTCTTCGCATCACCGCTGTAGCCGTGGCAGAAGTAGCATCGGAAATTGTAGATCGCGCGGCCGTTCTCAGTTTCCGGCGCGGCTACGGCTTTTTTTTTGCGTCGGGCTCGGCTTCCGGCGCCGGCGGCGGGGCCGGCGGCGCCGGATTGGCCGCCGGGGCGGGCAGGGCGCCGCGGTTCCACTGCGGGGCGGCGGGCGTCGCGTCGTCGGGCTGGATGAAGGCGGTGAAGACGTACTCCGCGATGTCGGCGATCTGCTGCGGCTTCAGGACCTTCGACCAAGCCGGCATCTCGGTGCCGACGACGCCCTTGCTGATCGCCTTGTAGAGCGTCGGGCGGTTGAGGTCGGCGCGCGTCTCCGGCTTATGGAAGTCGGCCGGTCGCGGGTTGATGAAATAGGCTCGCGGTCCCTCGCCGTTCCCGGTCTTGCCATGGCAGGTGGCGCAGGTCTCCTCGAACAGCCGGCGCCCCGCCGCCCGATCGCCGGTCAGCCGGTCGGGCAGCGGCAGCGTCATGTCGGCCGGACCGACGTTGTGCCCGGCAGCGCCGGTCGTCCTCGCCCCGGTGCCCGAATGGGCCGCCGGCGGCAGCGCCGGAAGGCCCGCGTGCGCCGGATTGGGGGCATGCGGATTGGACGCGCCGGGGGTCGCGGGGCCGGGGTGGGCGTTCTCCGATCTGGCAACGGCCGGGCCGTCGTTCCCGTTTTCGGGAACCGCGCTGGCGAAGATGAAGGTGGCGCGGACATAGTCGACGACGGCGGCGATGTCGCTGCGCGACAGCTTCGTCGAGAAGCCCATCATCGCCGTCTTCGGGCTGCCGTAGGTCACGGTGTTGATCATGTGCCGGCGCGACAGCTCCCGCGCTTTTGCCGAGGTGAAGTCGAAGGGCGGCGGGTTGAGGCTGTTCTTCGCCCAACTGGCGCCGTTGCCCTTGTCGCCGTGGCAGACCGAGCAGGTCCTGGCGAAGATGGCGCGTCCGCGGCTGGCGTCTTCCACCTGGGCCGGCAGCATGAAGGCTTCGCGCATATAGGAAACCACCGCCGACATCCGCTCGTCGGCGAGCGCCGCCCACGGCTGGCGCGTGGCGTCGGTGTGCGCCGTCGCCACGCCCCGGCGCATGCGGTCGTAAGAAAAACGGACGACCGCCTGCGGTGTGGTGAAGTCCGGGACCGGTTGGCCGGCCGTCATTCCGGCCTTGCCGTCTCCGGCGCCGCTGGAACCATGGCAGCCGGAGCAGTAGGTCATGTAGTCCTGCATGCCCGTGATCTTCTGCGAGGCGGCCTTTCGGCCGTCGTTTTCCTGAGCCTGTGCCGTCGTTGCAAGCAGGAACAGGGCGAAGGTTGCCAGGGGCAGGGACCGCATGCTTTCGCTTCCTCGTCATCAATGCCGGCCGCAGGGTACCCGCGAGCGGGGCGTGCCAGCCAGGAGCAAGAAGTGGGCCAGTGCATGGCACGTGGGTTGCTTGACAGGTGGCCGAAGAGACCGCCGCCGGCGGTGTCCGCAACCCGAGCGCAGGTGGATCCCGAGTGAGCAGGACCATACGGATCGTGTCCGCCCTCCTGGCGCTCGGCACCCTTCCGGCGCTGGCCGGGACCTTGGTCGGATCGAAGCACGACCTGACGGCCCTCAACGCGCGCGCCAAGGTGGAGGCGATGACCGGGCTGGCTTTCAACAACTACCGCGACCCGTGCATCTACTGCCATCTGCCCGCCGATCCCAAGGCGAAGAACACGTCGACCGACGACGGGCGGTTCAAGGACTGGAACCGGTACTTCTCCTTCCAGGACGACTACCAGCGTTACGAGAGCGCGAGCGCCAAGGCCAAGCCGGCGCAGTTGGGCGCGCAGAGCCTGGTCTGCCTGTCGTGCCACGACGGCAGCATGGCTGTGGACATGGTGGTGACGAAGCCGCCGGGCTGGAGCACCGCCGACGACGCGCCCCTGCACATGCGGCTGGACAAGGGAGGCGGGCTCAACCGATGCACGCAATGTCACGACGGTATCACCGCCCACAAAATGGACGCGGTAGTAATTGGTCGGAATCTGATGGACGATCATCCCGTTGGTGTCCGCTATCCGGGGTTGTTCGGTTCGGAAGACTTCCATCCACCAAGTCGAGACGGCGTCTTCCGTAACGGTGTCAAGCTTTTCGACAGTCAGGTCGAGTGCGCGACCTGCCACGACGTCCACAACCCCGACGTCGTTCCCTTCCTTCGAGTGGAGCAGAACGAGCTATGCATCACCTGCCACAACAAATAGGTCGGAAAATCGTCGGTTCTCTTGTGGCAGCGGCGTTGGCCCTCTCCCTGGGCGCCTGCCAGACCACGGAGAAGAAGCAGGCCGGCGTGCTCGCCTGGCCGGGGCCCGACGACGCCCGCTTCTTCTGGGAACAGACGATCGTGTCCTCCAGCGATGTCGTCGCGGAAACCCAGGCGCAGCGCCTTCGGCGCATGGCGACCGGCGAAACGACCTCCGGCCACAGCTTGCAGAAGCCCTGGGGCGTGGCCGCGCACGACGGGCGCATCTACGTCACCGACACCATCGCCCGCCGGGTGCACGTCTTCGACATGCGGGGGAAGAAGTACTCGATGATCGGCGATTCCGGCGTCGGCTCGCTGGCCAAGCCGCTCGACCTCAGCGTCGACCAGTCCGGCAAGGTCTACGTGTGCGACAACGCCGGCCGGCGCGTCGTCGTGTTCGACGCCGACGGCAAGTACCTGCGCTCCGTCGGCTCCGCCGAGATCCTCCAGAAGCCGAGCAGCGTCAGCGTCAACAAGGACGGCTCGCGCATCTACGTCGTCGACACCGGCGGCGTCAGCTCGGACAAGCATCAGGTCGTCATCTTCGACGCCGCCGGCAACGTGGTGAAGAAGGTTGGCACGCGCGGCTCCGGCCCCGGCGAGTTCAACCTGCCGATCTCCGTCGCGACCAACTCGGCCAACGGCAACTTCTATGTCGTCGACGGCGGCAATTTCCGCGTCGAGTCCTTCACCGCTGACGGCACGTACATCAAGAGCTTCGGCGACATCGGCCGCAACTCGGGCCAGTTCGCGCGACCCAAGGCGATCGCCGCCGACCGCAACGGCAACCTCTACATCACCGATTCCGCCTTCGCCAATTTCCAGATCTTCGATCCGGATGGGCGCCTGCTGCTCGACGTCGGCGGGCGCGGCGGCGAAGGGCTCGGCGGCCAGTTCATGCTGCCGGCCGGCATCGCGGTGGATGCGACGGACGGCCGCGTCTACGTGGTCGACCAGTTCTTCCCGAAGGTCGACGTCTTCCGCCCGGTCGAGACGGCGGAAGGCCGCACGCCGCGCGCCGGGGACACGAAGGCGGCCGAAGCCAAGAAATAGGAGCGGCGTTCCCGAAACCGGGAAAAACATGACCCCGGGTGCGGCCAATCCCCAACAACACGGCGCCGGACCGAATGGCACAAGGCTTGCGAAGATCCCGGCACCGCCCCGCACGTTTGCCAAAGATCATCGCGAGGGCGAACGCCCAATCCATTGGAGAACCATAAAGATGCGTAAGCTTCTGCTTGCTTCGGCCGTCGTCCTGGCGTCCGGTCTCGCCGTGTCCGGTGCCCACGCCGCCAATCCGGCCGCCGGCAAGGGCGTGTACGAGACCAACTGCGCCGCGTGCCACGGGCCGGACGGCGTCGCCGCCATTCCCGGCACCCCGAACTTCGCCAAGCGCGAGCGCCTGGAGAAGCCGGACGGCCAGCTCCTGAACTCGATCCGCAGTGGCCTGAACATCATGCCGGCGTGGCAGGGCCAGTTGAACGACCAGGAGATGGCCTCGGCGCTCGCGTACATCCGCACGCTGGCCCGCTGAGGGTAGGGGAGGACGCTGCCTTGACGACGCTTCACCGCCTTTTCCTGCTGCTCGCCTCGGCGGTCCTGTTCGCCGGGGCCGTGGGGAACGCGTCCGCGCAGTCCAGGGCAGCGTCCGCGCCGCTCATGGAGAGCTTCAACGTCGGCGAGCGGGCCTACGTCCGCTCGCTGGCGGTCGATCCCGGCCGCAACGCGCTGTGGGTCGGCACCTCGGTCGGCGTGCTGGAGGTCGACCTCCGAACCAGCAACGTGAAGAACACCTTCACGCGCGAACACGGGCTGGCCAACGAATACGTCTTCGCCATCGGCGTGGTGCCGGACGACCCGCAAGGCAAGGTCTGGTTCGGCACCAACGCCGGGGGCGCCAGCACCTACGACAAGGCCGGGTCGTGGAAGGTCTACTTCCCCATGCACGGGCTGGCCGACTACTGGGTCTATTCCTTCGCCTTCGACAAGCGGGGCGGGGCGTGGATCGGCACCTGGGACGGCGCCAACTACGTCGATCCGCAGACCGGCGCCTTCACCACCTACCGCGACGAGCTGATCAACATCTGGGTCTACGGCATCGACATCGATCCCCAGGGGCGCGTGTGGTTCGGCACCGAGGGCGGCGTCACCATGCACGACGGCGAGAGCTGGACCTCCTGGACGCACGAGCACGGCCTCGGCGCCGAGAACGCGGCCTCCCTGCCGCGCAGCGCCAACACCGGCCTCGGCACCCGCTCGCGCCACGACCTGGCGCTCGAAGCGGCGGGGCAGGAGACCTACAACCCCAACTACGTCTTTTCCGTGAAGGTCGACGGCACCGGCCGCGGCGTCTGGTTCGGCACCTGGGGCGGCGGCGTCTCGCTGTTCGACGGCAAGACCTGGAAGTCGTTCAGCACGGCCGACGGCCTTGCCGGCAACGTCGTCTACAGCATCGCGCAGGAGCCGGACGGCACCTTGTGGTTCGGCACCAACCACGGCGTCAGCCACTACGACGGCCGCCGCTTCGTGACCTACGACCGCGCCGACGGGCTGATCGACGACAACGTCTACGCGATCGCGCTGGCGCCCGACGGCTCGGCGTGGTTCGGGTCGCGCGGTGGCGTCAGCCACCTCCTTCACCGCAAACCGTGATCGGAAAGCAGTCCATGCGGAACGTCCTCCTCGTCGCCGGGATCGCCCTGGCCGCCGCCGCCGGCGCCTACGAGCTGGGGCGCCAACAGGCGCCGCCCCCGGTGCCGGCCGCCGCCCAAACGCAGGCGGCTCCGGCGCTTCCCGCGCCGCCTCCGGTTCCGCCTGCGCAAGCCGCCGCTCCGGCCGCCCCGTCCACCCCGCCGCTGCCGGCCCAGCATCCCGCACCGCGCGACTTCGACCATTTCCGCGTCGGCAACCGCAACGTCAAGGCGCTGGCGGTGGACGGCGGCACGCTGTGGGTCGGTTCCTCGGGCGGGGTCATCCGCTACGACATCGCGAACGACAAGTTCGTCGTCTACGACAACAAGAACGGACTGCTGTCCAACGGCATCTTCCACGTGCACCGGCACGGCGACGAGCTGTGGGTCGGCACCTACGGCGGCGGCCTGTCGGTGATGAACGTCACGACCGGCGTCTGGCGCGGCTACAACGTGCCGGAGGGCATGGGCGACGCCTTCGTCTACGACGTGATGCGCGCCCGCTCCGGCGACATCTGGATCGCCACCTGGTCGGGCGTGAACCGCATCAAGGGCGGCCGGATGGACGACATCGACGCGTGGGAGCTGCACACCGTCGCCTCGACCGGCGGCGGCCTGCCCAACGACTGGGTCTACGGACTGGCCGAAGGCGCGAACGGCGAGGTCTGGCTGGCCACCGAGGGCGGCGTCGCCCGCTTCGTCGGCGGCGCGTGGGAGAACTGGACGCACGCCAAGGGCCTCGGCGCGCCGTACGACGCCGTGAAGGCGCAGATCGACCTGACCAACGACCCCGGCAACCAGTCCCGCCACCATGCCCAGCAGAAGAAGGAGCAGGGACTGGAGAACGTCAGCGTCGCCTACAACCCGAACTACGTGATCTCGATCGCGGTGGATGCGGCGGGCGGCGTGTGGGCCGGCACCTGGGGCGGCGGCCTGTCGTACTTCGACGGCACGGCGTGGCGCACCTACACGGTCAGCGACGGGCTGCCGTCCAACCACATCTTCATGCTGAAGCGCGCGCCCGACGGGGTGCTGTGGATCGGCACCAACCGCGGCCTGAGCCGCTACGACGGCAAGGCCTTCTCGACGATCACCGAGAAGGACGGGCTGCTCGGCAACAGCGTGTTTTCCATGGCCTTCGCCGGCAACGGCGAGGTCTGGGTCGGCAGCTTCGGCGGCCTGACCCGATTCCGCAAGGGCCTGTGACGCGCACCCGGCCCGAAGGAGCGACAAAGCATGTTCACGGAGATCGGTCACTACGCGCTGATCCTGGCGCTCGCCGTCGCGGCGGCGCAGGCGGTCGTGCCGCTGGTCGGCGCGCACCGCGGCGACCGCACGCTGATGGCGGTCGGCCGTTCGGCGGCGTTCGCCCAGTTCCTGCTGGTGTGCGTGGCCTTCGGCGCGCTGCTGCACGCCTACGTCACCAGCGACTTCTCGGTGGCCAACGTCGCCCAGAACTCGCACACCGACAAGCCGATGCTCTACAAGGTGAGCGGCCTGTGGGGCAACCACGAGGGCTCGCTGCTGCTGTGGATCGCCATCCTGTCGGGCTTCGGCGCGGCGGTCGCCGGCTTCGGCAACAACTTGCCGGCGGCGCTGCGGGCGCGCACGCTGGCCGTGCAGGGCATGATCGCGGTCGGCTTCACGCTGTTCATCCTGCTGACCTCCAACCCGTTCGAACGGCTGGACCCGGTGCCGCTGAACGGCAACGGCCTCAACCCGCTGCTTCAGGACCCCGGCCTGGCCTTCCACCCGCCGTTCCTGTACCTGGGCTACGTCGGCTTCTCGATCGCCTTCTCCTTCGCCGTGGCGGCGTTGATCGAGGGGCGCGTCGACGCCGCCTGGGCGCGCTGGGTGCGGCCGTGGACGCTGGCCGCCTGGGTGTTCCTGACGGTCGGCATTGGCCTCGGCTCCTGGTGGGCCTACTACGAGCTGGGCTGGGGCGGCTGGTGGTACTGGGACCCGGTCGAGAACGCCTCCTTCATGCCGTGGCTGGCCGGCACGGCCCTGCTGCACTCGGCGATCATCGTCGAGAAGCGCGACACGCTGAAGACCTGGACGATCCTGCTCGCCATCATCGCCTTCAGCCTCAGCCTGCTGGGCACCTTCCTGGTGCGCTCGGGCATCATCAGCTCGGTCCACTCCTTCGCGTCCGACCCGACGCGCGGCCTGTTCATCCTGGCGCTGCTGCTGGTGACGGTCGGCGGCTCGCTCGTCCTGTACGCGCTGCGCGCGCCGGTGCTGAAGTCGGGCGGCCTGTTCTCCGCGGTCAGCCGCGAGGGGTCGCTGGTGCTCAACAACGTGCTGCTGGCCACGGCCACCGGCACGGTGCTGCTCGGCACGCTGTACCCGCTGATCGCCGACGCCCTCAACCTCGGCAAGCTGTCGGTGGGCGCGCCCTTCTTCAACGCGGTGTTCGTGCCGCTGGCGGTGCCGCTGGCCGCCGCCATGGCGCTGGGGCCGCTGCTGGCGTGGAAGCGCGGCAACCTCATGCGCGCGCTGCGCGCGCTGCGCCCGGCGGTGGCGGCCGGGTTGCTGGTGGCGGTGGGCACGCTGGTCTGGGGCGGCTCCGCCTCGCCGTGGTGGGCGGCGCTGGGCACCGGGCTGGCGGCCTACCTGTTCGTCGGCACGCTGACCGAGACGGCCGAGCGCGTGCGCCTGTTCGACGTGCCGCCCGCGGCCAGCCTGCACCGCCTCGTCCACCTGCCGCGCTCCGCCTACGGGCTGCTGCTGTCGCACCTGGGGCTGGCGCTGGTCATCGCCGGCATCACCGGGTCCTCGGCGTGGAAGGTGGAAAGCGTCCAGACCATGCGCGTCGGTGAGACGGTCGTGGTGGCCGGCTTCGCCTACCGCCTCGACGGCGTCGAGGAGGCCCGCGGCCCGAACTACGTGTCGGCGCGCGCGACCTTCACGGTGACGAAGGACGGCCGGCCCTACGCCGTCATGCAGCCGGAAAAGCGCCTGTACATGCAGCCGCAGCGCCCGACCACCGAGGCCGCCATCGTCACCACCTGGCTGGGCGACCTCTACGCGGTGATCGGCGACGCCAACGGCCCGGATGGCTTCGTCACGCGCCTCTACTTCAACCCGCTGGTGCCCTGGCTGTGGGCCGGCGGCATCGTCATGGTGCTGGGCGGGCTGGTCAGCCTGTCGGACCGCCGCCACCGGGTCGGCGCGCCGGCGCGGGCCCACGCCGCGCTCGCCGTCAACTCCGTCGCCCGGGGAGCCTGAGCCATGCGGCGCCTGGTCTACGCCCTGCCGCTGCTGGTGCTTGCGGTGGTCGGTGTCTTCTTCTTCGTCGGCTTCGATCGTGATCCCAAGCTGATCCCCTCGCCGATGATCGACAAGCCGTCCCCCGCCTTCGCCGTGCCTGGGCTGCGCGGTGGCGACGGCACGGTGGGCAACGCCCGCTTCGGCGGCACGGTCACGCTGGTCAACTTCTTCGCGTCCTGGTGCGTGCCCTGCCGGATCGAGCACCCGCTGCTGATGGAGCTGGCGCGCGCCGGCACGGTGCGGATCGTCGGCATCGACTACAAGGACAAGCCGGAGGACGCGCTGGGCTGGCTGCGCCAGCTCGGCGATCCCTACACGGTCATCGGCGCCGACCGCGACGGCCGCGCCGCCATCGACTGGGGCGTCTACGGCGTGCCGGAGAGCTACCTCGTCGACCGACAGGGGCGCATCCGCTTCAAGCAGGTGGGCCCGATCACCGAGGACGTGTGGCGCACGACCATGCTGCCGATGATCAAGGAGTTGTCGCAGTGAAACGTCTTATGTTCGTCTCGGCCCTCGCCGCCCTGCTGGCGGCCGGGCCGGCGGGCGCGGTCATGCCCGACGAGATCCTGAAGGATCCGGTCCTGGAGCAGCGCGCCCGCGGCATCAGCAAGGACCTGCGGTGCCTCGTCTGCCAGAACCAGTCGATCGACGATTCCGACGCGCCGCTGGCGCGCGACCTGCGCGTCATCGTGCGCGAGCGGCTGACGGCCGGCGACAGCGACATGCAGGTGGTCGGCTACCTCACCGAGCGCTACGGCGACTACGTGCTTCTGAAGCCGCCGGTAAAGGCGACGACCGTGGCGCTGTGGACGGCGCCGGCGGCGTTCCTGCTGCTCGGCTTGTTCACCGCCCGCACCGTCCTGCGCCGCCGCCCGGCCGACGCCGGGCCGGTCCCGCTCAGCGAGGCCGAGCGGCTGCGCCTGCAAGAGATCCTGTCCAAGGGAGGTCAGGCATGACCCTCTGGCTCACGCTGGCCGCCGTGACGGCGGCCGTCCTCGCCCTTGTGCTCCTGCCGTTCCTGCGGCGCGGCGATGGTGCCGCCGGACGTGCGGAGCACGACCTCGCCGTCTACCGCGACCAGCTCGCGGAAGCCGAACGCGACCTGGAAAGCGGCCTGCTGACCGCCGACCAGGCGGATGCCATCCGCACCGAGGTGCAGCGCCGCATCCTGGCCGCCTCCGGCGCCGAACGCGCCGGCCGGCCGGTGGGCCGCACCGCGCGCGCCGCGTTCGCCGGGGCCGTGACGGTGCTGCTGCCGGCCTCGGCGTTCGGGCTGTACACCACCCTGGGCACGCCCGGCATGCCGGACCGCCCCTACGCCGCCGTGCAGGCGGAGCGCGAGGCGCTGGGCGGCGACCAGGACCCGGCCATCCTCGCCATGGTCGAGGGCTTGGCCGCCCGGCTCCAGCAGCATCCGCAGGACGTCGAGGGCTGGCAACTGCTCGGCCGCTCGTTCCGCGCGCTCAACCGCCTGGAGGAGGCGGCCAAGGCGCTGCGCGAGGCGGCCCGCCTGGGCAGCACCGATCCGGAGACCTATGCCACGCTGGGTGAATCGATCACGCTGGCCGGCGGCGGCACGGTGACGCCGGAGGCTGGCAACGCCTTCCGCAACGCGCTGCGCCTGCACGCCGGCGATCCGCGCTCGCGTTTCTACCTGGGGCTGGAGAGCATGCAACTCGGCGACGCCGTGCAGGCGATCGCCATCTGGCGCGACCTGGAGAAGGACTCCGCCCCCCAGGCGCCGTGGCTGCCGTTCCTGCGCGAACGCATGCGCGAGGCGGCGGCGCAGGCGGCCGTCGACCCGGCGGCGGTGGCGCCGCAATCGCCGGTCACCGCCACCGTGCGCGACGGCCGGCACGAACGCATCGCCCCGGCCGAACGCGACACGCCGGAGATGATCCGCACGATGGTCGACCGGCTCAGCGAACGCCTCGCGCAGAACGGCGACGACGCCGACGGCTGGGTCAAGCTCGGCCGCTCCTACCGGGTGCTGGGCGACCTGCCGAAGGCGCGGGACGCCTACGCCCGCGCCGCCGCGCTCAAGCCGGCGGACGTGGCGATCAAGATGGACTATGCCGACGTGCTGCTGCTGATGGCCGGCGAGCCGGAGCAACTGCCGGCCGAGTACGTGGTCGTCATGCGCGAGGTCCTGTCCCTCGATCCCGGCAACGCCGACGCCCAGTACTTCATCGGTCTGGCCGAGCTGCAGGCCGGCCGCTACGGCGCGGCGCGGGGCCTGTGGGGGAAGCTGCTCGCCGGGCTGGACCCCAGGAGCGCCGAGTACAAGGAACTGAAGCGCCAGATCGACGAACTGCCCGAAAGCTGATCGCGGCCCGTCACGGCGGGGTCACGGCGGCATCATGGCGGCGGCTCCGCGGATCCGCCGCCCGCCGCCGGCGGGGCCAGGGCGACCTTCTTCCGGTCGCGCTTCGCCATCTTCTCCTGCCAGGACTTCTCGGCCGGCGTCTGGCCGCGCGGCATCGTCTGGCTGGGCAGCGGCAGCTTCATCATCGGCTTGCTTTCGCCAGCCGGCGCGTCGGCGGAGGCGTCGACCTTCACCGCCGGGCGCGGCACGGCGCGCGGCGGGCGCTCCACCGCGGGCGGCTGCGGGGGGCGATCCGCCACCAGCGCGTTGACCGGCGCGGCGGGTGGCGCCGGCTTGGCTGTGCCGGAGGCTTGCTCGGGCGCCTTTTCGGGAGGCTGGGCGGGCTTGGCGGCCGTCTCTGTCCTGGTCTCCTCCGGTGCCGGCGCCTCCGGCTTGGCGGCTGTCTCCTGCTTGGGCGGAGGTGCCGGGGGTGGGGTCTTGACCAGCACCAGCTTCTGCCCGGTGACGAACTCCAGCAGGGTCTGGTTGCTGTCCCACAGGCACCCCCCGAGGGGAAGCGCCACGAGGACCAGGACCACAAGGCGGGGTGTCATGGGAACCGCTCCGACGTTGCGGCGGCAGCGACCCTGCCCGCCGCCGCATCCCTTGCCAAACCCAGGCCAAAGAGAGGATGCGCGGGCGGTCGGCGAAAAGAATGGTCGGCTGGCCCGAACTGTCACGCTTCTTGCTATGACGTGTGCATCCCGCGGCTTCGTTGACATCTCTCCCGCAAATGCCGCTTCCTCCGGCACCGCTCGAAACCCTCGAGCGGTGCCATTTTTTTTCCGCTCTTTCCCCGCGCCCGGGAAGCGCTTCCCGCAATCGGGAAAAACGGCGCATCGATCGTCGGCCGACCCGGTGCGGTCGCAGTCCGGACAACGGGCGCGGTCCCGGTCCGGAACTTGCACGTCATCCCCGCAGGACTGGCTTAATGCGGCATTAACCATGTTTGGGCCATAAGCATGTTTGGGCCATTGTTCGCCGCGCTTTCGTCCGCCCCGCATCCCGTCGCCCGGCCGGACACACGACGCATGGATCACCACAATGGACGGTAGCTCCCCCTTCGTCCCGCCGCTGCGCGCGCCGGCGGAAACCACCATTCACAGCGTCGGCGCCGCTCCGGCGGCCGGCCCCGCAGGGCGCGCGGCGCGCGCCGTCGAGACCTTCTTCGTCCGCCATCGCCGCCGCCTGAACCTCGTGCACGCGGCGATGTTCGTCGTGTTCGCGGCCATCATCTTCGGGCCGCTGTTCACGCCGGCCGCGCCGCCCGGCGCGGGCGCCTTCGACCACATCACGCCGTTCGCCTCCTACGTCCTGTGGGGGCTGTGGTTTCCGCTGGTGTTCCTGTCGGTGATCGTCACCGGGCGGTCGTGGTGCGGCATTCTCTGCCCGATGGGGGCGGCGGCCGAGTGGGGCAACCGCTTCGGCCCGCAGTGGCGCATTCCCGCCTGGATGCGCTGGGAAGGGCTGCCGGTGGTCAGCTTCCTGATCATCACCATCCTCGGCCAGACGGTGGGTGTGCGCGACCATCCGGAAGCGGCGGCGGAAGTGTTCGGCGGCACCATGGCCGCGGCCGTCATCGTCGGCTTCCTGTACGGCCGGCGGCGGCGCGCGTGGTGCCGGCACCTGTGTCCGATCGGTCTGCTGCTGGGCGTCTTCTCGCGCCTGGGGGCCGTCGAGTTCCAGCCGAAGATCCGGTTGCCGGGCGGCGAGACCTACACCGAGCACGGCGTGTGCCCGACCATGATCGACATCACCCGCAAGGAGGAGTCGCGGCACTGCATCGAGTGCTTCCGTTGCGTCAACCCCGAGGCCAAGGGTGGTGTGGCGCTGCGCCTGCGCCGGCCGGGCGAGGAGGTCGAGCGGATCCGCCGCCACCACGCCAACCCGGTCGAGGTGTGGTTCCTGTTCATCGGCACCGGCATCGCGCTGGGCGGCTTCCTCTGGCAGATCCTGCCGCAGTGGCAGGACGCGCGGCAGTGGCTCGGCGAATGGGCGATCGAGCGGGACCTGTTCTGGCTCGCCCAGTCCGGCCCGGCCTGGCTGATGAGCGTCCACCCCGAGCGCGCCGAGGTGTTCCTCTGGCTCGACTTCATCCTGATCGTCGGCGCCATGCTGGCGGTGATGGCGCTGTACGCCGCCATGCTGGGGGCGACCACCGCCGCGGCGGCGCTGCTCGCCGGCCGGGCGGGGGCGGACGCCACCGCCGGCCGGCGCTTCACCGAACTGGGCTATCAGTACGCGCCGGTGGCCATGGTGTCGCTGGTGGTCGGCCTGGGGACGGCGCTGTTCGCGCCGCTGCAGCTCCTGGGTTTCGGGCCGGAGGCGGTGCGCGCCGCCAAGGGCCTGCTGTTCGCCGCCAGCCTGGCGTGGAGCGGCTGGCTGGGCTGGCGCATCCTTGCCAGCCAGGGTGTGGCGGCGCGCAAGCGGTGGCTGCCGCTGGCGCCCGGCATCCTGGGCAGCCTCATCATCGCGCTCGGCTGGTGGCCGGCGCTCTTCGGTCTGTGACGTCGCGTGTGAGGAGTCCTGCGATGAAAACCCTCTTTGCCCTGCCGCTCGCGGCCCTGCTGGCGGGGGCGTCCGCCCCGGCGCTGGCCGCCGGCCGCGACATCGGCGCCGCCGAACGCGAAGGTATGGCCATCGTGGCCCGCTACATCCAGGCGGTCGAGGTGGAGTCCGGCGAGGAGCCGGGCCAGAAGCCTGCCCAGCCCGCGGGCGGGCACGGCGGCCACGCCGGCCACGGCGGGCCGGCCGATGCACACCTCGAAGCGCTGATCACCGCCACCAGGGACAACGCCTACGGCTTCTTCCCCGGCGCCTTCGTGCCCTACCTGCAGGTCGAGTACATCGTGCGCAAGCAGGGATCGGCCTGGGTGGGCGACGGCGTGCTCAAGCCGATGATCGCGTCGGACGGCCCACACTACGCCGCCAACCTGCTGCTCGACGGACCCGGCAAATACACGGTGGAGCTGATCGTCGCGCCGCCGTCGCCGAAGGTGTTCCCGCGTCATCTCGACAAGGAGACGGGGGCCAAGCCGTGGTGGACGCCGGTGACGCTGGAATGGGGCTTCACGTTCGTCGGCAGCACCGGAAAGAAGGGCGGCTACTGACCGCCGCCGGCACAATGAAGCCAGCACAATGAGGACAGACATGCGCGCATCCCGGAAGATCCTGTTCGCGGCCGTCGCCGGCCTGCTTGCCGTCGGTGGCGTCGCGGCCGGCGTGCCGACGCTGGGCGGTGCCCGCGCCGCCGGCCCGCTCGTCGAGGTGTGGAAGGCCGCGAGCTGCGGCTGCTGCGCCGGCTGGGTGAAACACATGGAAGCCGAAGGCTTCGCCGTGAGGGTGCACGAGGTCGACGACGTCGACCCGGTCAAGCGCGCCAACGGCGTGCCCGACGCGCTGGGCTCCTGCCACACGGCGGTGGTGGACGGCTACGTGCTCGAAGGGCACGTCCCGGCGGCCGACGTGAAGCGTCTGCTGATCGAACGGCCCAAGGCGAAGGGCCTGTCGGTTCCCGGCATGCCGCAGGACGCGCCGGGCATGGACATGAAGACGGGGCAGCCCTACGAGGTCGTCCTGTTCGGGGATTCCGGCGGCGCCTCGGTGTACGCCCGGCATTGAGCCGCCGTTCGCCGTCACTCCGGCCGCAGGGCGGCGATGAAGAAGACGCCGGGGAAGGTGCGGTTCAGCACCTTGCTGTGAAAGTTGCGCATCATGGTGCCGTCGCCGTGGCGCACCTTCATGCCGGGCCGTAGGTCGACGCGGGGGGCCGCCAGCCAGCGGCGGCCGTCCTCGTCCTCGACCAGCGCGTAGGTGTAGCTGTTGCTGTCATGGGCTTCCACCACCGTGGCGGCGAACGGCAGGTCCTCTCCGGCCGCGACGCCGAGCAGGCGGCCGGCGTCCTGCGGTGACGGATGGCCGGGCGGCGGAGCGGCGCTCGACAGGGCGGGCGCGGCGATCACCAGGGCGGCGAGGGCGGTGAGGGTGCGCTTCATCGAAACCTCCGAGCGTTCGGCGTCACGTCGCCCCCGAGGTTTGCAAGCCTCATGCTAGCCGGAGCGGTGGGGGGCGGCGCCGGTCCGCTGCCCTGTCGGAACACCGGTTTCCCGTTTCCGAAAGGGCCGGCGTCCCGGTTCCCGGAACGGAGACGGCGCGCCCGCGGGCGACGGCACTGTGACACCCGCACGCGCCCGGCGACTCTTCCGTTGTGGTTGCCCGGCCATGCTCATAGAACGGGGCGGCGACCGATGGAGCGGGTGCGATGAGCGGGCGATCTTTCTTTCCGGCGACCTTTACGGCGGCGGTCCTGGCGGTGCCGCTGGTGCTGTGCGCGGCGCCGGCCCCTGCCGCCGGTGCTGCCGATGCCGCCGCCGACGCCGCCGTGCTGTGGCAGGCGGTCGCCCGCACCGTGGCCACCGTCGCGCGTTGCGCCGACTACGACTACGACCGTCGCGACGCGCACCTTGCCCTGCTGGACCAGTACCTCGACGACCTCAAGGACGTGCAGGAACGGATCGAAACGGTCCTGGTGCGGGGTGCCGCCGCCGCCGGCTCGCGCAATCCGGCGCGCGAAACGGCCGCCTTTCTCGCCGACGCCGTCAAGGGCGCGCGTGCGGCCGTCGACCAGCAGAACCAGGGCCACGACATCCGTTTCGTCAAAGGCACCTGCGTGCGCCTGGCCGAGGAATACCGCGGCAAGAGCACGCTTTTCGTGCCGCTGGCCGAGCGCTTTCCCGATGAATCCCGGATCCTGCGCGAGACGCCCTGACCGGGCGCCGCTCCGGCGCCGTCATCCCGGAGCCGGGGCGATGGGCATGGCGGCCCGGTAGGACCGCAGCGCCGATAGGGCCAGCGCGCCGGCCTCGCCGACCGTGTCGAGCAGGGATGTCACCGCTTGCGGATCGCTGTCGCGTGCGGCACCGCACAGGTCCTGGCAAGCCGCCGCGAACCGCCGCAACCCGACGTTGCCGCAGTAGGACACCAGCGCATGCGCTTCCCGGTCCAGCCGGGATGGGTCGTTCGCCAGTTCCTGAAGCTTGGCGAGGCGCCGTGGCAGGTTGAGCAGGACATCGTCGATCAGCGCGGCGCAGGCACCGTCATCGAGCATGTACCGCAGCTCGTCCAGCACGAACTCGTCCAACACCGGGTCGGCATTCGGTTCGGGGGCGCATCGGCCGTCCATGCCGCCGGTGATGGCGCCTTCCACGGTGTTCAGGAGGCCGTTCGTGTCCAGCGGCTTGGTGACGTGCCCGTTCATGCCAGCGTCGCGGCAGGCCTTCAACTGCTCGGGCAGAGTGCCGGCGGTCATGGCCAGGACGACCGTTCGCCCCGCCGGCCCCGCCAGCGCCCGGATCGCGCGGGTCGCCGCGAGCCCGTCGACCCCTTGCATCTGGACGTCCATCAGCACGACGTCGAAGGGCTTGCGACGGACAGCCTCCACCGCGGCGGCGCCGTCGTCCACCTCCTCCACGACGTGGCCGGCCCAGCGGAGGATGGCCGCGGCGACCCGCCGGTTGGTCTCCAGATCGTCGACCACCAGCACCCGCAGCGCACGCGCCGTGCCCGGCGCGCCGGCCGGCCGGGCGGGAAGGGCGTCCGCCCGTGGCCGGACGAGGCGGGCGTCGATCTTGGCCTTGAGGTCGAGCGCGGAGAAGGGCTTCGTGAGGACGTCGTGGTTGCCGCCGGTCGCCGCGAGGGTGGCGAAGCCGGAGGCGAGGACGACGGGGACGCCGGGGCGCAGCCGCCGTGCCTGCTCGGCCAGCTCGACCCCGCTCATTCCCGGCGGCATGATCACGTCGCTGAGCAGCAGGTCGATGGGCTCGTCACCCCGCAGCAGGGCCAACGCCTCGTTGCCGTTGCCCGCCTGCAGCACGCGGTGGCCATAGCCTTCCAGAACCAGCGCCGTGCCCTCGCGCAGCAGAGGGTCGTCGTCGACCACCAGGATCGTTCCCGGCGCGCCGGGGGAGGCGTCGTCGGCGACGGCGGGGGCTTGCGTCACCAGCCGTTCCGGCGGCAGGCGGGCCGTGATGGTGGACCCCTCGCCGACCCGGCTGTCCAGATACAGGGAGCCGCCGTGCAGCTCGACCAGGCGGCGCGTCAGTGGCAATCCCAGGCCGGTGCCGGCGCTCTGCCGGTTGGCCGGGTTCTCCACCTGCTCGAACGCCTCCAGGATGCGCGGAACGTCCTTCTCGTCGATGCCGATGCCGGTGTCGGAGACGGCGATCGTCGGCGCACCGTCGTCGACCGTGATCGACACGGTGACCTGGCCGCCGCTGGGCGTGTACTTGACCGCGTTGGACATCAGGTTGAGCAGGATCTGCCGGATCCGTCCCTCGTCCGCGCGAATGTAGCGCGCATCCGGGCACACCTGGTGCGTCAGGGTGACGCCTGTGCGCGCCGCCCGGCCGCCCAGGAGGCGCGCGCAGAAGCGTACGGCGGCCACGAGATCGACCACCCCCTCGTCGAGACGCAGATGTCCGGCTTCGGCCTTGGAGTAGTCGAGGATTTCGTTGATGAGCGTCAGCAGGTGCTGGCCGCTGCCACGGATGTCCTCGCCGAACTGCTTGTACTGCGGGTTCCCCACCGGCCCGAAGGCCTCCCTGGCGATCAGGTCGGCGAAACCGAGGATGGCGTTGAGCGGGGTGCGCAGCTCGTGGCTCAGCGTGGCGAGGAAGGTGCCCTTTGCCTGGTTCGCCTGTTCCGCCGTACGGCGCGCCTGCATCAGGTCCTCTTCCATGCGCCGGCGTTCGGAGACATCGCGCAGGACGAAGACGAAATCGCCCGGCGCGTCGGTGTCGGCGTGCGGATCGGGCCTGGGATCGGGGATCAGTCGTACCGACGCCTCCGTCCAGGTCCACCAGCCGTGCTTGTGGCGGACCCGGAAGACGCCGGTGCCGCGCGGGTTGGCCGGCGTCAGGCGCCGGAAGGCCGCCTCCGCGTCGGCGCGATCGGCCGGGTGGACCTGGGCCAGGAAGCTGCCGCCGGTCAGCTCGTCCGGCTGGTAGCCCAGCACCTCCTGCACCGCGCCCGAACAGTAGGTCCGCACGCCGCCGGGCGAGACGCGCATGATCACGTCGGAGACGTTGTCGGCCAGCAGGCGATAGCGTTCCTCGCTGTCGCGCAGCGCGGCTTCGGCAAGCACGCGCTGCGAGACGTCGCGCACCACCATCACGCATTCGGCTGGCGCTCCCGTCCGGGCACTGGCGATCGTGCTGACGCTGGCTTCGATCCAGGTCCAGCGCCCGGCGGCGTGGCGGATGCGGCCGGTGAAGCGTGGTTCCGCCGTCCAGTCCGGCCGGTCGTCGGGATGCAGCAGATCGGCGAAATGCCGCCCGACCAACTGCTCGGGCCGGTAGCCCAGCACCTTGGACACCGCGTCGGAGGTGAAGGTCAGCACGCCGTCCGGCCGGATCCTGGCGATGGCGTCGGAGGCGTGCTCCGCCAGCATCCGGTACCGGGATTCGCTGAATTCCAGGGCCTGCGCGTTCTCCAGCCGGCGCCGCTCGCGCAGCAGCAGCGTGCCAAGGAACGCCGTGCCGAGAATCCCCATGCCCGCCAGCGCCACGCCCGCGTGGGCCAGCACCTCGGATGCGGTGTCCGGCGGCAGGAACAGCACGATGCCCAGCAGGTTCGCCGGCACCAGCAGCAAGCCTAGGAGCAGCATGTGCCACGCGCGCAACCGCACCGCCCGCGCCTTCGCGACGTGCGCGAAGGCGACGCCGACCAGCGTGGCGAACAGGATGGACGCCGTCCCGGCGACCGCCCCGGCGCCGCCCAGCCACAGACGGTAGGCCGCGGCTTCCGCCGCCGCCACGGCGGCGGTGACCGGCCCGCCGATGGGAGCGGCCAACCCCATCATGACGCTGCGCGCGTCGATGATGATGCCGGGGGCCACGTGAACGGGCTCCACCATGGCGAGAACCGCCGCCGTGCCGAACAGCAACCCGCAGGCCAGCGACCCGCCCAGCGGCCGGAGCTTCAGCCGCTGCTCCAGATCCGCGTAGGCGATCGACACGAGGGCGAGCAGGCCCACCCCCTTGAGAAGTTCGACGAGCGTTTCAGCCGACGGCAGCACGATGGCCTGCATGGTCAGGGATTCCCCTTTTCGCCGCCTGAACGACCACAAGAACCGAGAGCTTCACCAAGATGATGCCTGTCTGTGCCAATTATGCTGGCCACTGATCATCGCGCCACATCGTTAAAAGTTTGAAAAGCGCTTTGCGTCATGTCAGCGGAAAGCACGTGCCCAGTTAATGGCCGTATTTTTGAGGAAAAACATGGCGTGGATGCTATCGAGATTGGGATTGGTTGGTGGATATTAAACTGATGCGTGTGGGTTCGACTGCGAACCAACATGCGGGATGCCCGCCGTTCACCCCACGGCTTTTGGTCCGCCTTGTCCTCCTTGACGGCCGAGACGCGGTCAGTGGACGCGGTCAGTGGATGGGGGTTCGTCGGCGCCGGACACGTTCGCCGGTGAGCGTGTCGGCGCGGCAGCGGTCGAGCGCGGTGATCTTTTCCTCCAGGAGGGCGAGGCGCTGTCCGTCGGCTGGCGTCCGGCGGCTCCCCTTGGCCCTGAGCGCCAGCCGGTCGATCCGCTCGGCCTCGTCGTAGGTGCCGCAGACCGCGTCCACGCGGGCACCCAACGATGGGGCCGGTCCCTTGAGGTCGGCCTCCAGCCGCTCCGCCGACACCGCCAGGACCGCCTTCGGCCCAAGTGCGGCGATCGTGTCGGCGTAGGCCGGTGGAACCTCCATGTCGGCAAGGTGCGCGCGGACCGTGGGGTCGGCGCCGCCTGGCAACTGGTGGAGCAGCACGTGGTCGCCGTGGCGTTCGATGCCGGCCGCCCACACCAGGAAGCAGGCGCCGGCACACGCGCACTCCTGGCCCGGCGTACAGGCGCCGGGAAGCACCCCGGTGGCGCGGTCGGGCCGATACAGCGGCGCCATCGTCGCCAGCATCCGCTCGCGGACGAGTTGCCCGATGCGCAGCGCATCCGTGGTGTTGCCGCCCGTTGCCGCGGTGAGCAACTGCGCGGCGTAGGGCCCCGAGCGGTCGAGCAGCGCGAGCAGCGCCGCATGGTCCTCCGGACGGATTTCCCCGCTCAGCACCAGCGTGCCGCAGGCGCCCGGAGCCGGGGGGCCGACGTCGGGCGCGACCGTGGCGATGCGCTGCACGTCCCTGGCGGTCACCGGCAGGCACCGAACCGCCGATGCCGCGGGGACTGACGTCAGGAGCGCCGCCCCAACGACAAGGGCGCCTGCGATCAGGCCCCCGAACCGGAATGCCGCCATGCCCAATCCCTCCACCGGACGGGAGGATCCATTCACGCGGCGTGCCGCCGCATCCGGCCGGTGCGGACGGGACCGGTGCGCACGGGGCAGAACGCCGCAGGCCGGACCGGACGGCGCAGGCGTATGCTGATGCGTGCCGTCGATCCGGCGCGAAACCGTCTGTGGGAGGCTCCCGATGCGACGGTTGCTGCTCGCCCTTGCGGTTCTGCTTGCGCTCCCTGCCGCCGCGTCGGGGTTCGACCCCGCCGAAGCGCCATCCGACGAAGACACCCTCGCCGACATGCGGGACAGCGCCGTCGGGCGGCCGCTCGCGGCGGCGCTCGACGCCTGCGGGGTGCGGGTCGTCCGGCACGCCATGCCCAAGGGTCTCGGCGGGCTGTTCCTGGAGGCGCGGCGCACGATCATCCTGACCACATCGGCGGAAAGGGCGGATGTCCGGCTGATCCTGGCGCATGAGGCGACGCACGCCACGCGCGCCTGCGCCGGGCGGGTGCCGCCGCCGCCGGCCGAGCCCGAAGCTCGTCCAGCCTGGATCGAAGCCATGCTCGACGAGGAGGCGGAAGCCCTCCTGACCGAGGCGGAGATGGCGGTCGAACTGGCCGAGAAGGGCATCGACGGTATCGCCGGCGCCATCGCGCGCCGCCCGTTCATCGCACCGCTGTTCGCCATGCTGAGGCAAGGGTCCTCGCGCGACGAGGCGTGGGCGACCGTCCGCCACGTCATCGGCCACGGCACCTACCGCACCTATTATGAGGGGCTGTTCAACCTGTCGATGGCGACGCAGTAGACGGCCGCCGCCACCGGCATGGTGGGCGTCGGCTCCCCCAATATTCCCGCGATCGGGAAGCCCTCTCCCGTCTCCTGGACCCGCCACGCTCCAAAAGCCTGAAGATCCGCCGCTCGTCGCGGCGGAACGATTCTTGCTTAACATTTTTCGCGCGTTGCCTCGACGGTGTCACACGGCGGACCGGGGACAGGTGGCTACAGAAGAGGGACACGACCCAATGCAGGCGGCACGGCCATGGCGAACGGAACGAATGCGCTGACCTTACGCGCAACCCTTCAGCGGGCGGCGGGCCGGATCGCGCCGTGGGCGTGCGCCGTGCTGCTGCTCCTGCCCGCCGGGCTTGCGACCATCGGCGACACGCTGGCGCAGACCCAATCGAACGTCCGCCAGACCAAGCACAACCTCTCGACGAACGCGCCGGCCGGCAACGCGGTGAAGTCCACCAACGTCGATCAGGTCTGCGTCTTCTGCCACACGCCGCACGCCGCCACGATGCAGGGCGGGCAGCCGGTCGGACCGCTGTGGAACCGCCAGCTTTCCAGTTCGCAGTACACGACCTACGCCTCCAAGTCGCTGGACGCGCTGCCCATGGGGGCCGTCGGCCTCGACCAGCCGGGCGGCAGCAGCAAGCTCTGCCTGTCCTGCCACGACGGGACCATCGCCATCGGCCAGGTCGGCGTGCTGAATGGGAAGGCGTCGCCGTCCGTCACCATGAGCGGCGCGGCGCCGGACGGTGGCATGCCGAATGGCCAGGGCGGCAGCACCGGCTTCACCCGGCGGCTCGGCACCGACCTGACCAACGACCACCCGATCTCCTTCACCTACGACGATACCCTCGCCACCAAGGACGGCGACCTGCGCAAGCCCAGCGAATCCGGCGGCAACCCGCGCCTGATCGACAGCCGCGCCGTCGGCTACCATCCGACGTTGCCGCTCGAGAACGGGCAGATGCAGTGCACCACCTGCCACGACCCGCATCTCTACGATCCGGCCGACGCCAACCGCAAGTTCCTGCGCCTCAACCGGCTGCAGAAGAACGCCGGCCCGACGACCACCTTCAACGTGTCTAACGACATCATCTGCCTCGCCTGCCATCCCAAGGAGGGCTACGTCGAGTCCGCGCACGCCGACCCCACCGTCGCCAACGAGGTCTTCACCAACACGGCCGCCGCCGACCGCGGCTTCCCGGTGGGGACCCAGGTCTGGCAGGCGAGTTGTCTGGCGTGCCACGACACGCACACGGTGCAGGGGTCCCGCCGCCTGCTGCGCGAAGGGACGGACGGGGCCGACGACGGCTCCGGCCACCGGTCCGGCGGCAAGTCGGCCACCGAGGAGACGTGCTACCAGTGCCACTCGAAGGATGGCGTGTTCGGCAAGCTGGTGTTGCAGAACCAGGACCAGGCGGGCTTCGAGGTTCCGAACATCAAGACGGACTTCGAAGCCGCCGGCAACACGCACATGCCCATCCGGACGGCCGGTGCCGAAACGCACGACATTGGCGACAGCCCGCTGGCGCAGGCCGGCAAGGACTTCATCGAGAAGCCCGACCTGCTCGGCATCGCCAACCGCCACGTCGAGTGCACCGACTGCCACAACCCCCACCGGGTGCGGAAGAACAAGAAGTTCGACGGTTCCGGCACCACCGCGTCGGGAACCCACGAGCACTCCGGCACGACGGTCCATTCCAACGTGATCTCCGGCGTGCTGCGCGGCACCTGGGGTGTGGAGCCGCGCTACGCCTCCGACATCGCCAACGCCTTCGGCAACAACCCGACCGGCTTTGACGTCAAGCGCGGCGATCCCGGCCCCAGCGTCTCGACCGACGTGTCGGAGCCCTACGTGACGCGCGAATACCAGATCTGCCTGAAGTGCCATTCCAATTACGCCTACGGCACGACGCCCCCCAACCTCGGCTCGGCGGACGGCAGCACGGCCGACTATGGCTTCACCGACACCGGCGGCGTGCGGATCCACGCCTACACGAATCAGGCGATGGAGTTCCAGGCGCCGAGCGACGACGCGGGCGAGACGACGGCCAACCATCGCTCCTGGCATCCCGTGATGAAGGCGACCGGCCGCACCACGGGCCTGCGCAAGGCGGATGCCACGAACTGGACCAAACCCTTCAGCAACGCGGTCGGTTCGCAGACCATGTACTGCTCGGACTGCCACGGCAATGCCGTCTCCGCGATCGGCACCGCCGTGCCCACCGGCAACTCCACCAACGAGAACGGCAACCCCTGGGGGCCGCACGGCTCCAGCAACAAGTTCATCCTGAAGGGCAACTGGAACAACAACACCGGAGAGGCGAACACCGACGGCCTCTGCTTCAAGTGTCACGACCGCGAGATCTACGCGCAGTGGACGGACCGGTCGCGCACGGCAAGGAGCGGCTTCGGCACCACCAGCGTGTCCAACGCCACGAACCTGCACGGCTATCACGCCGACAAGGTCGCCAACTTCCGCTGTTCCTACTGCCACGTCGCGGTGCCGCACGGCTGGAAGAACAAGGCGCTGCTGGCCGATCTCAACAACATCGGCGCCGAGGTCGGCCTGTCGAACTACAAGTTTCCGCAGCAGTACCTCGGCTCGGACCCGAACGCGCAGAAGGCGAACCGCTACTACCGTGCGCCGTACTACATGGGCGCGCTGCTCAAGGTGAGGAACTGGGCCAAGAGCGGCGTCTGGGCGGCCAACGACTGCGGCAACAGCGGCACCACGGACGACAAGCAGTACGGCAAGACCTGGATGCAGAACACCTGCAAGAACATTCCCTGACATTCCGGTCCCGACATTCTGGCATCGCGCTTGCTGTAACGGGCGGCATTCACGACGACTGGTGCCAGCATGACTCCCGAAACCTGCAAGACGGCGCGCGACCTGCTCGGCTGGACGCTGGTGCGCGTCTCGCTCGAGACCGACGTCGATCCGGCCGCCATCTTCCTGTACGAGCACCGCGAGGAACGCCTGTCCGCCGAAAGCCTGTCGCGGATCCGCGCGACGCTGGAGCGCGCCGGAATCGAGTTCGTCGACACGGCCTGCGGCGAGCCGCGCGCGCGCTTCCGCGCCGGTGCCCTCGCCGCCGGAACCTGATCCGGGCATGGCGGCGGAAGCGCGGTCACCCCCAATTCCGGGAACGGAGAGAACACCGCACTCGAATTCGATAAACATTGTTGTGCTCACTGAATAAACTCTGTATTTTTTCGCCAATCGGAAACAATACGTTCTCTGTCTCAAGAATGGCATGCGGATTGCTGATGATTTGATGCTGCAGGAACGCAGCGTAATGCAGCGGAGAATCCGTCATGGCCCACGTTATCACTTGCGGAATTGCTGCCATTGCAGTGTCCGTGTGTGCCGTCAATTGGGCCGAGGCGGCGCCCCGGCGTGCGGGCGGACACAAGGGCGGGCCGGTGGCGGCCGTGTCGGCCGTCGACTATGTCGCCGTGGATGGCGTCCTGTACCCGACGCTGGGCACGCTCGATCCCTTCGCGCGACCGCTGCCGCCTGCCGCCAAAAGCCCGGACTACCGGCGCGACAAGATCCGCGCCGCCCTCGCCGATGGCCGGCCGAAGGGATGGGCGGACCTGGTGGCGCAGGTGCGCGCGGCCGGCTCGCCGTACCGGATGCTGCTGCTGGCCGACCAGATCGTCGACTCCCGCCTCGCCTACAAGCCGATCGGCGACAACTGGCGCTCGGCAACCTGGGCCTTCACGCGCGGTCACGGCGTGTGCACGGAGTACGCGGTCAGCAAGGCGACCCTTCTCCTCGACGCCGGCTTCCCGGCAGAGCGCCTGCGGATCATGAGCATGTCGCCGCGCTCCGAGGCGCACGCCGAATACCATGTCGTGCTCGCCGCGCAGGTCGAGCTTCCCGCCGAACGTGGTAAGGCCCCCCCAAAGCCGGCCGGGCAGACGGCCGCCGGCCGCGCCGGAACGGTCATCATCGACATGAGCGACCGCAAGGCGGGCAAGGCGAACGGCCCGGTTCCGCTGGCCGCTTACCGGCAGGCGCACGGCACGCGGGGCATCGTCTGGACCGGACTGGCCACCGCCGGCCTCGACCACTCCCGGCGCCCGCCGTCGGCGCCGGCCGCGAAGCCGCGGGCCGTGCGGGGCGTCGAGGTGCGCGAACTGGGCAATGCGGCGGCGCGCGGCACCGACGTTTCCGCGGCCGGCGCAGGCGCTCAGGCCGGTTCCGTCCCGGAGGTCGCGGACATCGGCGGCCGGTCGTACCTGGTGGTGCGCCAGGCCGGTGACTTCGTGCGGTACCGGCCGAGATAGCCGTCTCCCCACGCGCCAGGTCTTCGCCACGGAAGGCCGGGAGGTGAAATTCGGATAAAATTTGATTCAGCTCAGCGTACTATCCGTGGGTGCAGCGTTATCACCTGGACATCGGGGATCCAGGAGGCCTGCCGTGTCCATCCCGCCGCTGCTGCTGATCATGGCTGTCTGCATCGTCGCCCTCGCACTCCTGACCATCGACGTGGTGTGGGTCCGCGACAAGGAGGGCCTTCGGAACCGCGCCGCCACGATCCCCGGCAAGGACGCGCGGGAGTGATCGCGCAACGGCTCCGCTCGGCTTCAGCCGGCGCAGCGCGCTTCGTCGCCATTGGCGCAGAAGGCGCGCAGGCGGTCGAGATTGGTGATGAGAACGTCGCGCCCGCTGGTCATCACGCCGATGCGCTTCAGGCCGGTGAACGCGCGCGAGAGGCTTTCCGGGACCACGCCGATCTTCGAGGCGATCTGGTGCTTGGCGATCGGCAGGCGCATCTGGACGATCCCGTCCTTGCCGGGCGTCACGTGACCGGCCTGCTCCAGGAGGTAGGCGCCGAGCCGTTCCACAGTGGTCATGACCTTGAGGTCGCTGATCTGCTCGACCGTACCCCGGTGTTGCCGGGCCATGACGGCGAACAGCGCGGCGGCGAACGCCGGCTCGTGCAAGGCGAGCGCGCGGACCGCCGCGACCGGCAGCGCCAGCACGCAGGCCGGCTGTTGGACGACGGCCTGCACGGGGTAGGGCATCCCCGCCAGGGTCGCGGCGACGTCGAGCGGCCCCGGGGTGGCGACCATCTCGACCAGCACGGTGTGCCCGTCGCGCGCGACGGCCTCCAGGGCGACGACGCCGTGGAGCGCGACGTAGAAGAGGCTCGGGGTGGCGTCCCTGGTGAAGATGACCGTGCCCTTGGGTGCGCTCGCGACCGTGAGCGACGCGGCCAGTGCGTGCAGGCGCAACGGCGGCAGCGCGTCGAACGGGCGGACACGGGCGAGCGCGTCGAGGGCGTCGGCCGTCTGCCGGAAGGGGCTGGTGTCCATCGCGGTATGATCCATGGCGTTCGGTGGGGGCGTTCGGCGGGGGCGTTCGGCGGGGACGTTCGCTCAGGGGCATTCGCTCAAGGCGGGCTCCGCGTCTTCGATGAAGCCTGACCATTGCTGGTCGAGGCGGCGCAGGAACTTGTGGGCCTCCGCCAGGCTTTGGCGGGCGTCGGGATCGCCCAGCAGATCCTGTGCCAGCGAACCGGCCATGCGCCGCAGATGCCGGATCGCCTCCTGCCCCTTGGCGGACAGGCGCAGCGTGGCCAAGCGCCGGTCGCGCCGGGAGGCGGCGCGCTCCACATAGCCGGCGTCGATGAGTTGGCGCAGTGTGTAGGTGGCTTGCGAGCCGATCTGGTTGCAGCGCGCCGTCAGGTCGCGCACGGAACTGCCGGCTTCGGGAATGCCGAGCAGGATCATCATGCCGGCCGGGGTCACGTCGTCGACGCCCATGCGGGTCATCTCGGTGCGCAGCACGTCCAGGAAACGGCGATGCATCCGCTCGACGAGGCGCGGGATCTCCAGGTACAGCCGGACGTCCTGGTCCTGGATCAGGTCCGGGCCACCGTGGCGCTCCGGATGGATCTCGTAGATGCGGGCCAATCGATGCCTCCTTCGCGCTTCCCGCACCGTCAGTGCATGGCCGTTCCGTACCGCAACTCGACGGCGGCGATCTCACGGTCGAGGGTGCTTCGCATGCGGTCGGCTGGAGCGTCGGGATCCAGTTCCAGGAACACCCGTTCGGCGATTTCCCGCGCCTTGGAGTTGGTGAAACCAAGGACCAGTGCGTGGCAGTACGCGCTCACCGCAATTCGGCCGTGCATGGCGTCCTCGTTCAGTGCGGGGTTCGGCGGCAGGTTTGCGGACGGCGCAGCGGCCGCAAAACTCGCGATGGCACGGCCGGCACCTCATTGTCGTGCCGGTTGCAGATGCGTCGGATCTCGTCGAGAACGTCCTTTTCCGTTTCGTTGCTCAGCGCGATCAGAAATGCGTAGTCGTCCGTCATGCTCCCCTCCGTGGGGTTCTCTTGGTCTCCCATCGTGAAGATGCATGGTGCATGCCAAGTATGCGGGGCCGAGGCGCCACGGGAAATGTTCGCGCACCGGCATGGTCATCCCCGGATTTGGAACGGCTTTCTTGGATTTGGGGTCACGACGGACGCTGCCTCCGTGCAACAGCGTCATTCCGCACCGTTGATGGCATCGACCGCCAGGGCGACGGCAGCCCCTTCGTCCAATCCACCCTCGCGGACCAGCGTCCGCCACGTGAAAAAGCTGAGCATCAGCCCCAGCATCGCCTGCTGGGTCGCGCTCAGTTCCGCGCCGAGCACGTCGCGACACGCCAGCATGCCGGGCCCCATTCGCAGGTCGATCATCTCCTTGGTCAGCGCGTGATGTTCAGCATCCCGCAGCACGCAGGCGGCCAGCTCCGCGTTGCGCCCATACCAGCCGTAGAGCGCCTGCAGGCCGGCGCGCAGCCGTTCACGCCGGTCCGCGATGCCCCGCCAGGGCTCGGCGTCCGGCAGCGGATCGCGCTCCATTGCCAAGCCCGAGCAGGCGAGATGAAGGCTCCGCTCGTCGGGAAAATGGGCATAAAGGGTATGCCTCTGAACGCCGGCCCGCTCCGCCACCATGCTCATGCTGGTCAGCGCCGGCCCGATGCTGCCGTGCAGTTCCACGGCGGCTTCCACGATGCGCCGACGGGTTTCCGCCTGCTGCTCGGCGCGGCGTTTCATCGTATAGGGGCGGGTCATCCTATTTCGTTGCACATGGCAGTGCATCCAATGTTGACGGTCCCCAATTTTAAGTGCACAGTTGTGTTCTGTCAAATTCAGCAAAGGCCGGCGCCACCGCCGCCGCAGGGAGGAGCGTATGGAGACCAGGATCAGCGAGATCACCGACGGCATCTACCGGCTCTCGACCTTCGTGCCGGAGGTGGCGCCGCCCGCCGGCTTCACCTTCAACCAGTTCCTCGTCCTGGGCGAGGAGCCCCTGCTGTTCCACACCGGCCCACGCTCGATGTTCCCGCTCGTCCGGGCCGCGGTCGCCCGCCTGATCGCGCCCGAGCGGCTGCGCTGGATCACCTTCGGCCACTACGAAGCGGACGAGTGCGGGGCGATGAACGAGTGGCTGGCCGTGGCACCGGACGCCGAAGTGGCGCACGGGCAGACCGCGTGCCTGGTCTCCCTGAACGACATGGCCGACCGCACGCCGCGCATGCTGCAGGATGGCGAAACCATCGACCTGGGCAACGGCAAGCGGGTCCGCTACCTCGACACGCCGCATGTCCCGCACGGCTGGGAGGCGGGCCTGCTGTACGAGGAGGGCACCGGTACCCTGCTGTGCGGCGACCTGTTCACCCAGGTCGGCGACGGTCCGGCCCTGACCGAGGGGGATATCGTCGGGCCGGCGATCGCAGCCGAGGACATGTTCCGCTATTCCAGCCTGAACCCCGGCATGGGCGCCACGATCCGCCGGCTGGCGGAGCTGGCGCCGCGCACGCTGGCGCTCATGCACGGCCCGTCGTTTGCCGGCGACGGCGCTGCGGCGCTGCGCGCCCTGGCCGGCGGCTACGACGACCGCGTGGCGAACGCCCACCCGGCCATAGCGGCTTGACCACAACGCCGGATGACGGGAGCGGCGATTGGAAGCGGCGCCGCCGGCCGGCGGACGCGCGGCACCGCAACGATTGCCTGAAGGAATGGTGCGCGGGTTGAAGGGAGAAGAGACCGTCGCAACCCTGGGGGCCTTCACGCCGCCCGAAGACGTGGTCGGCGGGCGAATGGCACGGCGGCGGCATGGTCCGATGCGCGTGTGCCGTTCATCAGCGCGGTGCGGACCTTCAGCATCCGGTGGGCGCCACGCGGCGACCAGTGCATCTGCAGGTTGGAGCCCATGCACCGGTGCAACAGGCGCTGGAACGTGCTCTCGGTCGTCGTGCTGAGCGGCCAGGGCGCCTTGCCTTCAGTCATACCGGCGGCGCTCGATCGCTTCCATCGAGCTCCGCCGGTCAAACCCGACAGCCCCAGTCTTGACGGCCGATCGGCCCCGGTCCGCTGCCATGTCCTCGGGCCAAGTTCTGCACCTTGGCCCTCTGTGCCAACGTGGAGTGAGACAGCCGCCCGCTGAAATGATCGCTTGAGGGCGCTGTTGAGGACCCGATGAGCACGTTGACACCACGTCCCGCCTCCGCCGTCCTGCCCGCTGCGGATCCGGAGGTGAGCGACCGGCCGCAGCGCCGGACGTTCAGCACCGCCGACAAGCTGCGCATCCTGGAGGAGGTCGACCGCGCCCGCCCTGGCGACATCGGCGCCATCCTGCGCCGCGAAGGGCTGTACTCGTCCAATGTCGGGCGCTGGCGGCGCCAGCGCGATGCCGGCCTGCTGCGCGGGTTGGCGCCCGCCAAACCGGGCCCAAAGAGCCCGCCGGCCCAGCCGCACAGGACCGATCTCGATCGTCTGGAGCGGGAGAACGCGCGATTGCGCGATCCGCTCGCGCGCGCCGAGGCTGTCATCGAGCTTCAAAAAAAGTGGCGCAATTGCTGGAGACCTCGCTCGGCTCGACGGACCGCGGCGAGCCCAAGTGATGGCCGCCATCGAGCACGCGGCGCCAGCGGTGGACATCGCCACCGCCTGCCGCGCCCTGGGCGTGCCGCGCGCCAGCTTCTATCGGCACCGCGCCCACCAGCGCCGGGTCGGGCCACCGCGCCCGCCCACCGGTCGGCCACCGCCGCCCCGCGCTTTGAGCGGCGGCGAACGGCACCGCGTCCTCGAGCTGTTGCATGGCGAGCGCTTCGGCGATGCCGCCCCGGCGCAGGTCTACGCCACGCTGCTCGACGAGGGGCAATACCTGTGTTCGGTGCGCACCATGTACCGCCTGCTCGCCGCCAACGACGAGGTGCGCGAGCACCGCCAGCAGCGCCGCCACCCGGCCTACCGCAAGCCGGAGCTGCTCGCCACCGGCCCCAACCAGGTGTGGAGCTGGGACATCACCAAGCTGAAGGGTCCGGTCAAGGGCACGTGGCTGTGCCTGTGCGTCATCCTCGATATCGACAGCCGTGCCGTGGTGGGTTGGACGGTGGCCTACCGGGAAAGCGCGGCGCTGGCCGAGCGGCTGATCCGCCAGACGGTGCGCAAGCAGGGCATCGCCCGCGACCGGCTGACGCTGCACGCCGATCGGGGCGCCGCGATGAAGGCCAAGGCGGTGCTCGAGCTGCTGGCCGACCTCGGCGTGACGCACAGCCACAGCCGACCACAGCAGTCCAACGACAACCCGTTCTCCGAGGCGCCGTTCAAGACGCTGAAGTACCACCGCGACTTTCCCGGGCGCTTCGGCTCGATCCAGGATGCTCGGGCGTTCTGCCGCGCCTTCTTCCCCTGGGACAACACCGAGCATCGGCATTCCGGGCTGGCGTTGATGACGCCGCACCAGGTGCACTACGGCGACACCGCCGCGATCCGTGCCGCCCGCCAGGCGGTGCTCGATGAGGGGCACCGTCGCCACCCTGAGCGCTTCGTGCGCAAGCCGCCGGAAGCGCCGGCCCCGCCCACGGCGGTGTGGATCAACCCGCCGGCCGACCGGAAGGTGAGCTGATGCCCGCCCTGCTATCCCGTTGTTCGGCTGGAGAGCGGCCATCCCGCCGTCCCGGCCTGCCATTCCCCACGCCGGCGCGCGAGAGGGCGGGCCAAGTCCTTCCCGAGGGACCCGCCCCAAGGGGCGGGACGGAAGGGCCTTGCGCGGCCCGAGCCCGCCGGCATCCTGCAAGCAGACGGACGAGGCGACCACCACGCTGGCGCCGCTGATCACGCAGGCTTACCGAGCTTGAACTCCTGACCCCGGCTGTCTCATTCGCGTTGACACGTACCGCTTCAGTCGTCCTCGTACAGCCCCTTGGCGGCATCACGGTGGCAGGTCTCGCAGTTCCCCTTGGCTCCCACCGTCTTGCGCTTCCAGACGGCCGGATCGAAGTCGTGCTTGCGCAGCCACCAGCGCTGTTCGGTGATGCGGATGAGCCGCCCGTCGCCGCCCCCGGCGTTGCGCGCGAGGTAGTCGCGGATGCTCGCCGCCACCTCCGCCGGCAGGGTCGCCTTGTCGCCGAAGTGGTCGGCCAGACCGTCCATGATGCGGGTCCAGCTCGCCGCCGGCAGCAGGCCCGGCTGGTAGGCCATGTGGCACTCGCCGCATTCCTTCAGCGTGGCGCCGTGGGTCACCGGCGGCACACGCTCGAACTCGCTCGCCAGGGCGGCTCCGCTTGCCAGGAGGAGCGCCGCGGCGGTGCCGATCCATGCACGCATGATGGCCTCCTCACGCTGCGGTGGCGGGGGCCAGCGCGTCGCGGAGTTCCGCGTAGCGGCTGGCGAAGAACAGCAGCGGCGTGCCGTCGCGGTGTTCGAAGCGGTGCACCCGCCCCAGGAACACGACGTGGTCGCCGGCCTCGACGTGGCTGTGCCCGGTGCACTCGAACCGCGCCAGGCAGCCGGGCAGCAGCGGCAGCCCGCCCAAGCCCGGCTCCCAGGCGATGCCGGCGAAGCGGTCCGCCACCCGCGCGGCGAAGCGGTCCGACAGGGCGCGCTGCTCCTCGGTCAGCACGTTCACGGCAAAGCGGCCGGCGTCGCGGAACACGTCCAGGCTCGCGGAGCCGCGCATCAGGCTCCACAGCACCAGCGGCGGATCCAGGGATACCGATGCGAACGAGTTGACCGTGAGCCCGACGGGCGTGCCGACCGGGTCCAGGGTGGTGACGATGGCGACGCCGGTGGCGTAGCGGCCGTAGGCGTCGCGCAGCGCGCGGGTGTGCGGATCAAGAGACATCGGCGGAGGTCCTCTATTTGCCGGCCAGGAAGGTGATGAAGTCGCCCTTCTCGCGCGCGGTGCAGGCGCGGCCCAGCACGTTGACGCAGTCGCGCTCGAAGCGCTTCTCCACCTCGGCGGCGTCGGTGAAGCGCGCCGGGTTGGCCGACACGGCCATCGGCTCGATGGCGCGTCCCGTGCGCGCGTGGCGCCCGGCGGCGGCCGGGTTCTCCGTGTGGCAGGCGGCGCAGGAGGCCGTCTCCGGCTTGCCGCCGCCGTGCGGGCCGAGGTAGAGGGCGCGGCCGCGCTCCGCCGAGAAGCCAGCGAAGTCAGCGGCCTGCGCCTTCGCCAGGGCGGCGTAGCCGTCGAGGATCTTGCCGCGGGCGGGATCGGTACCAGCCGCCAGGGCGGCGCCGGCGGTGATCGCCGCCACGGCGGCGAGGACGAGGGTGGGTTTCATGGTCTCACTCGGGCGGTTGGTGGGATCAGGCGGCGACCGGCGCCGGCTTGGGGCGCTTCAGCCAGTGCAGGCCGAAGACCAGGGCGATGTGGGCGAGGACGACGAAGAGGGACAGTTCGCCAAGGGATTCGTGCAAGTCCTCCAGTGCCACGACGACATCCGCGACGGCGCCGGACGTGGCCGCCAGCCCGACGGCGGCGAGCAGCGCCGCAGCCAGCCAGGCGATCAGCGGGCTGCGCTCGGCGCGGGTCTTGGCATCGCCGGCCAGCAGGCGGGCCAGCCAGTCCAGCGTCGGCGCTACGGCCGGACGGGGGAAGCGCAGCGGACTTCCCGCGGCGGCGAAGACGCCCAGGGTTGCCCGCACGGCCAGCGCGGCGAGGACGGCGTAGCCGGAGAAGACGTGCATGCCGTAGGTGTCCTCGTCCCCCGTCAGGTAGGCCACGACGAAGGCCCCGGAGAGCGTGGCGTGGACGAGGAGGAGGACGGCCATTTCGGCGGCGGTCGGTTTGCGGGCGGTCATGATTGGTCTCCTTGCCGGGGGGCTCAGTCGTGCTCGGCGCCGTGGGTCCAGAGATCCCGCAGGCTGGCCGTGCCCTGGGCCGACGCCTGCCAAGCGCTGGCCAGAGCGCCGATGGCCAGCGCGGCCAGCAGGGTGTGGACGATCATCTTCCTGAGCATGGCGGCCTTCCCGGGTCAGTTGTCGTCATGATGGCGGTCGTGATGGCGGTCGCGGCCGAAGGCGGCGCCGTCGTCGCGGATGATCTGGTTGGCCTGGAGGGCGTTGCCGCGCACGCGGCCGACCACGGTGACTGGGCTGCCGGCCTGCAGCCCCTCGGGCAGGACGCCGCGGCTGGTCACGTCGACCGTGCTCTGGCCGTCGTCGAGAACGAACCACGTGGCGTTCAGTTTGCCGACCGTGCCGGTGACGGTGCCGCCGCCGGCCTTGAGCACCTCGGCGATCGGTTGCGGACCGCCCGGCTGAACGGCGTCGGCGCGGCGGTGATGGTCGCCGGCCTGGGCGCTGCCGACGGCGGCGAGGGCGGCCAGGGCGGTGAGAAGAGTGGTCTTGAGCATGGTGTCACCTCGAATGCGGATGAGCGGCGGAGCGCTCGATGGGCCGCACTGTGCGCCGGCGCACCTGAGGCAAGCCTGAACGGGGCGTTCATTCGGCGTTCAGGAAATCCCGGCGAGACCGTCGCGCCGCTGGCGATGGGAGCGTCCCGCCGTCGAGGCCCTGCGTCCGTCGCGCGACGATCAGCACCATGTCGACGTGTCGCAGCGAGGAGAAAAGGGCAAGATCTTGCCCTTTTCTCCTCGCTGCGACACGTCGTAGTATGGCTTATCCGCGCCGATAGGGTGTGAATGATGGACCAGCCGGAGTGCCTCAGCCGAGAGCTGATCGCTTTCCTGAAAGGCGATATCAGCATCATGCTTGCGTCGGGGGACAGGACCGGGCTCCCGACGCTCGGCCGGGCTCTTGCTTGCGACGTGTCCGCTGATGGCCGGCGCCTCACGGTCTTCCTGGCGGCCAAGCCGAACGCTGCGTTGCTCTCGGCCATCGCAGACAGCGCGAGGGTGGCCCTGGTCGTCAACAGGCCCAGCACCCACCGCTCCATCCAGCTCAAGGGCTGGGACGCCGAGGTGGCTCCGGCGGGAGAGGGTGCCGCGGCGGCCGTGGCGCGCCACGGCGCCGGCTTCTGCCGCGACGTCGGCCTGATCGGGTTCGATGAGGCTTTCTCCCGGACGCTCATGGCGCATGACCCGGATGATCTCGCGGCGGTGACGTTCACGCCTGTCGCCGCCTTCGACCAGACGCCCGGCCCGCGGGCCGGGGGGCCGGTGGGGCCATGAGCCGCGACATCAGCCTGGACGCCATCCGCACCTGCCTGGAGGGCGTGATTCCCGCCGCCATCGCCACGACCGACAGCGAGGGCATGCCGAACGTCTCGGTGCTGTCCCAGGTCCACTACATGGACCCGACGCACGTTGCGCTGTCCTACCAGTTCTTCAACAAGACGCGGCGGAACATCCTCGCCAATCCCCACGCGATGCTCCAGGTGATCGACCCCGGAACGGTCGCGCAGTACCGCTTGCGCGTGCGCTATCTGAGGACCGAGACCTCCGGGCCGCTTTTCGAGAGCATGAGGGCCAAGCTGGCCGGCATTGCCTCCCATACCGGCATGGCCGGCGTCTTTCGCCTGCTGGGAGCCGACGTTTTCGAGGCGCTCGGCATCGAGGAGGTGCCGGGCGCCACCCTGCCGGTGCTGGCGCGCAACCGCAGCCTGCCGGCGGCGACCCGGCGGTGTTGCGAGCGGCTGTCGGCCTGCACCGACCTGGAGGAGTTGCTGGACAGGACCATCTCCGACCTGCGCGATCTCTTCGGCGTCGAGCACGCCATGATTCTGATAGCTGATGAGTCCGCCGGCCGGCTCTACACCGTCGCCAGCCTGGGATACAGCGCCTCCGGCATCGGATCGGAGATCGCGTTCGGCGACGGGGTGATCGGCGTCGCGGCGCGCGAGCACACGGCGATCCGCATCACGCACGCCACGTCCGACTACGCGTATGGCCGTGCCGCGCGCGACAGCAGCCGGGAGTTGGGAGCGCCCGGCGGCGAGGCGACAGAGATCCCGTTTCCGGGCCTGGCGAACCCGCACAGCCAACTCGCCGTGCCGATCCGCGTCGGGAAGGAGCTGATCGGCGTGCTGTTCACCGAAAGCCGGGAGGCTATGCGGTTCTGCTACGATGACGAGGACGCGCTGGCCACGGTCGCCGCCCTGCTCGGGACCATGATCCACATCATGCGGCAGCCGGCCGCGGCTGTCGAGGCGGTGACCGAGGCGCCCACGGCCGCCGCCGAACCCAGCGGCGCGCCCGCGCTGCTGTGCCACCACGCCGCCGACGACAGCGTGTTCATCGACCACCAGTACCTGATCAAGGGTGTCGCCGGGGCGATCCTCTGGTGGCTGGTGCGCCAGCACGCCCAGCACGCGCGCACGGATTTCTCCAACCGCGAACTGCGGCTGGCGCCGTGCATCCGCCTGCCGGAAGCCGCGGAGAACCTTGAAGCCAGGCTCATCCTGCTGCGCCGCCGCCTGGCGGAACGGTGCGACATCCTGGGCATCGAGAAAACCGGGCGCGGACGCTTCCGGCTGGTGGTGCGGCGCCCGCTGGCGCTGAAGGAGATGCCCTGACGCGGCACAGGCGGGAGGTTCGTTTTCGCATTCGATATTTTCGCTTACGAAAAATTTAGGGTTGCGTGAGGGAAGAGTTAGCAACGCCGGTTGCCCGCGCACGCCTATAGTCCGCACGACTTTCGATCCTCAGGAGGACGTGCCGATGGACGCGCGAGAACGCGTACGGGCCCTGGAGCGGATGATGCTGATCCGGGCCTATGAGGAGACGGTGATTGCGCTGCATGCCGAGCAGCGCGCCGCGGGTACCTGCACCGCGGTCGGGCAGGAGGCGGCGGCCGTCGGGGTGGTGTCCGCGCTGTCAGACGCCGACACGATCCTGACCAACCACCGCAGCGCCGGCCATCTCCTGGCGCGCGGCGCGGATCCCGGTCGAATGCTGGCCGAGGTGATGGGCCGGAGCGGCGGTTATTGTGGCGGCAAGAGCGGATCGCTGCACATCTCCGCGAAGGAGCTGGGGGTCGTGCTGACCTCGACCATCGTCGGCGGCGAACTGTCGCTGGTCACCGGGGTCGCGCTGTCGCAGTCCATGCTTGGCGGAGAGGGCATCGTCACCTGCTTTTTCGGCGACGGCGCCGCCTGCGAGGGCCGCTTCCACGAATCCCTCAATCTCGCGGCGGTGTGGAATCTGCCGATCCTCTACGTCTGCGAAAACAACCAGTGGCAGGCCTTCGTGCACCGGCGCGAAACCACGCTGGCCGAAAGCGTCGGGCCGCAGGCGGCGGTCTACGGCATGGAGTGGCACACGGTGGACGGCAACGACGTGGACGCGGTGAGCGCGGCCGCGCAGCGCGCCGCCGCCTCGGTCCGGGAAACGCGCAAGCCCTTCCTGCTGGAGGTCCAGACCTACCGCCTGCGCGGGCACTTCGAGCCCGATGATCAATCCTACGTCGATCCCGCCGAGTTGGCCCAGTGGCGCGCTCGCGACCCGATCCTGGTGGCCGGCAACCGACTCGTCGAGGAGGGCCGTCTCACCGCCCCGGAGATCCGGGGGATGGAGGCCGCGGCGAAGCGGCGGATGGAGCAGGCCGTCGCCTTCGCCGACGCCAGCCCCTATCCGGGCCTCGAGGAACTCACCACCGACGTCTACGCCTGAGGAGACCTTCATGCAGACCATGACCGTCAACGACGCCGTCTCCGCAGCGCTGGCCGAGGAAATGCGCCGCGACGACCGGGTTCTCATCTTCGGCGAGGGCGTGGCGACCAAGCGCCGGGATCTGCTCGCGGAGTTCGGCGCCGCCCGCGTGCGCAACACGCCGCTGGCCGAAGGGATCATCGCCGGCACCGCGGCGGGCGCGGCGGCAACCGGGCTGCGCCCGGTGGTGGACCTGCTGTTCGCGCCTTTCCTGTGCTACGCCATGGACGAGATCGTGAACAGCGCCGGCAAGCTCCGCTATGTCTCGGGCGGCCAGTTCGCGTTCCCGATGGTGGTGCTCGCCCTGACGGGCGGCGGCTGGGGCGTCGGCGCCCAGCACAACCACAACGTCGAAGCCTGGTTCGTGCACAGTCCGGGCCTGAAGGTCGTCATGCCCTCGACCGCGGCCGACTTCAAGGGGCTGCTCATGGCCGCCATCCGCGACGACAACCCCGTGCTGTTCTTCACCGACATCGCGCTGGGCTACACGGCGGGCGAGGTGCCGGACGGCGATGCCCTCGTCCCGCTGGGCCGGGCGTCGGTGCGGCGGGAAGGCGGGGACGTCACGCTGATCAGCTACGCCAAGAGCGTTCACGCCTGCCTCCAGGCGGCCGAGCAGCTCGCGGTGCAGGGAATCGCGGCCGAGGTCATCGACCTCCGCACGCTCAAGCCGCTCGACGAGGACACCATCCTTCGCTCGGCGTGCAAGACCGGACGGGTCGTGGTCGTGCACGAGGCGAGCCGGATGTGCGGCGTCGGCGCCGAAATCGCCGCTTTGGTCGCCGACAAGGCCTTTGGCGCGCTCCGCGCCCCGGTGGTGCGGCTGACCGGTCCGGATGCCCCGACCCCCGCGAGCTTCCCGCTCGAACAGAGCTTCGCCCCGTCGGCCGGCGCCATCGTGGAAGCGGCAAGCCGCCTCGCCGGCTGGCCGGTTCGCCCCGGCGAGGCGGCCCTGGTCCCGGCGTGACGCGCCGGGGCCCGTCGGCAGATACGCAAAGCAATACAGCAGGGAGATCACCCATGAAGACCATCAGCCTCTCGGCTTTTGCCCTGGCCATGCTCGCCGCGCAAGGCGCCGGCGCCGAGGATCTCGTCGCGCGGGGCGAATACCTTGCACGGATCATGGACTGTCAAGGATGTCACACCACCGGCGCCCTGGCCGGCAAACCCGATCCCGCCATGCATCTGGCGGGGTCCACCATCGGGTTCGGCATTCCCGATGTCGGCGTCATGTATCCGCCCAACCTGACGCCCGACCGGGAGACCGGCCTCGGGAGCTGGAGCGACGAGGATCTCGTCCGTGCGGTGCGGACTGGAATGCGTCCCGACGGGCGGCAACTCGCGCCGGTGATGCCGTGGCCTTCCTACGCGGCCTTGTCCGACGCTGACGCCAAAGCTCTGGCTGCCTACCTGAAGAGCTTGCCAGCCGTGCGCCATCGGGCACCACCGCCGGCCGGCACGAACGGCAAGCCCGCCGCGCCGTACTTAAGCATCATAACACCCCAGTAAGCTGATCTTGGTCGACAAGGGGCCTGGGTCTGCTCCGGCGGCGAGCGGACTCAGGTTCCGCAAAGTTGGGAATGACTGCTGTTGTTAAATGACTGCTGTTGTTAAGGGTTGTCGGATGCCTGCCTGCATATCCGAACCATGCGGATGCCACACCGGCAGGCGTCCGACAACCCTTAACAAAAGGGGACGCCGGCTCCGTAGCCGCTGATGATCCGCATTGCGCCACCGCGGTCCTTCGGTGTGGCGCGGAACCGCCGGCTTGCCACTTCGTCTCCTACCCCGAAGTGGGCAAGCCGTCTGCGCGGGAACCTGATCGCCACCTCGTGCATCAAACCCACCAGACAGGGAGCGATGCATGGACCAGGCAAACGCGATCGGGCAGCAGGCGACGCACAGCGACCGCGAACTGGCCGGACTTATCCGGCGCGGCGACGCCGACGCCTTCCGCATCCTGATGCAGCGGCACAACCAGCGGCTCTTCCGCATGGCGCGCAGCGTGCTGCGCGATCCGGCCGAGGCGGAGGATGCGGTGCAGGACGCCTACCTCCTGGCCTTCACACGCATCGGCCAGTTCCGCGAGGACGCCAGTCTGGCCACGTGGTTGGGCCGCATCGTCCTTAACGAGGCGCTGCGGCGGCTGCGGCAGAGGAGGCCCATGACCGAGTTCGATGAGGGCGGCTCCGACGGCCGAACGGCGGGCGCCGAGGTGATCCCCTTCCCAGGGGCCCAGCACCCCGTCGCGACACCCGAAGAGGACGCCGCCCGCGCCGAGACGCGGCGCTTGCTGGAGCGTGCCATCGACGCTCTGCCGGACCAGTTCCGCATCGTCTTCGTGCTTCGCGAGATAGAGCAGATGAGCGTCGAGGAGACGGCGTGCAGCCTCGGCATCCCGCCCGACACCGTCAAGACGCGCCTGCTCCGGGCTCGCCGACTGCTCGGCCACAGCCTGCGGCGGCAACTCGCGCCCGATCTGGCCGGCATGTTCCCGTTCGCCGGCGAGCGTTGCGCCCGCATCGTCGCGCGCGTGCTTGCGCGCCTGGACTTGCCAGCGCCGCCGCCCGGCGGCGCGTGACACACCGGTCCGACCCGAACCGACGCCGGACCCTCATCGAAGGAGGACAACCATGCTGATCCGCACCATCCTGGTCGCCGGTGCCTTCGCCATGGCCGCCAGCAGCCCCGCGCAGGCGCAGAACCTGGACAAGGCGCCGCCCGGCGGCTCCTACAAGAAGGTCAGCGAACTGGTGAAGCTGCCCGACTTCCTGCCGGGCATGGGCACGCTCTACGTCGATCCGAAGACGCTGCCGGCCGGCCCCTTCCTGGCTTACGATCACGACGGGCGGCTGGCCAGCACCATCTACATGGTTCCGGTCGAGGACATCCAGGGGCAGAAGAAGCTCGACAACCTGAAGGCCGCCGGCGGCAAGGTCGACCACGTCGACATGTACTTCAACGCCGGCCATCCGGGCGTGGAGAAGCCGCACTACCATATCGTCCTCTGGCACATCGCCGAGGCCGACGAGGCGCGCGTGGCGAAGTAGCATGATGGCGCGACGCACCGTGCTGCGGGCCGGCGGCTGGGCCGCCGGCCTGGCGCTGCTCGGCCTGCCGGCACCGGCAAAGGCCGAAGGGGTCGTGGAGATCCGCATGCGCGGGAACGCCGACGGATCGAAGGTGTGGTTTGACCCGGTCGGCGTGCTGGTCGAGCCCGGCCAGACGATCCGCTGGACCAACGTCGATCCCGGCAACTCGCACACCAGCACCGCCTACCACCCGGCGAACGACGGCCGTCCGCTGCGCATCCCCGAGGGGGCGGCGCCGTGGCACTCCGACTACCTGCTGCCGGACCAGAGCTTTGAGCTGCGCCTCACCGTGGCTGGCGTCTACGACTATTTCTGCCTCCCGCACGAGGAGGCCGGCATGGTCGGGCGCATCGTCGTCGGCCATCCGCAAGACGGTTTGCCCGCGGCTACGCTTCCGGAGCCGGCGCGGCCGCCGCTCCCATCGGTGGAGGAGATCCTCCGCCGCAAAGTCGTGCGCATCGACCAGTAACGCAGCGCCTCAACCGGCGTTCTTCAGGTGGCCTGTTCGGCGCCGCCGCCTGACGGTACCGATGCCGCGGCTCGCCGTGCCCGCCGTCAAACTTTGCAACGGAACCGTGGAGGGCGAGGACGGCATCGTCATCCCCATCGACTTCAAAGTCCCGCAGTCCCGCCGGGCATCACGCCCCGACCGCCATGACCGAACGCCCTTGCCGCCCGATCACATGATCCAATATGATGGGATCGGTTGATCGGAGGACGCCATGCAGGTTCGCGAAATCGTCAACGTCATGGGCGGGCGGCGTTCGGCCGCGCGGTGACCACCCCGCTGGATCTGCAGCGCGGCATCGGCGCCGGGCTGAAGGTCGCGGCCCTCGACCGCGTCGCCGGGCACGTCTACCCCGACCCGACGGCGCGGCGTGTCCTGATGACCCGCATCGTCCCCGAAGGCACGCTGAAGCGCCGCCTGCGCGAAGGCCGGCTCAGCCCCGCCGAAAGCGAGCGCACCGCACGCCTGGCCAACGTCATCGCCCATGCCGAGTATGTCTGGCGCAACGAGGATCAGGCGCGGCAGTGGCTGACGGCGCCGCACCCGGAACTCGGTGACCGCGCGCCCATCGACGCGGCGGTCGACGAGTTCGGCGCCCGGCATGTCGAGGAGATCTTCGACGGGATCCTGCATGGGCTGCCGGCCTGATCATACCGTCGCACCCGAGCCGGCTTGCACAGCGAGTTCATGCGCTTGCATCGGCGCCTGCTGGCGGTCGTGCGCGACGACGCGGTGTGCCGGCGGCTGATGACGGTGCCGGGCGTCGGCGCGGTGGTGGCGCTGACCTT
>Ga0196970_1000265_pt1 | contig 72818 bp, 71 predicted proteins | sample S1v_513CmetaG_FD_148672 | JGI IMG/M metagenome (GOLD analysis project Ga0196970, IMG submission 148672) | Soil microbial communities from Anza Borrego desert, Southern California, United States - S1+v_5-13C | ecosystem: Environmental > Terrestrial > Soil > Desert | place: USA: California...
GAGGCCAGAACATCCGCGTCAACGGGATTTCCGCCGGCCCCATCAAGACGCTGGCCGCCAGCGGCATCGGCGACTTCCGCTACATCCTGAAGTGGAACGAGTACAACGCGCCGCTGAAGCGCAACGTCACCATCCAGGAAGTGGGCGGGTCCGCCCTGTTCCTGCTGAGCGACCTGGGTGCGGGCGTGACCGGCGAGATCATGCACGTCGACGCCGGCTATCACACCGTGGGCATGGTGGCGGTGGACGAGGCGCCGAAAGTGGCGCAGCTGCTCGCCAGCCTGGGCAACGGCGGCAAGGCGGAGTAAGGGCGGTGGCCGGCAACAGCTTCGGGACCCTGTTCCGCTTCACCACCTGGGGCGAGAGCCATGGGCCGGCGATCGGCGTCGTGGTGGACGGCTGCCCGTCGCTGCTGCCGCTGACCGAGGCCGACATCCAGCCCTGGCTGGACAAGCGCAAGCCGGGGCAGTCGCGCTTCACCACCCAGCGCCGCGAGCCGGACGAGGTGAAGATCCTGTCCGGCGTGTTCGAGGGCAAGACCACCGGCACGCCGATCCAGCTGATGATCGAGAACACCGACCAGCGCTCCAAGGACTACTCGGAGATCGCGGCGAAGTTCCGGCCGGGCCACGCCGACTATGCCTACTGGCAGAAGTACGGCATCCGCGACTACCGCGGCGGCGGCCGCTCCTCGGCGCGCGAGACGGCGTGCCGCGTGGCGGCCGGTGCGGTGGCCCGCAAGGTGCTGGGCGAGCGGATCAGCATCCGCGGCGCACTGGTGCAGGTGGGCCCGCACCGCATCGACCGCGCCAACTGGGACTGGGCGGAGGTCGACAACAACCCGTTCTTCTGCCCGGACGCCAAGGCGGCCGAAACCTGGACCGAGTACCTGGACGGCATCCGCAAGTCCGGCTCCTCCATCGGCGCGGTGGTGGAGGTGGTGGCGTCGGGCGTGCCGGTCGGGCTGGGCGACCCGCTCTATGACAAGCTGGACGCCGATCTGGCGCGGGCGCTGATGACCGTCAACGCCGTGAAGGGCGTGGAGATCGGCGACGGCTTCGCCACCGCCGAGCTGACCGGCGAGCAGAACGCCGATGAGATGCGCCGTGGCCCGGACGGCGAGCCGGAGTTCCTGTCGAACCACGCCGGCGGCATCGTCGGCGGGATTTCCTCGGGGCAGGACATCGTCATGCGCTTCGCGGTCAAGCCGACCTCGTCGATCCTGGTGCCGCGCCGCACCATCGACGTGGACGGCAACGACGCGGAAATCATCACCAAGGGCCGCCACGACCCCTGCGTCGGCATCCGCGCCGTGCCGGTGGGCGAGGCCATGGTCGCCTGCGTGCTGGCGGACCACCTGCTGCGGGCCAAGGCGTACGAGCGGCGCTGAGGTCTCGTTGGGTTTGCGCTGGCGCTTAACCCAACCTACGGTCGCATCGTAGGTTGGGTTGAGGCCAAAGCCGAAAACCCAACGTCACCACGCCGCCCTACTCCGCCGCCTTCTCCACGGCCTTGGCGTACTTGCGCTTGGCCACCTCCAGCGAGGCCAGGAGCTGCTGTCCCGTGGCGCCGCCGTCGCCGCTGACGCGGCCGTTCATCACGGCGCGGATGGCGTCCACGTGCGCCTTGTAGAGCCGCTGCTCGTTGGGCGTGACCGCCGTGGCGGCATTGCGCGTCGCCTCGTACAGCGACTTGGCGATCAGGGTGATCAGCGGATAGCCGAAGATGCCGCCCTGCCCGCGCATCTCGTGCGCGGTGCGGTTCACCGCCGTCACCAGTTCCGCCACCTGCGCCGGGTCGACGCCGACCAGGCGGTCGACGGTGCGGCCAAGCGCGTCCACCTCCCCCGCGATCCAGGTGCTGTAGTCGCCGGTCCGGCTCTGAATCTCCGCCTCGGCCGCCTCCAGCACCGCCGCCGGGATGGTCGGCACCGGGTCGCGCGGGTTCAGGCCGATCTTGGCGCCCAGGCGGTTGGGAAACTCGAAGTAAATGACCGGGTAGCGGTCGATGCCCACGGCCTTGGAGCGGCTGTGCACGACCAGCACCTCCTCCGGCCGGGTCATGCGGCAATCCATGTTGACGGGGCGGGTGGCACGGCGGCGGTCGGGGCCGAAGTAGCCGTGCGCCAGCACGAAACGGCGCGGCCGGGCGATGGACAGCAGCAATCGCGCGCCCACGGTGCCGGCCGAAAACGGCTTGGCGATGAAGTCGTTGGCGCCCAGGTCGCGCGCCTGCTCCACGTACTGGCGGTCGGCGGCGCCGGAGAGCATCAGGACGGGCAGGAACTTGTCGGGCGATTTGGGGCTGGAGCGGATCCAGCGCAGCAGCATCAGCCCGTCCACGTCGGGCATCACGATGTCGGTGATGACCACGTCCACCGGCGCCGTGCCGGGCGGCAGAGCCGCCTTGCGCTCCTCGAAGAAGCGGATGGCTTCGGCCCCGCTGGCCACCGCGTGCACCGTGCCGATGCCCAGCGAGCGCAAGGCGCCGGTCAGAACGGAGCGGATGAAGGCCCCGTCCTCCACCACCAGCACGGACAGCAGGCCGAACCGCGCCCAGCCTTTCCCCCCAGCCTCGCTCATGGAGCCTCGCTCATGGCGCCGACCGAATCATCGTGGTTACCCTATCTTAACGTTGATTGATGACACGGCACGGCACGCTTTGCGAGGGAAATGGATGGGGCACGGCCGCATGGAAGGCTTGCGCGGGGCGGCGGGGCCGCTACCTTGGACACAACGATCAAAGGGAGGACCACACGCATGCCGCAGCCCGACCACGTCATGGCCTTCGACGTGCCCGACCCGTCCACGCTGGACGAGGACATGCGGGCCTATTTCGACAAGTGCACAGAAAAGCTGGGCTTCGTGCCCAACGTGCTGCAGGCCTACAGCTTCCGCCAGAAGAAGCTGCGCACCTTCGCGCAGTTCTACAACGAGCTGATGCTGGGCGAGAGCAAGCTGTCGAAGCTGGAGCGCGAGATGATCGCGGTCGTCGTCTCGTCCGCCAACCACTGCTACTACTGCCTGGTGGCGCACGGGCAGGCGGTGCGCAAGCTGTCCGGCGATCCGGAACTGGGCGAGATGCTGGCGATGAACTACCGCGTGGCGCCGCTGGAGCCGCGCCAGCGCGCCATGCTCGACTTCGCCTGGAAGCTGACGAAGGAGCCCTACACGGTGGGCGAGGAAGACCGCGCCGCGCTGCGCGAGGCCGGCTTCACGCCGGAGGAGATCTTCGACATCGCCGACGTGACGGGCTTCTACAACATGTCCAACCGCGTCGCCACGGCCGTGGACATGCTGCCCAACCACGAGTACCACAAGCTGGACCGCTGACGCACAACCGCGGACATCGTAGGTTGGGTTGAGCCGCAGGCGAAAACCCAACGTCGTCGCGTCGACGGAAACGTTGGGTTTTCGCTGGCGCTCAACCCAACCTACGGCCCACGCCGCGCCCGGAGCCCGCACGGATGCTGAAGTTCCTCGTCCGCCTGTTCGCCTTTCTCGGCTTCCTGGTGTTCGCCGGGATCGTCGCGGCGATCACCTTCGCCGTGCGGCACGAGCCGACGCTGCCCGAGCGGATCGTGCTGGAGCTGGACCTCGACCAGCCGCTGGCCGATTCGCCGTCGGCCGGCCCGCTGGCGGGCCTGCTGGGGCACGAGGCGACGCTGCGCGACGTGCTCGACACGCTGGAGCGGGCGCGCACGGACGGGCGCGTGCGCGGCCTCGTCGCGCGCATCGGTGGGCACGAGATGGGCTTCGCCCAGGCGCAGGAGCTGCGCGCCGCGGTCGAGCGGTTCCGCGCCACCGGCCGCTTCGCCGTCGCCTTCTCCGAAGGCTTCGGCGAGGGCGGGTCGGGCAATCGCTCCTACTATCTGGCCAGCGCGTTCGACGAGGTGTGGCTGCAGCCGCTGGGCATGGTCGGGCTGACCGGCCTTGCCGCCGAGGTGCCCTTCGCCCGCGAGGCGCTGGACTGGCTGGGCGTGCAGCCGCAGGTCCAGCAGCGCGAGGAATACAAGAGCTTCGCCGAGACCTTCACCCAGCGCGACTTCTCCCCCGCCCACCGCGAGGAGATGGAGGCGCTGCTGGCCGACCTGATGAAGCAGATCACCGACGGCGTGGCCCGCGGCCGCAAGCTGGACGCCGCCGCCGTGCGCGCCCTGGTCGACCGGGCGCCGCTGCTGGAGCAGGAGGCGCTGCAAGCACGGCTGGTCGACCGCATCGGCTACCGCGACGAGGCGCACGCCGAGGCGGAGCGCCGGGCCGGCGGGGCCGAGACGGTGGAGATGCTGGAATACCTGGACATCGCCGGGGCGCCCAACGACGAAGGCCCCACCGTGGCGCTGGTCACCGTGGCCGGCACCATCTCCCGCGGCGAGAGCGGCGGCGGCGGACCGGTGGGCGAGCTGACGGCCGGGGCCGATTCCGTGGTCGAGGCGCTGAACGACGCCATCGACGACGACGATGTCCGCGCCATCCTGCTGCGCATCGACAGCGGCGGCGGCTCCGTCACCGCGTCGGAGGCCATCCGCCGCGCCGTGGTGCGGGCGCGCGAGGCCGGCAAGCCGGTCATCGCCTCCATGGGCGACATGGCGGCGTCCGGCGGCTACTGGATCGCCATGAACGCCGACCGCATCCTCGCCGACCCCGGCACCATCACCGGCTCCATCGGCGTGATCGCCGGCAAGATGTCGGCCGGCACGCTGTCCGAGAAGCTGGGCGTGCGCTGGGGCGTGATCGAGGAGGGCCGGAACGCCGGCATGTGGTCGCTGACGCGCCCCTTCGACGAGGCGGAGATGGCGCGCCTGAGCGCCGTCGCCGACGCCTCCTACACCGCCTTCCTGGCGCAGGTGGGGGCCGCGCGCAAGCTGCCGCCGGAGAAGGTGCGCGCCGCCGCCAGGGGCCGTGCCTGGACCGGCAATCAGGCGCTGGGGCTGGGGCTGGTGGACGAGTTGGGCGACCAGGAGACGGCGCTGGCCCGCGCCCGGCAGGCCATCGGCTTGGCACCCGACGCGCCGGTCACGCTGACGCCGTTCCCGGAACCGAAATCGACGCTGGAGGAGGTGATGGACCTCGCGTCGGGCAAGGGCGACCTCGTGCAGGGGCTGGCGGTGCTGCGGCAGGTGGCGGCGCTGAGGCCCTGGCTGGGCGCGCTGCGGCCGATCGTCGAGGCCACCGCGCCGGGGACACGCTTCGCCAGCCCGCCGGGGGGACTGGTGCCGGGGCGGTGAGGTTCGGACGTTGGGTTTTGCGGCTGGCGCCTCAACCCAACCTACTGAAAAACCAATGTTATCGTCATGGCCGGGCCCAGTCCCGGCCATCCACGTTCCTTGGATTGGCCGAAGCGCGTGGATGCCCGGCACAAGGCCGGGCATGACGACAAAGAAGACGTAGGTTGAGTTGAGCGCAGCGAAAACCCAACGTTCCTTTACGATTCCCGCACCGCGCCGATCAGGAATTCCTTGTTCCCCTCGGGGCCGAGGATCGGGCTTTCGGCGAGGCCCAGCACGCGCCAGCCGGGCTGGGCGCCCAGCCACGCCTCGATCCGCTCGCAGACCTCGGCGTGCAGTTCCGGTTCGCGCACCACGCCGCCCTTGCCCACCCGGCCCTTGCCGACCTCGAACTGCGGCTTGATCAGCGCCACCAGCCGGGCGCCGGGCGCGGTGAGAGCCATGGGGCCGGGCAGCACCACCTCCAGCCCGATGAAGCTGGCGTCGCAGACCACGAGGTCGATGGGGTCCGGCACCTCGGCGCGGGTCAGGTGGCGGGCGTTGGTCTTCTCCAGCACCACGACGCGCGGGTCCTGCCGCAGCTTCCAGGCCAGTTGCCCATGCCCGACGTCCACGGCGTAGACCTTGGCCGCGCCGCGGCTGAGCAGCACGTCGGTGAAGCCGCCGGTCGAGGCGCCGACGTCCAGCACCACCAGCCCGGCCGGGTCGATGCCGAAGGTGTCCAGCCCCTTCACCAGCTTCAGCCCGCCGCGCGAGACCCAGGGGTGGTCCTGCCCCTTCACCGACAGCGGCGCGTCCTCGGCGATGGTGTCGCCGGCCTTGTCGATGCGTTTGGTGTCGGAATAGACCACGCCGGCCAGGATCAGCGCCTGCGCCTTGGCGCGGCTCTCGGCCAGCCCGCGCTCCACCAGCGCCACGTCGACCCGCTGCTTCGCCATCCGCATCCCTCCCGTCAGCACGCGCGATGCATGGAGCACGCGCGCGGCCGGAGCAAGGGTTTTACGGCAGGTCGAGCACGAAACGCGCGCCGGGGGCGTTGTCCTCGGCGCTGAGCTTGCCCTTCAGCTGGCCGGCGAAGGCGCGCACCACGCGCATGCCCAGCGTGTCGATGCGGGCCGGGTTGAAGCCGGCGGGCAGGCCCCGGCCATGGTCCGCCACGGTCAGGCGCTTGGCGCCGTCGGGCAGCACCTGGAAGCGCACCTCGACGTCGCCCCCCTGCCCCTCGGCGTAGGCGTACTTCAGCGCGTTGCTGACCAGCTCGTTCACCGCCAGCGTCAGCGGGATCACCGTATCGACGCTCAACTGGGCGTCGTCGGCCTGCACCTGGATGCGGCGGCCGTGCTGCGCCGCCTGCATGGTGCTGCCCAGTTCGGCGCACAGGTCGCGCAGGCAGGGCGCCACCGACAGCACCTGCAGGCTCTCGGCCGTGTGCAGGCGCTGGTGTACCTGGGCAATGGTGCCGATGCGCCCGCACGCCTCCTGCAGCTGGCGGCGCATGTCCGGATCCTTGGAGGTCAGCGCCTGCAGCGTCAGCAGGCTGGAGACCAGCTGCAGGCTGTTCTTGATGCGGTGGTTGACCTCCTTCAGAAGGTCTTCCTTCTCGGCCAGCGCGTCGGCCACCGCCTCGCGGGCCAGGGCCTTGTCGGTGACGTCGTGCGCGGTCAGCAGGATGCCGTGCACCGACCCGTCCGAACCGTGCAGCGGCGCCGAGTCCACGTCCCAGAAGCGGCGGGCGCCGTCGGCCATGCGGGTTTCGACGTCGCGCACGCGGTCGGCCTGCCCGTCGCGGTAGATGGCGCGCAGCCGCGGCCCCCAGGCGTCCATGACGTCCGGAAAGCAGTCGGCCAGCCGCAGGCCCACCGCCGGCGTCCGGCGCGCCGGCAGCGCGCGGTACGCCGCGTTGACGAAGGAATAGCGATGCTCCGGCCCCTCGATCACCGCCATGGGCACCGGGGCCGCGTCGAGCAGCGCGAACAGCTGCGGCCCGTTGCGCGGGTCGATCCCGCCCGCGCTCATCGGTGCCGGCATCCGTCCGCCGCTTCCATCTCTTCCAAGCTCCGCTCCCGCCGCCGTAAGACCAAGCATCTGAACAGAACCTTTGCGTCAGAATTCCGGAATCACGTAGTCCGGTTTCATCGAAAGGTAATCAGGCAAGGGCCGGCGCACCAGTCGAACACCGGGCAAGGGGGATTAGTCAAAACGTGTTAGGCCAACCGTCCTGGTGAAATTCCACGCCGACAGAACAAGGGCCGTCCCCGTTGCGCGGAGACGGCCCAATAATAGGCCCAATAATACTTGGCTTTATATACAATCAGCCGATCACGCAATAGCGCCGGCCGCCGCCACTTCCATGCCCAGCGCGGACAGCGCCGTGTCGACGATGCCGCGGGCGGTGAGGCCGGCCTCCTCGTACTGCTTCGCCGGCGCGTCATGGTCGAGGAAGCGGTCGGGCAGCACCATCGGCCGCACCTTCAGCCCGTGGTCGAGCAGCCCGGTGGTGGCGAGGTGGTGCAGCACGAAGCTGCCGAAACCGCCCACCGAGCCCTCCTCGATGGTGATCAGCACCTCGTGGTTCAGGGCAAGGCGGCGCACGAGGTCCTCGTCCAGCGGCTTGGCGAAGCGGGCGTCGGCGACGGTGGTGCTGAGGCCGCGCGCCGCCAGCTCCTGCGCCGCCTTGCGGCACTCGGCCAGACGGGCGCCGTAGCTGAGGATGGCGACCTTGGTGCCTTCCTGGATCACCCGGCCCTTGCCGATGGGCAGCACCACGCCGCGCTCCGGCAGCGGCAGGCCCAGCCCCTCGCCGCGCGGGTAGCGGAGCGCGCTGGCCCGGTCGTCGATGGCGGCCTGGGTGGCGACCATGTGCATCAGCTCCACCTCGTCCGCCGCGGCCATCAGCACGATGTCGGGCAGGCAGCCGAGGTAGGCGACGTCGAAGGACCCGGCGTGGGTGGCGCCGTCCGCCCCCACCAGACCGGCGCGGTCGAGCGCGAAGCGGACCGGCAGGTGCTGGAGCACCACGTCGTGCACCACCTGGTCGTAGCCGCGCTGGAGGAAGGTGGAGTAGATGGCGCAGAACGGCTTGTACCCCTCCGTCGCCAGACCGGCGGCGAAGGTCACCGCGTGCTGTTCGGCGATGCCGACGTCGAAGCAGCGGTCGGGAAAGTGCTTGCCGAACACATCGAGGCCGGTGCCCGACGGCATGGCGGCGGTGATGGCGACGATGCGCGGGTCATGCTCCGCTTCCCGAACCAGGGCGTCGGCGAAGACGCGGGTGAAGGTGGGGCCGGTCGACTTCGGCTTGGCCTGGGCGCCGGTGATGACGTCGAACTTCGCCACCGCGTGCAGCTTGTCGGCCGAGGCCTCGGCGGGCGCGTAGCCCTGGCCCTTGCGGGTGACGACGTGCACCAGCACCGGCTTGTCGTCGTCGGCGTCGCGCACGTTCTGCAGAACGGGCAGCAGGTGGTCCAGGTTGTGCCCGTCGATGGGGCCGACGTAGTAGAAGCCCATCTCCTCGAACAGGGTGCCGCCGGTGACGAGGCCGCGCGCGTACTCCTCCGCCTTGCGGGCGGCGTCGCGCAACGGGCGCGGCATGTGGTCGGCGATGTCCTTGGCCAGATGGCGCAAGGACAGGTACGGCTTGGAGGAGACGACGCGCGACAGGTAGGCGCTCATGGCGCCGACCGGCGGGGCGATCGACATGTCGTTGTCGTTGAGGATGACCACCAGCTTCGACGGCATGGAGCCGGCGTTGTTCATCGCCTCGTACGCCATGCCGGCACTCATGGCGCCGTCGCCGATGACGCAGACGACGTGGTTCTTGCCGCCCTTCAGGTCGCGCGCCACCGCCATGCCCAGCCCGGCCGAGATGGAGGTGGAGCTGTGCCCGGCGCCGAACGGGTCGTACACGCTCTCCGACCGCTTGGTGAAGCCGCTGAGGCCGCCGCCCATGCGCAGCGTGCGGATGCGGTCGCGCCGGCCGGTCAGGATCTTGTGCGGGTAGCACTGGTGGCCGACGTCCCAGATCAGCCGGTCGTCGGGCGTGTTGAAGACGTAGTGGAGCGCCACCGTCAGCTCGACGACGCCGAGCCCGGCGCCCAGGTGACCGCCGGTCACCGAGACGGCATCGACGGTTTCGGCGCGCAGCTCGTCGGCGAGCTGGCGCAGCTGTTCCGGCTTCAGCGCCCGCAGGTCGGCGGGCACGTGGACCTTGTCGAGGAGCGGCGTCTTGGCTGGCACGGTCACTCTCTCACGTCCTCCATTCACGCGCGGCGAGTTACCACGTACTCGGCCACGGCCTTCAGCAAATCGGCGCGCCCGTCGAAGATTTCCAGGTGCGACACCGCTTGGCGGGACAACATTTCGGCCTGGGCGCGCGCCCGGTCGCGGCCGAGGATGGACACGAAGGTGGCCTTGCCGGCCACCGCGTCGCGCCCGACGCCCTTGCCCGTCTCGGCCTCCGTCCCCTCGATGTCGAGCAGGTCGTCGGCGATCTGGAAGGCGAGGCCCAGGTCGTGCGCGTAGGCGTGCAGCGCGTGGCGCTGCGGCGCCCCGGCCTTGCCCAGGATGGCGCCGGCCTCGCAGCCGAAGGCGATCATCTCGCCGGTCTTCATGCGCTGGAGCCGGGTGACGGTGCCCATGTCGAACGTCTCATGCTCGGCGATGAGGTCGAGCATCTGGCCGCCCACCATTCCGTGCGGCCCGGCCGCCCGGGCCAGCGCCGCCACCAGCTGGCAGCGCACGTTGGGATCCTCGTGCGTCGCCGGATCGGCCAGCACCTCGAAGGCGAAGGTCAGCAGGCCGTCGCCGGCCAGGATGGCGGTCGCCTCGTCGAACTGGCGGTGCACGGTGGGGCGGCCGCGGCGCAGGTCGCCGTCGTCCATGGCCGGCAGGTCGTCGTGGATCAGCGAGTAGCAGTGCACGAACTCCACCGCCGCCGCGGTGCGCACCGCGCACTCCTCCCCCACGCCGAACAGCGCGGCGCTGGTCAGCACCAGGAAGGGGCGCAGCCGCTTGCCGCCGCCCAGCGAGCCGTAGCGCATGGCGTCGTACAGCACCGCCTCGGGCAGGTCGGTGGTGGGCAGCAGGCGGGCGATGGCGCTCTCGACCAGGTCTGCGGCCTGCGCCATCGCGTTCTTCAGCTTGGGATCCACGATCGGTACGTCCCCGGATGTCAGTCGGCGGATGTCAGTCGATGCGCGCCGGCTCGGCGCCGACGCTGCCGTCGGCGGCGATGGTGATGCGCTCCACCTTCGCCTGCGCCTCCCGCAGCTTGGCCTCGCAGTGGCGCTTCAGCGCGGTGCCGCGCTCATAGGACGAGATCGCCTCGTCGAGCTTGCCGCGGCCCTCCTCGAGCGAGCGGACGATGCGCTCCAGCTCGGCGAGGGCGTCCTCGAAGCTCATGGCCGCGATGTCGGGCGGGATGGGGGGAAGTTCGGACATGGTGTAACCGTTCCGGGACCGTGTTGCCTGAAAGTAGGACCGCCGCCGGTGCTTGCGCAAGCTCCGACGGCGGCCTTATGACCCGGCGTTGTCCGCCTATTTCCTGCGGCGCGTCAAGCGTCCTGGACTATATCAAGCGGCCCGAGGTCAGGCCGCCATCAGTTCGCGCACGTGCGCCGAACAGGCCGAGGCGAGCGCGCGGAGGTTGTAGCCCCCCTCCAGGACCGAGACGATCCGCGCCCCGCAATGGGTGCGCGCGAGGTCGCCCAGCTTGCGCGTGGCCCAGGCGAAGTCGTCGTCCATCAGGTGCAGCCCGGCCAGCGGATCGCGCGAATGCGCGTCGAAGCCGGCGGAGATGATGATCAGGTCCGGCTTGAAGTGGTCGATCGCCGGCAGGACGATGTTCGTCATGGCGTGCCGGAACTCCGGGCTGCCGGCCATGGCGGGCAGCGGGGCGTTCACGCAATTGCCGTACTCGCCCATCTCGCCGCGGTCGCCGGTGCCGGGGTAGAGCGGCGACTGGTGGGTGGAGCAGTACAGCAGGTCCGGGTCGTGCTGGAAGATGTCCTGCGTGCCGTTGCCGTGGTGCACGTCGAAGTCCATCACCGCCACGCGCTGCAGGCCGTGCACGGCACGCGCGTGGTAGGCGCCGACGGCGGCGTTGTTGAACAGGCAGAAGCCCATCGCGCGCTCGCGCTCGGCATGGTGCCCGGGCGGGCGCACGGCGCAGAAGGCGTTGCGGCTGCGCCCGCTGGCCACCGCGTCCACCGCCGCGACCACGGCGCCGGCCGCGCGCAGCGCCGCCTCGCCCGAGCCGGGGGAGACCACCGTGTCGGCGTCGACGCCGGAATGCCCCTCGGCCGGGATCATGGCCAGCACGCGCTCGACGAAGTCCTGCGGGTGGGCGCGGGCGATCTGTTCGACGGTGGCGCGCGGCGCCTCCTGCCGGTCGAGCAGGCAGAAGTCTTCCGCGTCCAGGGCGGCGAGGACGGCGCGCAGGCGGTCCGAACACTCCGGATGGCCCAGGCCCGTGTCGTGCTCCAGGCAGGCGGAGTGCGTGAACAGGGTCGTGTACATGTTTGTATTCGTTATGTCCGGCGTTCTCGGGCTTTCCCCGCCGCCATTCTTCCCGCATCGCGGGTCAAAGTACAGGAGGATTCCGGACGGACGCTCAGGTGCGGCGTTCGATCTCAAGCCGGAAGACGCCATCGGAGTCGGTGCTGGAGAGCAGCGCGTTTCCGGTCACCTCGCAGAAGGCCTGGAAGTCGCGCGGGGCGCCGGCGTCCGTCGCCTCGACGACGAGGACGTCGCCGATCGCCATGGCCTTGATGGCCTTGCGCGCGCGCAGCACGGGCAGCGGGCACAGCAGCCCCTTGGCGTCGAGTGTCTGGCGGGCCATGTGCAAACCTCCGTCGCGATCGCGTCTTCACCGTTTCCCGATCGTAGAATCGATGCAGCCTATGTACAATGCCCCTGCGTCCACAGTAGACAAGCGGTCGAAACCGTCCATATCATGACGATCGGGACCTCTCGGCCGGTTCTGGGTGACGGGCAGCAGCAAGGGTATAGCGTTCCCATGGACATTGCGGACCTGCAGGCCAACGCGCGACGGGCGAGCACGCTGCTCAAGGCCATGAGCAACGAGCGCCGCCTCCTGATCCTGTGCCACCTGTCGATGGGGGAGAAGTCCGTCGGCGAGCTGGAGGAACTGGTGGGGCTGAGCCAGTCGGCGCTGTCCCAGCACCTCGCCCGCCTGCGCCGCGACAAGCTGGTGCGCACCCGCCGCAGCGCGCAGAACATCTACTACTCGCTGAACGGCGAGGAGGCGAAGGCCGTCATGGGCACGCTGCACGACCTGTACTGCGCCGCGCCCACGGCCCAGCAGGCCGGCGCCGGCGACGCGGCCGAGAAGCGCCCCGCCGCGGCCGCCGCCTCCTGACGGCCGCCTCCCGGCGTCCTAGGCCCGGCGGAGCCAGCCCGGCAGCAGCGCCGACAAACCCAGGCACGCCCACCCGAGGATGAGCGAGGTTCCGCCGGACGGCGCCGACATGGGGAACGGTGCCGGGTTGCCCAGCGCCTGCGCGTAGAGCGTGCCGCAGAACAGCAGGCTCCCCGCCACGAACAGCCAGCCGCCCAAGCGCACCAGCAGCCGCGCCACACCCTCCGCGCGGCCGGCCAGCACGGTGGCGGCGATCAGCGCCAGCGCGTGCCAGAGCTGGTACTGGCCGGCCATGCGGGCCAGTTCCTGCGCGTGCTCCTGCCCCGGTGCGGCCAGCGCGTGGCTGGCATAGGCGCCGGCCGCCACCGCCATGGCGCCGCTCAACCCGGCGTAGACCAGCCAAATCCGCCCGACGATGCCCATGCGCGCCCCGCGTCCCGTGCCGTGATTGCGGGGTGATCCTACCCCTTTCCCCCGCGCCTGCCGAGACTCCGTTTGGCCCACGGATTGCTGTTCTTGAGCCTTCGATGCGGGCGAAGGCCGCGGAGCGCCCAGCGTTCCCGGCGTTGCGTGCATTCTGCTTTGCAATTTGCCAAACACGTCGCGAACCGCGCAGCATGAATGTTCTCAGCACCACCGTCCCGGCACCGGCCGACGCGCATCTCGCCGACGCGCCGGCGGACGGAGCCGAGCGCGAATCGGCCCGCGAGCGCCTGGAGGCGGAGCTGCGCGCCGCCAAGGAACGCGCCGAGGCGGCCAGCCATGCCAAGACCGAGTTCCTGGCGGTGGCGAGCCACGAGCTGCGCACGCCGATGAACGGCGTGCTGGGCGCGCTGGACATGCTGCAGGACACCGGGCTGGACCGCGAGCAGCGCGTGCTCCTGGCGTCGGCCCGGCGCTCGGCCGGGGCGCTGATGGACCTGATCGACGGCCTTCTCCAGTTCGCGGCCATGGACCGCGCGCCGGCCGGCACCGACGCGGTGGAGTTCGAGCCGGCCGGCCTTGCCCACGCCGTGTCGCTGGCCCTGGTGGAGCGGGCGGCGGAGAAGGGGCTGTGGCTCGACTGCCGCGTGCTGCCCACGGTGCCGGCGCGCGTGCGCGGCGACGCCGGGCGGATCCAGCGCGTGCTCCACGCGCTCGCCGACAACGCGGTGAAGTTCACCGGGCAGGGCCACGTGACGGTGACGCTGGACAGCGCGCCAGCCGGACCGGGACGCGTCGAGCTTCAGGCCTCGGTGGTCGACACCGGCCCCGGCATCGACGAGGCGCAGCGCGAGGCGCTGTTCCGTCCCTTCGTGCAGGCCGACGGTTCGCTCAGCCGCCGTCACGGCGGCCTGGGCATTGGGCTGGCGCTGGCGCAGCGCCTGGTCGAGCTGCTGGGCGGGCGCATCGGCTGCGAACCGGCGCCCGGCGGCGGCAGTCATTTCTGGTTCACGGCCGAGGTGGCCGCCGTGGCGCAGGACGAGGTGCGCCCACCCGCCGCCAACGGAGCGGGCGGCCCGGTTCCGCCGGCCGTGCGCCTCCAGGCGCTGAAGGACTGGGCGCGCGAGCGCGGCGGCCGCGTCCTGGTGGTGGACGACAGCGCCACCAACCGCATGGTCACCGCCGCCCTGCTGAGCAAGGCGGGCTTCCGCGTCGACCTCGCCGCCGGCGGGGTGGAGGCCGTGCGCCATCTGGCCCAGGCGGCCGAACCGCCGGAAGCCGTGCTGATGGACATCGCCATGCCGGACATGGACGGCTTCGCCGCCACCGCGGCCATCCGCGCCCTGCCCGGCGCGCGCGCCCGCGTGCCGGTGATCGCCATGACCGCCCTCGCCTTCCCCGAGGACCGGGACCGCTGCCTCGCCGCCGGCCTCGACGACTACCTCGCCAAGCCGGTGCAGAAGGTGGACCTGCTGGGCGTGCTGGCGCGCTGGCTGGACCGGCGCGCGCGCGGATGCGAATGACGCCCGCGCGTGGGCGTGGATCCCGCCCCCGCCACGGACGCCCGGCGCTCGACCCCCAGCACTCGGCCCAACGACAGGTCACGCATAAGCCGCTACCGCCGCCACGCTCCCCTGTGGCCTTGTTCCTGCCATAACCCGTCGCTAGGGTGCAGCCGGATCGATTGTGGTACGGGCGGGCATGCACGAGATCGTCATCTACGTCCTGGGTGTTTCCGGGCTTCTCGCGGTGGTCAGCTTCCTGCCGCCGCTCGCCGCGCACTTCCGGGTGCCGTTCACCGTGCTGCTGGCCGGCGTGGGCGTGCTGCTGGGCGCCGTCGTGCAGGGCTTCGCGTCGGTTCAGGGCATGGGGCCGATCGGCGACTTCTTCGCCTCGCTGGCCGGGTTCGACGTGTCGGCCGAGGTGCTGCTCTACACCTTCCTCCCCGTCCTGCTGTTCGAAACGGCGCTGACCGTCGACGTGCGGCGGCTGATGGACGACGTGGGCCCCATCCTGCTGCTGGCCGTCGTCGCCGTGTTCGTCTGCACCTTTGCCGTGGGTTACGCGCTCAGCCTCGTCAGCGGGTTCAGCCTCGTGGCGTGCCTGCTGCTGGGCTCCATCGTCGCCACCACCGATCCGGCGGCGGTGGTCGGCATCTTCCGCGACCTCGGCGCGCCGCGCCGCCTGACCATGCTGGTCGAGGGCGAGAGCCTGCTGAACGACGCCGCCGCCATCTCGCTGTTCACGCTGCTGCTGGGCATGCTGACGCGCAAGGCCGACGGCGGCGTCACCGAGGCCACCCTGGCCTTCCTGGAGAATTTCGGCGGCGGCCTCCTGGTCGGCTACCTGTGCGGGCGCGTGGCCTGCGTGCTGGTGACGCCGGTGCGCGACCAGCCGATGGCGGAGATCACGCTCACCGTGGCTCTCGCCTACCTCACCTACGTGCTGGCGGAGCATTACCTGGGCGTGTCGGGCGTGGTCGCCGTGGTGGCGGCGGCGCTGGTCGTCGGGTCGATCGGCCGCACGCGCATCTCGCCCGACACCTGGGACGCGCTGGAACACGTCTGGAAGCAGCTGGGCTTCTGGGCCAATTCGCTGATCTTCCTGCTGACCGCCCTGGTCGTGCCGAAGGTGTTCGCGCAGCTGTCGGTGGCCGAGGTGGGGCTGGCGGCGGTCGTCGTCGTGGCGGCGCTGGCGGCGCGCGGGGCGGTGCTGTTCGGCCTGCTGCCGGTGCTGTCGGCGGCGGGGCTGGCGCAGAAGGTCAGCCATTCCTACAAGGCGGTGATGCTGTGGGGCGGCCTGCGGGGTGCGGTGTCGCTGACGCTGGTGCTGGTCGTGTCGGAGAACGACCGCGTGCCCGACCGCGTCCAGGCCTTCGTGGCGGCGCTGGCGACCTGCTTCGTGTTCTTCACGCTGTTTGTCAACGGCACGACGCTGCGCCACCTCATCCGCCTGCTCGGCCTCGACAAGCTGACGCCGGTGGAGCGCGCCATGCGCAACCGCGCGCTCGCCCTGTCGCTGGGCGGCGTGCAGGAGAAGGCGGCGGAGCTGGCGCGGCATTACGAGATCGAGAAGGCGGCGGCCGACGCGCTGATCACCCATTACGCCGAGCGCCTGTCCCACATCGACCTGGAGCGCGAGGCCGAACGGCCGCTGTCCGCCGCCGACCGCGCCACCATCGGCCTCGTCATCCTGGTGAACCGGGAGGAGGAGCTGTACTTCCACCACTTCAAGGAAGGCATCTCGTCCCGCCACGTGGCGGAGCTGCTGACCGGGCGCACGGCGCGCATGCTGGACGCGGTCAAGACCCAGGGCCGCGACGGCTACCGCGCCGCCGAGGAGCCGTTCATGGCCTTCACCGGCTGGATGCGGCTGGCCAGCTGGCTGCACCGCCGCTTCGGCATCACCAAGCCGCTGGCCCGGCGCCTGTCCATGCGCTTCGAGGTGCTGGTGGCCGTGCGCCTCGTCCTGCGCGAGCTTATCACCTTCACCCAGGGGCGCCTCGCCGACGTTCTGGGCACCGAGACGGCGTGCGAGCTGGAAGGGCTGCTGACGGTGCGGCTGCAGCGCACCGAACAGGCGCTGGGGGCGCTGAAGCTGCAGTACCCGGACTACGCCATCGTGCTCCAGAACCAGTACCTGGGCCGCGCCGCGCTGCGGCTGGAGGAGGCGGACTACCGCACGCTGCACGCCGAGTCGATCATCTCGCAGGAGGTGCTGTACGATCTGCAGCGGGACGTGGAGCTGCGCCGCCGCATCCTGGAGAAGCCGCCGCAGCTCGACCTCAAGCTCGACCTGCCCGAGATGGTGCGCCGGGTGCCGATCTTCGCCAGCGTGTCGCCCGACCGGCTGGCGCGAATCGTCCGGCTGCTGAAGCCGCGCCTGTTCCTGCCCGGCGAGACGGTCGTGCGCAAAGGCGAGCACGGCGACTGCATGTTCTTCATCGCCTCGGGCGCCGTCGAGGTGATCGTCCCCGGCCTGTCGGAACCCGTGAAACTGGGCACCGGCGACTTCTTCGGCGAGATGGCGCTGCTGTCCCGCCGTCCGCGCAACGCTGACGTGCGTGCGTTGGGGTATTGCCAGATGCTGGTCCTGCACGAAAGAGTGTTCCGCCGGCTGGTCGGGCGCGACCCTGACCTGCGGCAGCACATCGAGGCGGTGGCCGACGCCCGCCGGCAGCCGGCCCCCCCGCCGGAACCGGACACGGAACAGGCGGCCCCCGCCACAACCTGAACCGACGGGGTTTGTTTCGTGGCGATGACGCAGGCGTGGCGATGACGCAGGCCAGGGCCGGGGCCGACGGCTGGATCCGGCTGATGCCGGGCGTGTTCGTGCTGTTGTGGAGCACCGGCTTCATCGGCGCCAAGTACGGCCTGCCGTACGCCGAGCCGCTGACCTTCCTGCTGGTGCGCATGGCGCTGGTGGCCGCGGTGCTGGGCGCCGTGGCCGTCGCCATGGGGGCGCCCTGGCCGAAGAGCTGGGCCGAGGCCGGGCGCATCGCGCTGGCCGGGCTGCTGGTGCACGGCGTGTACCTGGGCGGCGTGTTCATCGCCATTTCCAAGGGCGTGCCGGCCGGCGTCACCTCCATCATCGTCGGGCTGCAGCCGCTGCTCACCGCCTCGCTCGCCGGGAAGCTGCTGGGGGAACGGGTGACGGGGCGGCAGTGGACGGGGCTGCTGATGGGCTTGGCCGGCGTCCTGCTGGTGGTGTGGGAGAAGCTGACGCTGAACGTCTCCGGCACCACCGCCGTGCTGTTCGCCATCGCGGCGCTGATCGGCATCACGCTGGGCACGCTGTACCAGAAGCGGCACTGCACCGGCATGGACCTGCGCAGCGGGGCCGCCATCCAGTACACGGCCACCGCCGTGCTGTACGGTGTGGCGGCGCCGTTCTTCGAGACCATGCAGATCCGCTGGACCGGCGAGTTCGTCTTCGCGCTTCTGTGGCTCACCTTCGTCCTGTCGGTGGGCGCCATCTTTCTTTTGTACATCCTGATCCGCCGGGGTGCCGCGGCGCGGGTGGCCAGCCTGTTCTACCTGGTGCCGCCGGTCACGGCGGTGACGGCCTGGGCCCTGTTCGACGAGCGGCTCGGGCTGGTGGCGCTGGCCGGCATGGCGCTGGCCGTGTCGGGGGTGGCGCTGGTCAATCGCGCAAACTAGAGCGTGAGAGGGACATTCGGATCAAATCCTAGCTTGCCGGTGAGGTCCGTTATACATAATGTTCGAAGATGACGGCGGCACCGAGACCGGGCCGGCGGCGGCAACCGCCCAGGCGAGCAGGGGTGTTATGGAGACGTTCTCCCTCGACGACAATCGCACCCTTCAGGCCATCGGCATCCTGGCCGACGTGCTCGACGGCGTGTCCGGCCCCGGCGCGCTCGACACGGTGCTGGTCTCCAAGGCGCTGCGGCAGGTCATTGCCACCAAGTCTCAGCCGGCCTTCGAATTCGCCAGCAAGGCCTTCAACACGCTGGACCCGTCGGTGCGCCGCCAGGTGGCGGTGGAGGCCGACACCGCCGCCCGCGACGCGGTGGAACTGCGCAGCCGCGTCGGCGGCTTCCTCAGCACCGCCCCGCGCAAGGCCCAGGGCCCCAACCAGCCGACCAGCTTCCTCACCGCGCTCAACATGCGCTCCCGGCGCAAGCGGACCGAGGCGTAGCGAGAGCACCCGCGAAGGGCAGCTGCCGCAGGCGGCGCCCGGTCGCCGCGAACACCGCGTTGCCGATGGCCGGTGCCGTCGGCGGCACGCCGATCTCCCCCGCACCCGCAGGCTGGCCAGCGTCCGAGGGGATCAGGCGCACGCTGATCTCCGGCACATCACGGGGGCCGAGGATCGGGTAATCCGCCAGCGACTCGACCAGCGGCACGCCGTTGCGGAACACCACAGCCTCGCGCAGCGCCATGCCGGTGCCCATGACGATGGCGCCCTCGACCTGGGCGCGCACCGCGTCCGGATGCACGGCGATACCGGCGTCCACCGCCGCCCACACCTTCGGCACCCGCAGGTCCCCCGTGCGTCCCATATCCACCTCCGCCACCAGCGCGATGTGCGCGCCGCGGAAGCGGCAGTAGGCGAGGCCGAGCGGCGCGTTCGGCGGGCGGTTCCCCCAGCCGGCCATGGATGCCGCCTCCGTCAGCACCCGGCGGGCCGGCGCGTCGGGCAGCATGCCCAGGCGGAACTCCAGCGGGTCGCGCCCGGCGACGGCGGCGATCTCGTCCAGGAAGCACTCGATCGCCCAGACGGTGAAGCCGCCGCCGACGCCGCGCAGGAAGCCGACGGGGATGCCGGTGTCCTCGCGCACATAGTCCAGGTGCTGGCTGGGGATGGCGTACGCGTGCTCCTGCCCGTCGATGACCGTCTGGTCCAGGTGCCTTTCATCCTCGAAGCGGTCGGGGAACAGGCGGGCGATGACGGAGTCGGCGACGATCCGGTGGCTCCAGCCGACGACGCGGCCCTGCGCGTCCAGCGCCGCACGCAGCCGCTGCGCGGCCAGCGGCCGGTACTGCCCGTGCGTCAGGTCGTCGGCATGCCGGCGCACGACCTTGACCGGCAGGTCGGTGGCCTTGGCGATCAGCACGGCGTCGCGGGACGCGTCGTTGTCCACGCGGCGGCCGAAGGCGCCGCCGACCAGCGTGCCGGTGACGTCGATCATGAACGGCGCCGTCTTGGCCGCCCGCGCCGCCAGCCGCATATCCAGGCTGCGCGCCTGCGTCGGCGCCACCACGTCGACGCCCAGGCCCATCGTGTGCACGCGCGCCGTCGCGTTCATCGGCTCCATCGCCGCGTGGGCCACGTGGTGGCTGGCGAACTCCGCCTCCAGCACCCGCGCGGCGCCAGCGAAGGCCGCCGTCACGTCGCCGGTGCGCCGCGCCTCGTAGCCCTGCCGGGCCGGATCGCGCGCCACCGCCGCGAAGGCGCGCAGTGCCGCGTCGCTGTCGTAGCCGGCCGCCTTGCCGCCATCCGTGCCGCCGTCCGACCAGGTGACCGACAGCGCGTCGCGCCCCTGTTCCGCCGCCCAGGTGTCGCGCGCCACCACTGCCACGCCGTCGGGCAACGCCACCACCGTCTCCACCCCGGGAACGGCCCGCGCCGCCCGATCGTCCACCGTGACCGGGGCGCTGCCGGGCAGCGGCCCGCGCGCGACGGCTGCGATGCGCAGCCCGTCCATCCGCACGTCGACGCCGTAGCGGGCGCGTCCCGTGACCTTGTCGGCGAGGTCGAGCCGTTCCGGGCTGGTGCCGATCAGGCGCCATGCTGCGCGCGGCTTGAGCGGCGCCGAACCCTTGGGGGACACCGGGTCGAGTGCTGCCACGGCGCCATAGTCCATCCGGCGGTTGCGGCGCGCGTCGACCACCACGCCCGGTTCGGTGGCCAGTTCGCCCGCCGGAACGCCCCAGTGCCGCGCCGCCGTCTCCAGCAGCACGGCGCGCGCCTCGGCGCCCGCCGTGCGCAGGGGGTCCCAGTAACCGGCGGTGCTGCGGCTGTCGGCGGTGACGAAGCGGTCGAAGAACTTCGGGTTGCCGTAGGCGTGGTCGAAGGGCGGCGCCACGACACGCACCCTGGACCAGTCGGCGTCCAGCTCCTCGGCCAGCACCATGGGCAGCGCCGTGCTCGCACCCTGGCCCAGTTCGGCGGCCGGACAGGCGATGGTGACGATGCCGTCGGTGCCGACGGCGACCCAGATGTTGGGCACGACGCCGCGGATCGCCGCGAAGGGCGTCTTCACCGGCAGCCCCACCGTGAAGGCCAGCGCCGCACCGCCGGCCCCGGCGGCACCGGCGCCCAGCAGGAAGGTGCGGCGGGAGAAGCTCTTGCGGTCCATGGCCGTCACCCCTTCGCTTCCGTGACCGCGCGCTCGATGGCGCGGACGATGCGGCCGTAGGTGCCGCAGCGGCACAGATTGTCGGCCATGTGCTCGACGATGGCGGCGCGGTCGGGTCTGCCGGGGCGGGCGAGCAGGGCGGCGGCCTGCATGATCTGCCCGGACTGGCAGAAGCCGCACTGTGGCACCTGCTCGGCCCGCCACGCGCGTTGCAGCGGGTGGTCGCCGTCCGCCGACAGCCCCTCGATGGTCAGCACGTGGCGTCCGCGCACCGATCCGACGGGCGTGGAGCAGGCGCGCGTCGGCTCCCCGTCCACGTGGACGGTGCAGGCGCCGCACACGCCGACGCCGCAGCTGACCTTCGTGCCGTGGAGGTCCAGCAGGTCGCGCAGCACCCACGCCAGCGGCATCGCCGGGTCCACCTCCAGGCGCCGCGGCACGCCGTTGGCAACGAACTCCACCGTTTCCATGGACTTCCTCCATTCACCCTGTTGGCATCATCCTATTGGCGGATGCGCGGCGGCCGGCTATGGTGCGCGAGCCGTACCGCATGGTACGGATAACGCTACCGTACCAATGGGTACGGCGCAAGGGGTGAGTGATGACCAGTCCGCCGGACACCGAACCGGAGATCGATCCGCGCCGCCTGGAGATCCTGGGCGCCGCCCTGGAGATCCTGCGCGAGCAGGGATACGAGAAGACGACCATGCTGGCCGTCGCCAAGCGCGCGCGCGCGTCGAAGGAGACGCTGTACGCCTGGTTCGGCAACAAGCAGCGCCTGTTCGAGGAGGTCATCCGCGCCAAGGCCGACGGCATGAACCGCGCCCTGCTGGCGGAGCTGGACGGCGAACCGGCCATGGTGCTGCGGCGCTTCGGCGGGAACCTGCTGACGCTGCTGTCCAGCGCCGATTCCATCGCCATCAACCGCGCCGCCGTCGCCGAGGCGCCGCGCGATCCGTCCTTCGGGCAGGCGCTGGCGGCGCACGGTCGGCAGCGCACCGGCGCCCTGATGATCCGCTACCTGGAGGGGCAGCGCGACGCCGGCCGCCTGTCCTTTGACGATCTGGCCGAGGACCCGGCGCGCGCGTTCGAGAGCTTCGTCGGCCTGCTGGTGGGCGATGCCCAGGTGCGCATGCTGACCGGGGCCATCGCGCCGCTGGACGCCGACGAGATCGCCGCGCGGGCGGAGCGCGCGACGGCGCTGTTCCTGAAGCTGTACGGGAAGTCTTGACGTTGGGTTTTCGGCTTTGGCCTCAACCCAACCTACGAAGGATCCGTAGGTTGGGTTGAGCGCAGCGAAAACCCAACGGCCGACGTTTACGCTTGGCGGATGTCGGCCAGGAAGCGCTCCACCTTGCTGCCCAGAAGTTCGGCCTGGCGGGACAGGCTGCCGGAGGCCTCCAGCACCTCGCCCGACGCCTTGCCGGTCCGCTGCGCCACGTCCTTCACGGCGATGATGGAGGTGGTCACCTCGCCCGTCCCCTCGGCGGCCTGCGAGACGTTGCGGGCGATCTCGGCGGTCGCGGCGCCCTGCTGCTCGATCCCGGCGGACACGGTCAGGCCGATGGCGTTCATCCGCCGGATCACCTCGGCGATGCTGCGGATCGCCGCCGCCGCCTCGTCGCTGACGGCGTGCATGCGGTTGATCTGCTCGCTGATGTCCTCGGTGGCGCGGGCGGTCTGGGCGGCGAGGTTCTTCACCTCGCTCGCCACCACGGCGAAGCCCTTGCCGGCCTCCCCGGCACGGGCGGCCTCGATGGTGGCGTTCAGCGCCAGCAGGTTGGTCTGGCTGGCGATGTCGTTGATCAGCTGCACCACCTCGCCCACGCGCTGGGCGGTGTCGACGAGGCTGGTGACGGTGGCGTCCGTGCGCTCGGCCTCCGCGACCGCCTGCATGGCGATGCGCTGGGAATCCTCCACCTGATGCGCGATGTCGGCGATGGTGGCGGACAGCTCCTCCGACGCCGAGGCGACGGTGTGCACGTTGACCGACGCCTGCTCGGCGGCGGCCGCGACGGTGACGGCGCGCCGGCTGCCCTCCACCGCCGACTCCGACATGCCCTGCGCCACCTCGCGCATGCGCGCGGCGGAGACGTGCACGTTGGTCAGCATGCCGGTGACGTCGCGGTCGAAGGCGCGGACCATGAGCTGCAGCGCCTCGGCCCGGCGTTCCTTGGCCTCTTGGTCGGCGCGCTGTTCTTCCTCCAGCCGGGCGCGCACCCGGGCGTTCTCGCGGAACACGGCGACGGCCTGCGCCATCTCGCCCACCTCGTCGCGGCGGTCCAGCGCCGGGATGTCGGTGGACAGCGCGCCGCCGGCCAGCGCCCGCATGGCCCCGTTCAGGGCGTGCAGCGGGCGGGTGATGCCGCGGATCATCGCCGCACTCGCCGCCACGCTGGCGCCCAGCAGCAGCGCCGCCGCGGCGGCGATCAGCCGGAAGGTGCCGGCGGCGGCGGCGCGCACGGCCTCGGCACGCCGCATCAGCTCGGCCCCGACCTGTTCCTCGACGCCTTTCAGAAGGTCGATGCGATCGGTTGCCGCCTGCCACCACGCGTCGGGCGTGACGTCGCCGAGTTTGCCGGCAAGGCCGCCGTCGTAGGCGGTCTTGCGCAGTGCGTCCACTTGCTGCCCGGCGGGGCCGGACAGTACCGCGCGCAGCGCCGTGAGCAGGCTGTCCGGCGCGTACGCCTCGAAACCCTGGAAGAACGCCTGCTGCTGCGCGCCCAGCGCGATGAACCTTTGGTGCAGCTCCGGCGCGAAGACGCCGGCCGTCAGGCCGGTGGCGCCGACGGCGCGCTCCTGCCCGGCGCGCTCCTTGCCCTGCATCAGGCTGGCATAGGCGGTGACGACGCCGGACACCTCCGGCGTGCCGCCGATGCGCGCCACCTCGCCGGCGATCTCCAGCAGGCGGGCGATGGTGGCGGTGTAGTAGGACGCCGAGTCCGCGCCGGACAGCGCGAGCGCGCCGACCGCCTGCCGCTTGGCCGGCAGCTCGGCGAGCGCCGCCGCGGCCGCCTCCAGCCGCCGCACCAGCGCCGGTTCCGCGTGGAAGCCCTCGGCCTTGCGGCGGTAGGCGTCCAGCCGCCCATCGGTCTGCGCGCGCTGCCCGGTCAGGGCATCGGCCATCCGGGCGCCCTTGCTGGCGATGACCACGGCCGAGGTGCCGCGTTCCTTCTGCAGCTCGTGCACCAGCGCGCCGACGTCGGCCACCAGCGACGCCTGCTCCTCCAGCCGTTCCATGGCGGTCAGGGTGGCGCGGCTGTCGTGCAGCGCGCCCAGCGAGAAGCCCAGCATGCCCAGCAGCGGCAAGACGGCCACCAGGGCGAAGCGGTGGCGGATCCTCAAGGCGTGCGTCAGACCGAGCATGTGCGTTCCCCGTGCCGAACCGACCTGTCCGGTTCGATTACAGCGCGGTCATAGACACAGCCTTGATCGTAATCAAAAGAATTAGTGTCTAGTCAGGCTCGGGTCTGCGAATGGACTCATCCCAGTACGGTTCCGGCCCGAAGCGCAACGCCAGGAAGTCCACGAAGGCCCGCACCTTCGGCGATAGGTGGCGGTTCTGCGGATAGACGGCGTAGACCGCCGATTCCGTCACCATGCAGTCGAACAGCAGGCAGCGCAGCTGCCCGGCCGCCAGCGCCGGCCCGGCCAGGAACGTGGGCGACACGATGATGCCGCGCCCGGCGACGGCGGCGGACAGCAGGATGTCGCCGTTGTTGGCGAACAGGCTGCCGGACACGCGCACCGTGCGCGTCTCGCCGTTCACGCGGAACTGCCACTGCTCGGCCAGCGGCACGTTGGTGTAGAGCAGGCAATGGTGGCTGGCGAGATCCTCGGGCACCTGCGGCGTGCCGTGCCGCTCCAGGTAGGCGGGGCTGGCACACACCACGCGCCGGTTGGGCGCCAGCCGCCTGGCGATCAGCGAGCTGTCGCGCAGCCGGCCGATGCGCACGGCCACGTCGTACCCCTCGTCGATCAGGTCGACGTAGCGGTCGTTGAGGTCGATGTCGATCTCGATGTCCGGGTAGCGCTCCATGAAGGCGGCGATGGCCGGGGCGAGGTGGAGGAGGCCGAAGGACAGCGGCGCGTTGACCTTCAGCCGGCCGCGCGGGGCGGCGTGCAGGTCGGTGACCGCCCGCTCCGCCTCGTCCAGGTCGGCCAGGATGCGCGTGCAGCGCTCGTAGAAGGCCTGCCCGACCTCCGTCAGGCTCAGCTTGCGCGTGGTGCGGTTGAGCAGCCGCGCGCCCAGCCGGTTCTCCAGTTCCGAAATGCGGCGGGACACCACCGATTTCGACAGGTTCAGCCGCTCCGCCGCGGCGGTGAAGCTGCGGGTGTCCACCACCTTGATGAAGGCGAGCATGTCGTCGAGCCGGTCCATGGCATTGTTGTACACCCCAGAACAATGAAGTGCAAACAGCCTGGATTACGGAAGGGGACGAGACGCGCTATCTGGTTGTTGGAACGGGACGCCCCGCAGGCGAACGCACGAAGAAGACAGAGGGAAAAGCGACATGGCCAAGGTTCTGGTCCTCTACTACAGCAGCTACGGTCACATCTCGAAGATGGCGCAGGCCGTGGCCGAGGGTGCGCGCGCCGTACCCGGCGCCGAGGTGGTGGTCAAGCGCGTCCCCGAACTGGTGCCCGAGGAGGTGCGCAAGAGCGCGCATTTCGTCGAGGAGCCGGACGTCGCGATCGCCACGCCGGCCGAACTGGCCGACTACGACGCCATCGTGCTGGGCGTGCCGACCCGCTACGGCAGCATGCCGGGGCAGATGAAGAACTTCCTCGACCAGACCGGCGGCCTGTGGGTGAAGGGCGCGCTGGTCGGCAAGGTCGGCAGCGTGTTCAGCTCGTCGGCCACGCAGCACGGCGGGCAGGAGAGCACGATCCTCAGCACGCACACGGTGCTGCTGCATCACGGCATGGTGATCGTCGGCCTGCCGTACTCCTTCCAGGGGCAGATGGGCGTGGAAGAGGTGATGGGCGGCACGCCCTATGGCGCCAGCACCATCGCCGGCGGCGACGGCTCCCGCCAGCCGAGCGCGGTGGAACTGGACGGCGCCCGCTTCCAGGGCAAGCACGTCGCCGAGATCGCCACGAAGCTGGCGGCGTGAGGGAACTCCCTCTCCCCTCCGGGGGAGAGGGCGAGAGGGAGAGGGAGAGGGAGAACACCATGGGCCTGCTGATCGACGGCCGCTGGACCGACCAGTGGTACGACACGAAGTCCACCGGCGGCGCCTTCGTGCGGCCGGAGACGCAGTTCCGCGGCCGGGTGACGGCCGACGGCTCCACGCCGTACCAGCCGGAGGCCGGGCGCTATCACCTCTACGTGGCGCTCGCCTGCCCATGGGCGCACCGCACGCTGATCGTCCGCGCGCTGAAGAAGCTGGAGGATGCGATCACCGTGTCGGTGGTCGACCCGCTGATGCGCGAGAACGGCTGGGTGCTGCCGGACGGCGCCGACCCGGTGAACGGCGCGCGCTTCCTCTACGAGGTCTACGCCAAGGCCAAGCCCGACTACACCGGCCGCGTGACCGTGCCGGTGCTGTGGGACCGCAGGACCGGCAGCATCGTCAACAACGAGTCCGCCGAGATCCTGCGCATCCTGAACGCCGCGTTCGACGCGTTCGGCGAGGCGCGGCTGGACTTCTACCCGGCCGAACTGCGCGAGGAGATCGACCGCGTCAACGCCTTCGTCTACGACCGCGTCAACAACGGCGTCTACAAGGCCGGCTTCGCCACCAGCCAGGAGAAATACGAGGCCGCCTTCGACGCGCTGTTCGGCGCGCTGGACGAACTGGACGCGCGGCTGGCCACGCAGCGCTGGCTGGTCGGCAACCGGTTGACCGAGGCGGACATCCGCCTGTTCACCACGCTGGTGCGCTTCGACGCCGTGTACGTCGGGCACTTCAAATGCAACCGGCAGCGCATCGCCGACTACGCCAGCCTGTCCGGCTACCTGCGCGACCTGTATCAGGTGCCCGGCGTGGCCGGCACGGTGGATTTCGACCACATCAAGCGGCACTACTACGCCAGCCACACCATGATCAACCCGACCGGCATCGTGCCGAAGGGCCCGGCGCTGAACCTCGACGCGCCGCACGGGCGCGGGCGGCTGGGGCCGGAGGCCCTGGCGTGACGCCGGCGATCACTGCGCCACCGGCAGGGTGATGCGGATGCGGAAGCCCTTGCCGTCGCGGCGGTTCTCGCCCTGGATCTTGCCGCCCACCGCCTCGATGTTGCGGCGCACGATCCACAGGCCGATGCCGAAGTGCGTGCCCTCCGCCGTCTGCCCGGTGGGGTCGTCGGCGGGCATGCCCTTGCCGGCCTCGCGCTGGGAGAAGTAGCGCTCGAAGATGCGCGGCAGGTTGGCGGGATCCACGCCCGGCCCTTCGTCCTCCACCGTCAGTTCGGCGCGGTTGCCGTGGCGCATCAGGCGCACCTGCACCGTGCCGTTTTCCGGCGAGAAGCTGACCGCGTTCTCGACTATGTTCTCGACCACCGTTTCCAGCAGATCCTCGCTGGCGCGCACCACGACGCCGGCCTCGACGGTGGAGCGCATGTGCAGCCGCCGTTCGGCCAGCAGGCCGGTGTAGCTGTTGGCCATGCGCTCGACCAGGGCCGACAGGTTCACCTTGCGGCGCGGCGGCTCCAGCAGGTCGGCGGTCGCCTCGTCCATGCGGCGGGTGGAGGAGACCAGCCCGTCCAGCTTGTCCACCGAGCGTTCGATCATGGCCAGTGCCCGCTGGCAGCGGGTATCGTCGGGCGGCAGCGCGCGGCGCAGCGGTTCCGACGACTGGCGGATGACGGCGATCGGCGTCTTGAAGGCGTGCGCGTTGTCCTCCGCCGCGCGGCGGAGAAGGAGCGCGGATTGGCGGAGCGAGTCGACCAGCCGGTCGAAGTCCTCGGCCACGCCGGCCAGTTCGGGGACGGTGTTGCGCTCGGCGAAGGACGCGGTGCCGGCGTCGCCGTTGACGATGCCGCGGGCCAGCGCGCCGAAACGGTGCAGGTTGCGCCACACGCCCAGCAGGACGGCGAACACCAGGATCGCCATGATGACGTAGATCAGCGCCGCGGCCTGGACCACCGGCGTCTTCCAGTAGGGCCGGCCGAGCGAGGAGCCCACCCACCCTTCGGTGGCGTGGCTGGTCACCAGCGCCCAGCAGCCGAAGGACGTCTTGATGGGGGTGACGGAGCTGAGCACCTCGACCCCGCCCGACGTGCGCGGCACGCGCATCGCCAGCGGCTCGTTTCCGGCACAGCTGACGCCCAGGCGGTCGAGCACGCCCTGTTCCAGCAACTGGCCGCGCTCGGCGTCCAGGTCGGCGATCGGCACGTGCGGGGCCGACGCCACGTAGAAGAAGCCGTCGCCGCCCGACAGCGTGCGCGGCTGCACCAGAAGGCGCAGGCGCGTGCGTTCGTCGGCGAAACGGGCCAGCGACGCGCCCAGCTGCGGCAGGGCGGCGCGGTCGGCCCGCGCCAGTTCGGGCTCAAGGGCCCGGGCGATCAGGGTGCCCTGCTGCTCTGCGCTTTGCAGGAGCAACGTCTGGCTCACCTCGTCGGCGCGCCGGAACTGATCGTAGATCAGCGCCGGCACCGCCACGAACACGATGGTCAACAGCGTGACCTGGCCAGCCAGGGAACGCCACAGCCATCCGATCCTCGACTTACTCCGCGGCTGCGGGAGCGCCATTGACCATGCCAACGTCGACGTCCTCCTCATGCACGCCGGCGCCCTCGCCGTTGGTGCCGTCACCCCAGCGGTAACCGAAACCGGGGTAGTTCTCAATGCAGTCGAACTGGCCGTCGACCGCACGGAACTTCTGGCGGATGCGCTTGATGAAGGCACGCACGTTGGCACGGTAGCCCGACGGGCCGTAGCCGGCCACGAAGCCCTTGCCGTGCACGAGGTCGTAGATCTCGCGGTAGGACACGTCCTCGTCCGGGCGCGTCGCCATCAGCTTGACGATGTTGAACTCGGTCAGCGTCAGGTCGATGCGCTTGCCGTCCCACAGGGCGCGGCTGTTGTCGAGGCGCAGTTCCAGCTTGCCCAGGGCGTACACGGGCTGGGCCTGTTCGCCGCCCTCCTCCGTGGAGCCCTTGATGCCGTCGATGATGAGGCGCATGCGCTTCAGCAGGATCGACAGGCTGCGCGACTTCTCGACGAAGTCGAGGGCACCGCCGGACAGCGCGGCCTCCTCATAGATCTGGTCGGAGAGCACGGTGAGGAAGATCACCGGCACGTCGATGCCGCGGGCGCGCATCTGGCGCAGCACGTCGATGCCGTCCAGCTTGGGCATGCGCCAGTCCAGGAGGACGATGTCGACCTGGCCGCCTTCGGCGAAGAAGTCGAGCGCGGGCTCCCCCCGGTTGAAGGAGACGACCTCGTAGCCCTCGTCGGCGAGGTTGAGGCCGAGAGACTCGCGGAACAGGTCGTCGTCGTCGACCAGCGCCACGCGGGCGATACCGGCGTTAGTCATTGCGGCCGTCCCCGGCTTGGGCGAGGAGATGGGCGAAGCATCGTTGATCGACATCTGGGACATTCTCGCTGCTCTTCATGTCGTAGGAGAGGGCTCGGAAATCCTGGGTCGTCATGTCCATGAAGAAGAACACCTTGAGCGAACACGTGCCCTTGGCGTAGCGCCAGACCTTGGCGGGGGCTTCCTCCTCCGTCGAAACGGGGACACCCAGGAGGCGGCGGGTCTGGCCCTGGTCCAGCCCGACGAGAGCCTCGGGATCGATCTTGCCGGTGGCGGCGAGCGCCTGGCCGGCGGCGGGTCGGGGGGGCGTCGGCGCGGTCGGCGCCTCGCTCGCACGAATGGGCGGTTTCACCTTGGGAGGCGGCGGCTGGATCAGCGCCAGCTTGCCCGTGGACGCGGACGGCGTGGCGCCGGGATCGGACGTCATGGTGGGGCCGGGGCACCCGGCCAGCAGCAGAACCGCCAGCCCGAGACCGATACCGTTGCGCCGGAGTCCCGCCCCGGCCCAGGCCACTTCGCGCATGGCACCCGTCATGGTCATCGTCATGGTCCGGGCCTCTCAAAGCATCGTGGTTGGACTCATGGGCGGCGAACTCGTCGTGCTCTGCTGCCCTTGTCGTCCGGTGCCACAGAAATCAGGCCATCCTGGTTAATGCTGGGTTAAATCAGAGGTTCGTACCCCTTTTTTGCGCCCATCCTCATGCGTTTTTCTGACACAGGCGGCGGAGGCGGCCATCGCTTACAATACGGTTGGCGATTGCGGAGAAAGTATTTTGATTTTCAATCAACTTCACAGGTGAACGAACGATCCCGCTGCGCGTGTCGCGTGTTTTCGCGACCGGCGATGTGCGCCGTATTCGAGGCGTGCGGGACGTTGGGTTTTCGCTGGCGCTCAACCCAACCTACGATTCCTCTATCGTCGTGCCCGGCCTTGTGCCGGGCATCCACGCACTCCGATCAAGCCAAGGCGCGTGGATGGCCGGGACTGGGCCCGGCCAGGACGAGAAAGGACGCATTCTCTTGGAAAGGGACCCCGGAAAAGCAATCGGCGGCGAAGCCACCCGGGTCTGGCTTCGCCGCCGTTCAGTCGGATGGGCAACATCGCCTTTGCGAAACCGCACGGGGGCGGTTCATGGAGTTGCCGCTGGCTATCCGACCGTCTAGCCGGCCGGCCCGAAGACCGGTCGGTGTCGTGATTCCGATGCTGTCAAAGCACCATCACTCACAGGATTGAGCGTGCTCCTCCGCACGGGTTCCGTCAAGAGAGATCCATTCAACGAATACGTGGAATGTCTCTCTTGCGAGGATAGCCGAAGGGGGTTAGCACCTGTTGCAAGGAGGAATCGCCGCCCCGACCTCCGGGCGGCGAGGCCGGCCACGAAGACGAACGACAACGACAATAACGGCCGAGGTCCAGAGTGAGGGTTTCCGCGTCCGCGCACGCCGTCAGCGTGCCGCGCCGGATCGCGACGGTGTTCGTGCCGTTCGCGCTGGCGTATTTCCTGTCGTATCTCTACCGCACCGTGAACGCGGTGATCGCGGACGAGCTGACGGCCTCGCTGGGCGTCACGGCCGCCGGGCTGGGGCTGCTGACCAGCGCCTACTTCATCGCCTTCGGCGCCTTCCAGCCGGTGCTGGGCATCCTGCTGGACCGCTATGGCCCGCGCACCGTGGAAGCGGCGCTGCTGCTGGTGGGGGCGCTGGGGGCGGCGGTGTTCGCGCTGGGCGACAGCCTGGGCATGCTGGCGGCCGGGCGGGCGCTGATCGGGCTGGGCGTGTCGGCGTGCCTGATGGCGGCGATCACCGCCAACGTCATGTGGTGGCCGACGGAACGCCTGCCCATGATCAACGGGTTGTTCATGGCCTGCGGCGGCCTGGGTGCCGTGTTCGCGACGACGCCGGTGCGCGCACTCCTCTCCGTCACCGACTGGCGCGGGCTGTTCCTGGGGCTGGCGGCGGCGACGGCGGCGGCGGCCGTCCTGCTCGTCGCCGTGGTGCCGGAACGGCGGCGCGAGGGGGCGGGCAGCGTCACCTGGGGCAGCATGCTGCGCGGCACGGCGGCGGTGTTCTCCAGCCCCACCTTCTGGCGGCTGGCGCCGCTGCCGACCCTGATGCAGGGCGTCTTCATGACCTACATCAGTCTGTGGGCCGGCCCGTGGCTGCGCGACATCGACGGGCTGGACCGCATGGCGGTGGCCGCCCACCTGCAATACGCGGCGCTGGCCATGGTGGCGGGCTTCGCCGGCTTCGGCATGGCGGCGGACGCGCTGCGCCGCGTCGGCCTGCCGCCGACCGTGGTGTGCACCACGGGCGCGGCGCTGGGCATCGTGGTGCAACTGGCGATGCTGTTCGACGCGCCGGTCCCGCCGGCGGTGGCGTGGGTGCTCTACTCCTTCTTCGCGGCGGCGGGGGTGATGGTCTTCGCGATCATGTCGCAGAGCTTTCCGGCGGCGCTGGCCGGCCGTGCCAACACCGCGGCCAACCTGATGATGTTCGCCGTCGCCTTCACCTTCCAGTCGGCCATCGGCGCGGTGATCGGCGCCTTCCCGCCGCCGGACGGGGGCGGCTATTCGCCGCAGGGCCACCACGCGGCGATGGCCGGCGTCGTGGCGCTGGAAGTGGCGGCGCTGCTCTGGCAGCTGTGGCCGCGGCGGGCCGTGGCGGCGGAGACGAAGCCCGCCGAATGATCTGGGATCAGGCCGTGACGTTGACGGTCGGCTGCACGGCGCCGGGATCGACGGCGGCGACGCTGGTGTCGGCGCCGACCGTGGTGTCCAGCAGCGCCCCGGCGATGTCCTCCGCCGTGATGCCGGAGTCCATGGCGGCGGCGCGCAGGTCCTGCACCTCCTCGCGCGCGCCCTCCAGCATCTTCTCGTCCTCCTTGAAGCCCTCGCGGCGGTCCTTCTTGCGGGTCTCGTCGGTTTCCAGCTCGTTGGCGGCCTTGGCCTCGGTCAGGACGTTCTTGGCGACGGCGATCACGCGCTCGATGCGGCGCGCGAAGGCGTCCGCCTCCTTGTAGCGCGACATCTTCGCCTCGCCGTCGGCGAACATCTTCTGGACGAGCTGCTGCGCCTTGCCGCCGGACGCCTCGGTCGTCGGCAGCATGCCCGCCTGCGCCAGGCCCATGATGCTCTGGGCGAGGTCCAGCATCTCCTGCGGGACGATATCCTGGGCCGGATCTTCGGCCGGCACGCCACCGTCGGCCGGGACGTTCGCGGCGGTGGGCGGCGGGGTGGCGGGCACCGCCGCCGGGTCGGCAGCCGCCGTCTGGGCGGTATCGCCACCCATGCCGATGCGCACCTCGACGCTGGTTTCCACCGAGGCGATGGTCACGGTGGTGACGGTGGTCTCGCGGGTGATCTCGATGGAATTCCCGGTGGTGGCCCCCTTCCCCGCCGCGGCGGCGGCCGACACGCCCAGGGAGAACTCCTTGGCCGCCTTGCCGGCCTCGCGGGCCAGTTGGGCCGCTTCGCGCGCCAGCTGGGCCAGCTTCTCGCGGTCGCCGCGGGCGGCGGCGAGGCGCGCCTCCTGCCGCAGTTCCTGGATCCGCCGCTCGGCCTTCTGCAGGCGCTCCTCGGCGGCGGCCTTGGGGTTGTTGATGCGCCGGGCCTCCTCCATGGCGGTCATGGCGGAATGCGCGTCACGCAGCCGGTCGGGATCGAGGTAGGAGCGCGCCCGCTCGGCCTGCGCCTTGTCGGCCAGCGAGGCGGGTCCAAGCTCCTTGCGGTACTTGTTGTCGGTCTTCTCGAACAGCGCTTCGTTGGCCTTTTCAAAGGCCTTGCCCGCCTGGCGCATGCGGAGCATGCCGGCCTGCGAGTCCCCCAGGATCGAGAAGATGCCGCTCATGGTCCACCCCTCCCCGTACGCGCATAGGTTTAGCACAATCGGCCGGGCACGTCAAAAATTCGCACTTTGTTTACCAAAGCCCACGCTCCCGTCGCGGGTCATACTCGCGGAACGCGATTCAACCACTTGGCGGGCTCCCCTCGGAACCGCGCCCCCTCCCCCTTGTTTATGAGGGCGAGTTTCCGCGTCGACGCGCGAGGCGACGCGTCTTGCCGGTCACGAACGAGATCTCTGAGGAGGAACAATCCATGGCAACGCGCGACACGTCGGACCAGGGCCGCTCGAACCGTAATGCGAGCGAGCCCTCGAACCGCGCGCAGGACGAAGCCCAGAACCTCGGCCGTCAGGCGGCGCAGAGCGGCCGCGACGCCCTCCAGGCCGGGCGCGAGCAGATGAACGAGCATGTGGGCGTCGCCCAGCACCGCATCCGCTCCCTGCTGGAGCAGCAGTCGCACCGCGCGGCCGACCAGCTGGGCGGCGTCGCCCAAGCGCTGCACGCCGCGGCCGAGCGGCTGAACGAGGAGAACAACGGCACCGCCGCCCGCTACGCCGGCCAGGCGGCGCAGCGCATCGACGACGTGGCGGAGATGCTGCGCCACTCCACGGTCGACGACATGGTGGCGCAGGTCGAGGGCTTCGCCCGCCGCCAGCCGGAGGTGTTCATCGGCGGTGCCTTCGCGCTGGGCTTCCTGTTCGCCCGCTTCATCAAAAGCTCCGGCGACCGCCAGCGCCACGGGCAGATGATGGCCCGCCAGCGCGCCGCCGGCACCTCCACCGCGTATGACTTCAGCCAGGAGCGGTCGACCATCGGCGGTTCCTACCCGGCGGGCGGGCGCGCCACCGGCACGGGCAGCGCCGGCATGGGCGGCACCGGCATGGGTGGCCCGGGCACCGGCGACATCGGCGGGCGGACGCGCACGGCGGGCCCGTCCGGCGTCGGCGGCCGGGCGGGTGCCGGCAGCACCTCCGGCATCGGCGGCACCTCCGGTATGGGCAACACGGGCGGTATGGGCAACACGGGCGGTATGGGCAACACGGGCGGCATGGGCAACGCGGGTGGTATGGGCAACGCGGGCGCTTCGGGCGCCGGGGCGGCCTCGTCCACCGCGGCCGCCGGTACGCGCAATGCGGCCGAACTGATGGCCGGCGGTTCGCCCGAGCCGACCAAGAGCGGCTCCAACACGGGCACGGGCACGGGCACGGGCACGGGCAGCAGCGCCAACACCGGCGCCGGCAAGCCCGACACCCAGCACCCCGGCGTCACCAAGGCGGTCAACGTCCCTGACGAGACGCTGACCTCGACCTCGGCCACCGGGTCCAAGCCGCAGGAGACGATGCCATGAGCGCCGCCGAGGACTACCGCGGCCAAGGCTACGATCCGCGGCAGGAACGGCCGATCGCCGGACTGTTCGCCGACCTGTTCCGCGAGACCGCCACGCTGATCCGCACGGAGATCGAGCTGGCCCGGACCGAGCTGGCCGCCAAGGCCGGCGAGGCGGCGGGGGGGGCGGCCTTCGTCGCGGCGGGGGGGCTGGTCGCCTTCCTGGGCGCCATCTTCCTGCTGGCGGCGGCGACGCTGGCGCTGGCGCAGGTGGTGGCGCCGTGGCTGGCGGCGCTCATCGTCGGCGGCGTGGTCACCGCCATCGGCGTGGTGCTGATGCTGATGGGCCGCAACCGTCTGCAGCCGCGCAACCTGCAACCCGAACGCACGCTGGAAACGCTGCGCGAGGACAAGCGCTGGGCGCAATCCCAGCTGAGCCGCTGACAGGCGAACGATGAGCGACAAGCCGAACGACGCCCGCGACGAGCGCGACCTTGACGGGATGCAGCGCGACATCCGCGCCAGCCAGGCACGGATCACCGATACGCTCGACACCCTCAAGCGCCGCCTCGACCCCCGCCATCTGATGGAGCAGACCATGAACCGCACCGACAACCGGATGGGCAACGACCGGAACCGCAACACCCGGTCGGGTGATTACCGGCAGCAGGATGGCCGGCAGCAGGATAGCAGCTATGGCAGCGCGATGACGCACAGGCTCAGCAGCGGCGCGTCGTCGATGGGCGACATGGTCCGCGGCAACCCGGTGCCGATGGCCATGATCGGCCTGGGCGTCGGCTGGCTGCTGCTGTCGCGCACCGGCTACGACCACCGTCTGGTCGACAACCGCTACGTCCACGGCGTGCGCGACGGCGCCGGCTCGGCCGCGCGCTACGCCCGCGACACCTTCTACAGCGCCGCCGACCGCGTGCGGCACACGGCCAGCGACGCCTATGACGCCGCCAGCGGCGCCGTCGGCAACATGACCGAGCGTGCGGGCGACGCTTACGGCAGCGCCTACGAAGGGGCCCGCGGCATGGCCCGCGCCAACACCGGCGGCGGGGGCCGGCAGGCCGCCCACTCCTCCGGTCCGGGCATGATGAGCCGCGCCACGCACAGCCTCTGGGACATGGTGGAGGACCATCCGCTGGTGGCCGGCGTGATGGGCGTGGCGCTGGGTGCCGCCATCGGCGCCAGCATCCCGTCGACCCGTTATGAGAACCGCTGGGTCGGCGATTACGCCGACCAGGTGACCGACCGCGCCAAGGAACTGGCGCAAGACGCCGTGGAGCGCGGCGCCCGCGCCGCCCGCGCCGCCGCCGAGGCGGCCCGCGAGCACGTCACGGAAGCCGCCTCCGACGTCCAGAACGCCGCGCGCGACGAGATCAACCGTTCCTCGTGACCGGTTGATAAACCCGAGGTTGGGTGGTCCATCCTTCGGCGGCTCCGCATCCTGGCGGAGCCGCCGTTTCTTTGCGAGCACAGGGTGCACGAACGATATCGAATGCGCTTTCGGCGCCAGCCCGGTTTGCACTATCGTGCAGCGGCATGAGGGTGGGCCGCTCGTCCACCCGCAATGGGGGCGAACGGTAGGGCGATGGCGGAACAGTGGGATTCGAAGCCGGTCTGGCTGTCCATAGCAATGGTCGGCATCCTGACGGTGGCGGCCGGCGAGGCCTTTCCCGGCAAGACGCCCCGGACGACGCCGTCCGAGCCTCCGCGCGCGGAGCGGCCGGCGGACCCGCTGACGGACCCGCTGACGGATGCAGTGGCCGTGGCCCGCGGCGCCTCCACCACCCCGGTGCCGCCCGTTCTGCTGGCCCGCGCCGATTGGGAGAGCTACGCCGCCGAAACCCGCGCGGCCCGCGCCAAGGCCGCGGAGGCCGCCCGCGCCGCCGGGGAAGCCCGCCTGCGCGCCGCCGTCGACGACGCCGTGGCGGCGATGCGGACGCAGGTCCCGGCCTTCGCCGCGTGGCGCTTCTCGTTCTTCACCACCTACCGGCTGACCTTCACGGCGCTCAGCGGCGCCGTCACCGGCAACGATCCGATGGAGGCCGCGCGCGCCTTCGTGGGCGAGCGGTTCCGGGACATCGTCCTGAACCCGGACCTGCTGCGCGAACGCCTCGCGCGGGCGGTGGCGGATGTCGACACCGACGTGGCCGCGCGCCGCGCCGCGTTCGTGGCCGAGCGCAGCGCCGCCTTCGACCGGCTGGCGGCGCAGCGCACGCTGTCGCCCGGCAAGGCCGCCGTACCGGCCGTGGTGTCGGAGGCCGACGCGCTGGAACTGCCCACCCCCGACCCGCTGCGCCCGGACACGCCGCTTCCCGACCCGACCGCCAGCGTGGGCTGGATGGCGCAGGAGGAGGCGCTCGTCCTGGTCGGGCGTCAGGCGGCGCGGCGCGGCGCCGGCCTCGCCGCCGAACCCGTGCTGCTGGCCGCGGCACCGGCCGCCCTGATCGATGCCGCCCCGCTGCTCGCCGGGCCGGCCGTCGGTGCGGCCGCCTTCGCCGCCAGCCTCGCCGTCGAATACGCGGTGGTCAAGCTGTGGGAGGCGGAGGAGGCCGACGCCCTGGCGGAGGCCGCCGGGCGCGCCCTGGACCAGTACCGCGACGCGCTGCTGGCCGCCGCCCTGCCGGCGGCCGCGACCATCGCCGTAAGCTCGCTGGGCGGGCTTGAGTCGGGTGGGCTTGAGCGGGGCAAAACGGCCCCTTGATAGCCGAGCGTTTTTGAGGGATATTCCGGCTACGCCTTTCGCTTGACAAACCCCCTTAATGTCCCACTTAATCAGTACCGTATTGGTCCTGATTGAGGGCGGGCATGATCCGGCTCAGCAAGCTCACCGATTACGCCATCGTGGTGATGAGCGAAATGGCGCGCCGCGTCGGCACGGTGCACACCGTGGCGCAGCTGGCCGACCGCACCGGCGTGCCCGCACCGACCGTCGCCAAGCTGATGAAGAGCCTGACGCCCGCCGGGCTGACGACCTCGCACCGGGGGGCCGCCGGCGGCTACGCGCTGACCCGCCCGGCCACGGACATCACCATCGCCGACATCGTCGTGGCCCTGGACGGCCCCATCGCGCTCACCGCCTGCGTCGAGGGTGCCGGCGAGGAGTGCGGGGTGGAGAGCCTGTGCCCCATGCGCGGCGGCTGGGAGAAGATCAACGCGGCCATCCGCGGCGCGCTGGAGCAGGTCACGCTGGCCGACATGATGATGCCGGCATGGGCGCCGCCACCCGGCGAGGCGCCCGTGACGCGCGCCGCCGCCCGGGCCGGCTGACCCGCACCGCCCCTCGCCCACACGCCCTTCGCCCTTTGGACGAAACGTTTCTTTTCAGGAGTTCGCACACCATGGCTGGCACGTCGGAAACCGTCGAGCAGGTCCGCGCCGTCACGGAGCAGAAGTACAAGTACGGCTTCGCCACCGACATCGAGTCGGACATGGCGCCGAAGGGCCTGAACGAGGACATCGTCCGCTTCATCTCGGCCAAGAAGGAAGAGCCGGAGTGGCTGCTGGAATGGCGCCTGCGCGCCTTCCGCGCGTGGCAGTCCATGGAGGAGCCGCACTGGCCGAAGCTGGACTACGGCCCCATCGACTACCAGGACGCGCACTACTACGCCGCGCCCAAGATGAAGAACAAGCCGAAGTCGCTGGACGAGGTCGATCCGGAGCTGCTGAAGACCTACGAGAAGCTGGGCATCCCGCTGAAGGAGCAGGCGATCCTGGCCGGCGTCGAGGGCACCGAGGGGCAGACCCCGGCGGTGGCGGTGGACGCCGTGTTCGACAGCGTGTCGGTCGCCACCACCTACAAGGCCAAGCTGGAGGAGATGGGCATCATCTTCTGCTCCATCTCCGAAGCCGTGCGCGAGCATCCGGAGCTGGTGAAGAAGTATCTCGGCTCCGTCGTGCCCTACACCGACAATTTCTACGCGACGCTGAACTCGGCGGTGTTCACCGACGGGTCGTTCGTCTACATCCCGCCGGGCGTGCGCTGCCCGATGGAGCTGTCGACCTACTTCCGCATCAACCAGGCCAACACCGGCCAGTTCGAGCGCACGCTGATCATCGCCGACGCGGGCAGCTACGTCAGCTACCTGGAAGGCTGCACGGCGCCCAAGCGCGACGAGAACCAGCTGCACGCCGCGGTGGTCGAGCTGGTGGCGCTGGACAACGCCGTCATCAAGTACTCGACCGTCCAGAACTGGTATCCGGGCGATGAGAACGGTGTGGGCGGCATCTACAACTTCGTGACCAAGCGGGGTGCCTGCCGCGGCGTCAACTCCAAGATCTCCTGGACGCAGGTGGAGACCGGCTCGGCCATCACGTGGAAGTACCCGAGCTGCATCCTGCAGGGCGACAATTCGGTGGGCGAGTTCTATTCGGTCGCCATCACCAACAACCGCCAGCAGGCCGACACCGGCACCAAGATGATCCACATCGGCAAGAACACCCGCTCGACGATCGTGTCGAAGGGCATCTCGGCCGGCAAGGCGCAGCAGACCTACCGCGGGCTGGTGAAGATCCTGCCCAAGGCGGAAGGGGCGCGCAACCACACGCAATGCGACAGCCTGCTGATCGGCGACAAGTGCGGGGCGCACACCGTGCCCTACATCGAGAGCCGCAACCGCTCCGCCCGCATCGAGCACGAGGCGACGACCGCCAAGATCAGCGAGGACCAGCTCTTCTACTGCCGCCAGCGCGGCCTGTCGGAGGAGGACGCCGTGTCGCTGATCGTCAACGGCTTCTGCAAGGAAGTGCTGAAGGAACTGCCCATGGAGTTCGCCGTCGAGGCGCAGAAGCTGGTGGGCATCAGCCTGGAAGGCAGCGTGGGGTAACGTCCATGAGCGACCGCCTCTACGACAGTGATTTCTACGCCTGGACCCAGGAGCAGGCCGCGCGCCTGCGCCGGGCCGCGGCGGAACGCATCAACGTCGATGTGGACTGGGAAAACGTCGCGGAGGAAATCGAGAGCATGGGGCGCAGCGACAAGCGGGAGATCGAAAGCCGGCTGGAAGAGCTGCTGCTCCACCTCGCCAAGCTCGCGTGGTCGCCCGACGCCAATCCGCGGCGCGGCTGGAAACTGTCGGTCGCCAAGCAGCGCGCCGGCATCGCCCGCCGCATCGAGGAAAGCCCCAGCCTGAAGCACTACCCGGGCGAAGCCCTCGCCAAATGCTGGACCGACGCGCGCCGACAGGCGGAAGTCGACCTGGACCGGCCCGACGACAGCCTGCCCGCGGCCTGCCCGTGGGACCTCAAGACCCAGATCCTGGACGCCGACTGGCTCCCCGAACACCCCGTTGCCTGACCGCCCGAGACGGCCGAAGCCCAAGACGGCCAAAGGAAGAAGACCGATGATCGAAATCAAGAACCTGCACGCCAACGTCGACGGCAAGGAGATCCTCAAGGGCATCGACCTGACGATCCGGCCGGGCGAGGTGCACGCCATCATGGGCCCGAACGGGTCGGGCAAGAGCACGCTGAGCTACGTGCTGGCGGGCCGCGACGGGTACGAGGTCACCAAAGGCTCCGTCACCTACTACGGCAAGGATCTGCTGGCGCTGGAGCCGGAGGAACGGGCGGCCGAGGGCGTGTTCCTGGCCTTCCAGTATCCCGTGGAAATTCCCGGCGTGGCCAACACCACCTTCCTGAAGTCCGCCATCAACGCCATGCGCCGCCACCGCGGCGAGGGCGAATTGGACGCCATGCAGTTCCTGAAGCTGCTGCGCACCAAGACCAAGCAGCTTGGCATGACGGACGAGATGCTGAAGCGCGCGGTCAACGTCGGCTTCTCCGGCGGTGAGAAGAAGCGCAACGAGACGCTGCAGATGGCCGTGCTGGAGCCGAAGTTCGCCATTCTCGACGAGACGGACTCCGGCCTCGACATCGACGCGCTGAAGATCGTCGCCGACGGCGTCAACGCGCTGCGCGGGCCGGACCGCTCCATGCTGGTCATCACCCACTACCAGCGCCTGCTCGACTACATCGTGCCGGACCACGTGCACGTGCTGGCGCACGGCAAGATCCAGCGTTCGGGCGGCAAGGAGCTGGCCCTGGAGCTGGAGAAGAACGGCTACAAGGAATTCGGCGTGAACGAGGCGGCGTGAGATGACGGTCACCCACTCCCCCCGCACCGGCGATCTGGCGCCGACCAAGCCGTACCTGGAGCAGTACGACCGCCTGAAGGCGGACCTGCCGGGTGCCGCGCTGTCCTGGCTGCGCGACCTGCGCGAACAGGGCCGCAACCGCTTCGCCGAATTGGGCTTCCCGACGCCGAAGGTGGAGGCGTGGAAGTACACCAACCTCCGCGCGCTGGAGAAGGTCGCCTTCCAGCCGGCCAGGCCGGCCGCCGCGGGCGCCCACTTCGACGTGCTTCCGACCGTCCGCGCGGCGGGCGAAACGGGCCCCCGGCTGGTGTTCGTCGATGGCTACTTCCGCGCCGATCTGTCCTCCGCGTCGGGCCTGCCGGCCGGCGTCGAGCTGCGCGGGCTGGCGGACGCGCTGACGTCGGACCCGGAGCTGGTGGGCGAGCATCTCGGCCGCATCGCCATGTCGGACGAGCAGCGCTTCGTGGCGCTCAACACGGCGTTCCTGGCCGACGGCGCGGTGGTCCGCGTCGGGCGCGGCGTGGACGTGGTGCCGCCGATCGAGCTGGTCTTCGTGTCGCTCGGCAACGACGACGCGCCGACCGCCTTCCACCCCCGCACGCTGCTGGTGGCCGAGCCGCAGAGCAAGGCGGTGGTGGTCGAGCACCACATCGGCCTGGGCACCGGCGCCACCTTCGCCAACCACGTCGCCGAGGTCTTCGTCGGCGAGGGCGCCACCCTGCGTCACTACAAGGTGCAGCGCGAGAGCACCGAGGCGTTCCACCTGTCGAACACCGCCGTGCGCGTGGGCAAGGACGCCTGCTACGACAACTTCATCCTGACCACCGGCGCGCGGCTGGCCCGCAACGAGGTGCGCACGGCGCTGGGCCAGGGCAGCACCTGCCACGTCAGCGGCGCCTACATGGTGCGCGGCCAGCAGCACTGCGACACCACCACGGTGATCGAGCATTGCGAGCCGCACGGCACGAGCCGCGAGGTCTACAAGGGCGCCATCGACGACCACGCCCGCGCCGTCTTCCAGGGCAAGATCGTCGTGCATCCCGGTGCGCAGAAGACCGACGGCCACCAGCTCAACCGGGCGCTGCTGCTCTCCGACACGGCGGAGATCGACGCCAAGCCGGAGCTGGAGATCTACGCCGACGACGTGAAGTGCAGCCACGGCGCCACCGCCGGCGAGCTGGCCGACGAGGCGCTGTTTTACCTGCGTGCCCGCGGCATCCCGAAGGAGGAGGCGCGCGGCCTGCTGATCGGCGCCTTCCTGGCCGAGGCCATGGACGAGATCCCGGACGAGCCGATCCGCGAGGCCTTCCAGGGCTTCGTGTCCGGCTGGCTCGCGGCGCGCTGAGGAGGGACGGTCATGGACACCCATCTGGCCTGCGCCACCTGCTACGACGTCGACCGCATCCGCGCCGACTTCGCGCAGCTTACCCGGAACGTGCACGTCCGCCAGGGCAAGAAGCCGTCCCCCGGCAAGCCGCTGGTCTACCTGGACAGCGCCGCCAGCGCGCTGAAGCCGCGGCCCGTCGTGGACGCCATGGCGCGCTTCATGAGCGAGGAGTACGCCAACATCCACCGCGGCGTGCACTACTTCTCGCAGACGGCCACCGACGCGTTCGAGGGCGTGCGCGACAAGGTCGCCAAGTTCCTGAACGCGCCGACGCGCGAGAGCATCGTCTTCACCCGCAACGCGACCGAGAGCATCAACCTCGTGGCCGCCAGCTATGGCCGCACCTTCCTGGAGAAGGGCGACGAGGTCGTGCTCTCCATCATGGAGCACCACGCCAACATCGTGCCCTGGCAGCTCCTGCAGATGGAGAAGGGCGTCGTCCTCAAGGTGGTGCCGGTGGACGAGCATGGCGTGCTCGACCTTGACGCCTACGCCAAGCTGCTGACGGACCGAACCAAGCTGGTGGCGATCACCCACTGTTCGAACGTGCTGGGCACCGTCACCCCGGCCAAGGAGATCGCCCGCATCGCCCACGCGCGCGGCATCCCCGTGCTGTTCGACGGCAGCCAGGCGGTGGTGCACTCCACCGTCGACGTGCAGGACATCGACGCCGACTTCTACGTCTTCACCGCGCACAAGCTCTACGGTCCCACCGGCCTGGGCGTGCTGTACGGAAAGTTCGACCTTCTGAAGAAGATGCCTCCCTACCAGGGCGGCGGCGACATGATCCAGCGCGTCAGCTTCGAAGGCACCACCTTCAAGGAGCCGCCGATGCGCTTCGAGCCCGGCACCCCGCCGATCGTCGAGGTGATCGGGCTGGGTGCGGCCATCGACTACGTCGAGGCCATCGGGCGCGAGGCGATATCCGCGCACGAGCACGATCTGCTGAACTACGCCACGCAGCAGCTCAGCCAGATCGATGGCTTGCGCATCGTCGGCACGGCGCCGGGCAAGGCGGCGCTGATCTCGTTCACGCTGGACGGCGTGCACCCGCACGACATCGGCACCGTTGTCGACCAGATGGGCGTGGCGGTGCGCGTGGGCCAGCACTGCGCGGAGCCGCTGATGGACCGCTTCGGCGTCGGGTCCACCGCGCGCGCCTCCTTTGCGATGTACAACACCCGCGCCGAGGCCGACGCGCTCGTGGCGTCGGTGCAGGCTGTGAAGGAGTTCTTCGGCTGATGATGGACGAACTGCGCGAACTCTACCAGGAAGTCATCCTGGACCATGGGAAGAACCCGCGGAACCTGCGCCACCCCGACGACGCCAACCGCGAGGCGCGCGGCGAGAACCCCATGTGCGGCGACAAGTTCACCGTCTACCTGAAGGTCAACGACCAGAAGGTGGTCGAGGATGTCGCGTTCGAGGGGCGCGGCTGCGCCATCTCCACCGCCAGCGCCTCCATGATGACCGAGGTGGTGAAAGGCAAGACGGCGGAGGAGGCGACCGCCCTCTTCCACACCTTCCACGACCTGTGCACCAAGGACGACCACGAGCACTGCGACCACGGCCCCGTCGACGAGGAGGCCATGGAGAAGCTGATGGTGCTGTCCGGCGTGCGCCAGTTCCCGGTGCGCGTGAAGTGCGCCACGCTCGCCTGGCACGCCATGAACGCGGCGCTGACCGGCGAAGCCAAGGCCTCCAGCGAGTAAGAGAGAAGCGCGATGACCGAACCCGCTGTCGCGAACCAGACCCACACGGAAGAGGACGGCCCCAACACGCCGGCCGCCGCCGTGCTGGGCGACGCCAACGCCGATCACCCGATGGCGCACCTGATGCAGCCCATCATCGATGCGCTGAAGACCTGCTACGACCCCGAGATCCCGGTGGACATTTGGGAACTTGGCCTCATCTACCGCATCGACGTCGGCACCGACGGTGCGGCGGAGATCGACATGACGCTGACCAGCCCGATGTGCCCGGTGGCCGGCGAACTGCCGCTCCAGGTGCAGGGCGCCGTTGCGTCCGTCGAGGGCATCACCACATGCAAGGTGGATCTGGTGTGGGATCCGCCGTGGCGCCCGGACATGATGTCGGACGTCGCGAAGATCCAGCTGGACATGTTCTAAGGGGACGAGGACGACCATGGCTCTTGCTGCCCAGAAGGCTATCACGCTGACCGACGCGGCCGCCGCGCGCATCAGGGAACTCATGGCCAAGGCCCCGGACGAGGTCATCGGCCTGCGCGTCGGCGTCAAGGCGCGCGGCTGCTCCGGCCTCAGCTACGACATCCAGTACGCCAAGGAGCGGATGAAGTTCGACGAGGTGGTGGAGGACAAGGGCGTCACCGTGATGATCGCCCCGGACGCCGTGATGTTCCTGATCGGCTCGGAAATGGACTACCGCGACGACAAGTTCGAGACCGGCTTCAAGTTCAGCAACCCGAACGAAAAGGGCCGCTGCGGCTGCGGCGAGAGCTTCCACGTGTGACCGTGCGGGCGGGGGGCCGGCCGTCACCACGTAGGTTGGGTCGAGACCCAACGACCGTCGCATTGCCGGGAATGTTGGGTTTTCGCTGGCGCTCAACCCAACCTACGGGCCGCTGATCCTCGGGAACGACTTGCCCCTTCCCTCCCCCGCCGGGGGCGAGGGAGGGAGATTTAGCAGCACCAGCCCCGCCGCCCGTTCGATCCTTCCGTCCCGTTCCAGCGCCGCCAGGGCGCGGTAGATGGCCTCGTGCGTCAGGCCGATCTCGGCGGCGATCTCCGTCCAGGGGCGATCGAGGCGCACCATGGGCGGCGTGCCGGAGGCCTGCAGCTTCAGCCACGCCAGGATGCGTTCGGGTGCGGCGCGGATGTTGCGCAGTTCCAGCCGGGCGCGCAGGTCGCGCACCTGCGTGGCCAGCATGCGCGCGAAGGCGAGGCTCGCCCGCGAATCGGCTTCCAGCGCCGCCAGCAGGTCCGCCTTCGGCGCCTGGGTCAGCACGGCGTCGACCTCCGCTACCGCGTCGCAGTGGTAGATTTCGGAGAACAGCGCGGCCTCGGCGAAGCCGTCGCCCGCCCGCGCCACGTGCAGCGCCACCGAGGAGCCGTCCTCCAGGTGCCGGACCAGCCGCACCCGCCCCTGCTCCACCCGGTACACGGCCACCGTCGCGTCGCCCTGGCGGAACACCGCCTCCCCCGCCGCCACCCGGCGCGTCACCAAGCGGTCCGACGCCACCAGCCCGATCCACCCCGTTGCGGAACGCACGGCGCCCTCCCCGTCCGGATATGATCGCGATCATAGGGGCCGCCCGCGGCCGGCGCTACCCTCGGCCGCGCAACGACACACCGGGAGGAACCGCCATGCTCCGCATCACCGTCCTGATCCTCGGCCTTTTCCTGTCCGCCGGCACCGCGCTGGCTCAGACCCCAGGCCAGACCATGGACCATTCCCACCACGCCGGCATGCAGCACGCCGGGCCGATGCCGACGCTGCCCGGCCAGGACGCCTTCGGCACCATCCAGGAGATCGTCGGCATCCTGGAGGCCGACCCGCACACCGACTGGTCCAAGGTGTCCATCGAGCGCCTGCGCGAGCACCTGGTCGACATGAACGAGGTGACCTTGCGCGCGGCGTCCGCCGAGACGCCGGTGGACGGCGGGCTGCGCATGACGGTGACCGGGACCGGCCGCACGCTGGACGCCATCCGCCGCATGGTCCCGGCGCACGCCGCGCAGATGACCGGCGTGCAGGGCTGGACCTGGAAGGCGGAGCCGCAGGCGGACGGCGCGACGCTGACCGTCACCGCCGCCGATCCGAAGGACGTGCCGAGAATCCGCGCGCTGGGCTTCATCGGCCTGATGGCCCAGGGGGCGCACCACCAGGAGCACCACCTCGCCATGGCGCGCGGCCAGCTGGCGCACTGATACGGACGGCGCCGCTATCCTTTCTGGTTCAGGCGCAGCGTGGCCATGATGCGCTCGACCTCGGCCGAGTACTGCGTCTCGTGCAGCAGCTTGGGCCCCTGGAAGGCGACGAGGTAGAGCTTGCCGTCACGCTCGGCGGCGACCGCCACGCCTTCGCGGTCCACGTTGTCGCCGCCCGAGAACGCGAACTCCATGCGCAGGCCGGGCACGCCGGCCACGCTGTGCGGCTTGATCGTCTTGTACTTGAAGACGGACAGCGCCATCGCCCGGGTGAAGGCGGATTCGAACAGCGACGGGATCTCCTCCTTCGCCATGCCGGCGCGCCACGCGGGGGGATCCTCGGTCGCGTTGGGAGCCTTGCGGAACAGCGGCTTGCCGTTCTCGATGCCGGCCAGGAAGAACAGCAGGTCCAGCTTGTCGCCGTTGCGGGTCCAGGCCTCCACCGGTCCGTCGCCGAGCGACGCCGTCAGGGCCAGGCGGTTCCACGCCAGCCCCGGTTCCACGGTGAGCGCGTCCTTCACCACCACCGGCTTGGCGGCCGGGACGAGCGTGTACTGCTGGCAGCCGGCCGACAGGGTCAGCGCGGCGACGAGGCCCAGCCATTGCGCCCGCGTCAGGATCTGCGGCATGCGGGTCAACTCCCTTGCGTGATGTAGCTCTGGATCAGATCGCGGTCGGCGGCGTCGCGGGCGAGCGCCAGATAGCGGCGGAACGCCTCCTCCGCCCGGGTGCGCTCCCCCTGGTCGCGCAGCACGAGGCCGAGTCCGCGCCACGCCTCCGGCGGGGCGTCGGATGCCGCAACCGCGCGCTCGTACCAGCCGCGCGCGTGGCCGAGGTCGCCGTCGCCCCGGCGCAGACGGTAGGTTTCGCCGTAGAAGTGCATGACGTCGCCGTCCGGCGGCACGTCGGCGCACAGCCGGTCGAGCAGCACCAGCGTGCGCGCGAACTGCCGCAGGCGCAGCTCGTCCTCGAACAGCGTCCGGCGCAGGCCCCGCAGCTGGGCGCGGTAGGCGGCGGCGCCGTCGGTCTGGCCGGGGGCGGCCAGCGTGGCGGCCTGTTCCTTCAGGGCGGCCAGCCGCTCCTCCGGCTCCGGGTGCGAGGCGAAGAAGACGCTGCGCCTGGCGTCCTGCCCGCTCGCCTGCTGCTCGGCGATCAGCAGCTCCCACACCTTGGCCGCCTCGCCCGGCGCGTAGCCGGCCTTGGCCATCAGCTCCGCACCGATGCCGTCCGCCTCGCGCTCCTGCTCGCGGCTGTAGGCGAAGGCGCTCGCGGCCAGCGCCAGCTGCGCGACGCCGCCGGCCGCGGCGCCGCCCGCCCCGGCCAGCGCCAGCCCGATGCCCAGGAAGGCGCCGAAATCCGCCTTGGCCCGCGCGTCGCGGTAGCGGTTCAGCGAGTGCTTGCGCAGGTAATGGCCGATCTCGTGCCCGATGATGGCGGCCAGCTGCGCCTCGTTGCGGGTGCGCAGCAGCAGGCCGGAATAGACCTGCATCATCCCGTTGGGCGCCATGCTGGCGTTGAAATAGGGTGCCCGCACCACGTACACGCGCACGTCCGGGCAATGGTCGGCCACCAGCCGGCAGGCGACGTCGCGGACATAGCGGTTCAGGTCCGGGTCGGTGACCAGCGCGCGGGAGCGCTTCAGGTCCGCCTCGGCCTTGTCCATCTGGCTCCACAGCCCGCCTTCGTCGGTGGCGTTGGCCGGGCGGTAGCCAGGCGCCACGCCTCCTCCGCCGCCGCCCGTGGTGTTGCATGCGGCCAGCGTCAGGCCCGTGCAGCAGGCGCAGCCGGCCAGGAAGCCCCGGCGGTGCAGGTGCGTCATTGCGGGAACCCGGCCAGCAGCTGCTTCGCCGTCTCGCGCGCCGGTGCCGCGTCGCGCAGGTCGCCGGTGCCGTTCAACAGGCGGTTGAACCACACGACCTTGCCCGTCTCCAGGTCGACCAGCGACGCGAAGCCCAGCTGCACGCCGCCCGGAACGGACACGCGGAACAGCGCCGCCGCCACGATCAGCGCCTTGCGCTCGGCCGAGGAGTAGCTGTCGCGCACCAGGACGAACAGCGCGTAGTCGGCCCCGGTGGCTTCCTTCAGCGCCCGCGCAGACGGGCCCAGCGTCCAGTCGAACGCACCACCCTTCGCCGGCAGCTGCGCCACCGGCACGTAGTGGTGCAGCATCGCCGCCTCGCCCACCTTCAGGTGCAGCTTCTGGAGCTGGTGGAGCGTATCGGCCACCTGCGGCGACGCCTTGCTCTCGTCGAAGGGCACGAAGGTCAGCCCGCGCTCCTTCTGTTCGGCCGCGAAGGAGGTGTCGAGATAGCGGCGGGCCGCCTCCGTCCAGTCGGCCTTCGGCTCCGGCATGCCGGCGGCGCTCAGCTCCACCAGTTCGACGTCCATCGGCATCAGCACGATGCGCGCCTGCGTCACCGGCAACTTCAGCGGGTCGAAGGCCTTGGACCCGTTGGCCTGGCACGCCGCGACCAGAACCAGCATGCCCGCCAGGGCCGCAACCTTGCCAAGAACCCTGCCGGCGAACCCCGCCGAATTCCCCACGCGCATGCCACGCCCTCACTTAAACGTGCAGACCGAATAGATATGCATTACCAATACGTCATATCACCTACGCCATTCAACCGGGAAATTCTATTTCGCGGCGCGGCCATCCATCGCTTGACCGGGTTGAAGCGGCCGTTCTACGCCACACCTAACCAGAACGCGCCACCCCCGAAGGGACGAACGAGAAGCCGCCATGGACAAGCCCGCGCCGAAGGCCATCCACCTGAAGGACTACCGCCCGCCCGCGCACCTGATCGACACGGTCGACCTGCACTTCGACCTGCGCGAGGACGCCACCACCGTGCGCGCCGTGCTGGCCGTGCGCCGCAACCCGGCCAACGAGGACATGGCGCACCCGCCGCTCGTGCTTGACGGCCAGCGGCTGGAGCTGATCTCCGTCAAGCTGAACGGCACGGTCCTGGCGCCGGAATGCTACGCGGTGGACGCCGACCACCTGACGATCCCGCGCGTGCCGGAATCCTTCACGCTGGAGACGGTGGTCCGCATCAAGCCGCAGGAGAACACGGCGCTGGAGGGGCTGTACAAATCCTCCGGCAACTTCTGCACGCAGTGCGAGGCGGAGGGGTTCCGCAAGATCACCTACTTCCTCGACCGCCCGGACGTGATGGCCCGCTACACCACGACCATCGCGGCGGACAAGGCGCGCTATCCCGTGCTGCTGTCCAACGGCAACCTGGTGGACGAGGGCGACGCGCCGGACGGCCGCCACTGGGCGCGCTGGGAAGACCCGTTCCCCAAGCCCTGCTACCTGTTCGCCCTGGTGGCCGGCAGCCTGCGCATGGTGGAGGACCGCTTCCGCACCCGATCCGGCCGCGACGTCTGCCTGCGCATCTACGTCGAGCCCGGCAACGAGGACAAGGTCGGCCACGCCATGACCTCGCTGAAGAAGTCCATGGCGTGGGACGAGGAGGTGTTCGGCCTGGAATACGACCTGGACATCTTCAACATCGTCGCCGTCGGCGACTTCAACATGGGGGCGATGGAGAACAAGTCGCTGAACGTCTTCAACACGAAGTACGTCCTGGCGAAGCCGGAAACCGCCACCGACCAGGATTTCCTGAACATCGAAGCCGTGGTGGCGCACGAGTATTTCCACAACTGGACCGGCAACCGGGTGACCTGCCGCGACTGGTTCCAGCTGTCGCTGAAGGAGGGGTTGACCGTCTTCCGCGACCAGGAGTTCAGCGCCGACATGAACTCCCGCGCGGTCAAGCGCATCGCCGAGGTGCAGCGGCTGCGCACCGTGCAGTTCCCCGAGGATTCCGGCGCCATGGCGCACCCCGTGCGCCCGGACACCTATGTGGAGATCAACAACTTCTACACCCCCACCGTGTACGACAAGGGGGCCGAAGTCATCCGCATGATCCACACGCTGCTGGGCAAGGAGGGGTTCCGCAAGGGAATGGACCTCTACTTCCAGCGTCACGACGGGCAGGCGGTGACCTGCGACGACTTCGTGGCCGCCATGGCGGACGCCAGCGGCGTGGACCTGTCGCACTTCAAGCTGTGGTACCGGCAGGCCGGCACGCCGGAACTGGCGGTGTCCGGCGCCTATGACGCGGACGCCCGCACCTACCGCCTGACCGTGCGGCAGACGGTGCCGCCGACGCCCGGCCAGCCGATGAAGCTGCCCATGCACATCCCGCTGGCGGTCGGCCTGTTGGGCCCCGACGGCCGTGACCTGCCGCTGGCGCTGAAGGGCGAGGCGGAGGCCGGCGGCACCAGCCGCGTGCTGCACGTGACGGAAGCCGAACAGGTCTTCGAGTTCACGAATGTGCCGGCGCGCCCGGTGCCGTCGCTGCTGCGCGGCTTCTCCGCCCCGGTGACGCTGAAGACCGACGCGTCGGACGAGGACCTCACCTTCCTGATGGCGCACGACAGCGACGCCTTCAACCGGTGGGAGGCCGGGCAGACGCTGGCCACGCGCATCCTGCTGAAGCTGGTGGAGGACCGGCAGTCCGGCCGCGACATGGCGCTGCCCGACGGCTTCGTGCGGGCGGTAGCGGCGATCCTGGAGGATGCCGGACGCGATCCGGCCTTCGCCGCGCAGGCGCTGGTGCTGCCGGCGGAATCCTACCTCGCCACGCGCATGGCGGTGATCGATCCGGTCGCCATCCACGAGGTGCGCGAGTTCGCCCGCCGCACGCTGGCGGAGCGGCTGCGCGAGCGCTGGCTGGCCACCTACCGCGCCAACGCTTCCAACGAGCCGTTCTCGGTGGATGCCGCCGCCATCGGCCGGCGGGCGCTGAAGAACGTCGGCCTCGCCTACCTGATGGCGCTGGAGGACGACGAGGCGGTGGGGCTGTGCCTGGGCCAGTTCCACGGGGCGGCCGGCATGACCGACGTCATCGCCGCGCTGCAGTTCCTCGCCGGTTCCAACGCGGCCGAGCGGGCGGACGCGCTGGCCTCCTTCTACGAACGCTGGAAGGGCGATCCGCTGGTGGTGGACAAGTGGTTCACCGTGCAGGCGACATCGTCGCGCCCCGACACACTGGCCGAGGTGACGCGCCTGCTCGACCACCCGGCGTTCGAGATCCGCAACCCGAACAAGGTCTACGCGCTGATCGGCGCCTTCGCCGGCGGCAACCCGGTGCGCTTCCACGAGGCGGACGGCGCCGGCTACGCCTTCCTGGCGGACCAGGTTCTTCGCCTCGACCCCATGAACCCGCAGGTGGCGTCGCGCCTGATGGGGCCGTTCTCCCGCCTGAAGCGGTTCGACGCCGGCCGGCAGGAGCAGATGCGCACCCAGCTGCGGCGAATTGTCGCTCAGCCCGGCCTGTCGCCCGACGTCTTCGAGGTGGCGTCCAAGAGCCTGGACACGGGAGAGCGATAAGCGTTCGTCACCGCCCCGCCGTTGGACATGGCCATTCGTCTGGATACAGAAAGTAGCATTTCTGCGTTACCATGCTCGCCGCCCGCACCGGGCGGGGTCCTGATACGGACGGCGCCCAAGGGCTTCGTCCGCATCACCCTTTCGCCCTTTGCCTGGGGCAAGGGGCTGTCGGGTTTGACCGACGGCGCTTGATGGAAGCGATCAAGCGCCGCCGGCATGACTGGAGGATCCGAGCATGCCGCACCCCACTGTTTCCTATGATTTCAAAGGCCCCAGCCGCCCGCCCAAGCCGAGGCGGCTGGTGCAAACCCAAGGATCCGATGGCGACACGCTGTACATTGAGCAGCCGGTTCGCATGGTGTCCTGCGACACACCGGAGAAGGCCGGCTATGCCGGCGGGCCGATGGTTGCTCAGCCCAAACTCGACACGTGCCGCCAGCGTCTGGAAGGCGGCTTCTACGCCGAACTCCCCGAACCGCTCATTGCTTACCTGGTGGAACGGCTGACGCCCGACGCGGCGCACCGCCACATTGCGGCCGCGAACCTTGCGACTCAGGCGTTTCAGAAAATGCGGACGGACAGGCTGACGCTGCCCGACGGTAAAGTCCGCCAGACGGCAGTCATCCCGGCCGGAGAGTTCATCGACCCCTTTGGCCGTCTCCTGGCCTATCTCTCTCCGTACTACAGGAACAATGCGAGCGATCCGCTGCCGCCCCCCGGCGATCCCCGGCGCAACACGTTCAATCTCGATATGATCGCGGAAGGATGGGCCGCCTTCTTTCCCATCTATCCGTCACTTCCGCGCAAGGACGACATGAACCGGGCGATTGCTGCCGCCGGTGATGCCTGGGACGAACCCAAGGGAGTCTGGAGAGAATTCGGCAGGAACCTTCTGCTCGGCTACGAATATCGCGCCTGCATCAAGTTGGGCGAAGCGGCAACGGCACCAACGGGGATTACCGACGCTTTCCAGCGCACCTGCATCGATCTGAGGTCCATGCACGATGTCGGCCGATTCGGCTTTGCCGACGTGCCGCCGCCGTACCGGCTCTGGGTCTGGCTCAATGACGTCGACCGCGCCCGGAAGGATCTTGGCTTCACATCCTGACGTGCCCGCCGGCCCCGAAAACGAACCGGGCCGGAGGGTTTCCCCTCCGGCCCGGCGATCGCGGCGAAGATCGCGCGATCCGCTCAGATCACTTGTTCTCGCCGAGGTAGGCGATCAGGTCGGCGGCGGCCTTGTCGGCGTCGGCCTTGTACTTCGGCGCGTTCTTCAGGCCGGCGTAGGCCATCGTGCCGCCCGGAACGACTTCCTTCGGGGCCTGCAGGTAGGCGGCCAGCTGCTCCGGCGTCCAGGTCAGGCCGGCGGCGGCCTTCTCCTGCATCGGCTTGGAGTACTTGAAGCCGTCGATCGAGCCGGCCTTGCGGCCGACGACACCGAACAGGCTCGGGCCGACCTTGTTCTTGCCCTGCTCGACGGTGTGGCAGGCCATGCACTCCTTGAACACTTCCTTGCCCGCCGCGGCATCGCCGGCAGCCTGCGCGCCGGTGGCGCCCATGGTGAGGCCGAGGACGATCGCACCCATGAAGAGGTTCTTATTCATCAGCTTATTTCCTTCTTCGCAAGCCGGCCGCGGCCGGCGAATATCGCTGCTCTGAACGGGGCCGGCAGGCGCCGGCCGGGGTCGCGCGCAGCATACACAGATTCGGAAAAACGCCAACCCCTGAGGATCGACGCCGCCCCCCACTCTCCCACGGCTTTCAACCCGTTCCGAAGAGCAGCGCGACAAGCACCACCGCCACCACGAGCGCGACCCAGGGCAGGTACGCTCCCCGTCCCGAACGCACCGCCGGGAGCGGCAGCGGCACTTCGGGCGGGTTTTCCATCCGCTGGTTTTGGCGGGCGTCCTTCCGATCCATGACCGCACTCCTGTCCGATGGGCCGGCCGGACGCCGCGCCAAGCTAGCGTTGGCGGGGCCGGCCGCAAATAGAACATTCGGCGCAGTCGTTTATTCCCTGCCGCGGAGAACGGCGTCAGCGCGCCATGCAGGTGTTGACGATGGGCGCGCAGGCGGCGAGGTCGGCGCCGGGGCCGTAGTTCACCTGCTGCACCACACCGCCGCGCAGCACGAAGGTCGCCTCGCAGCCGCGCCCGCCACCACCGCCGCCGAACAGCGGCACGCCCAGGCCGATGCCCAGGCCCACCCCGCCGCCGCCGCTGCCGCCGGCCACGCCGATGCTGGTGGTGGGGCCGGCCGAGGCGTAGCTGGGCCGCGCCACGTAGGTGTAGTACTCGGCGCCGTCGGCGCTCGCCTGCCGCTCGGGCACGCCGGCGCAGGACAGCAGCGCGCCCTTGGGCATGCCGACCAGCGCGCCCTGCGCGCGCTGCGCCACCTCGATCCGCTCCGTGTCGGCGCACCCCGCCAGCGCAGCACCGGCCAGGGCCAGGAAGACCAGGGTCCGCATCGCATCCCTCCCGTCACATTTCCTGGAAGAACCCGGCGCCCAGTTTAAGGTTCCCTGCCCGAGAAGGCGGTTTCGGGGACCGGCCGGGCGTGCTAAAGCCCCCTGCCCCGTTCCTGTCAGCGCGAGGACCGCATGACCACCGTCTATCTGGCGCTCGGCTCCAACCTCGGCGACCGGCTGGCGAACCTGCGCGACGCGGTGGCGCGGCTGGCCCCGGAGGTGCGCGTCGCCGCGCTGTCGCGCGTCTACGAGACGGCGCCCATGTACGTCACCGATCAGCCGGCCTTCCTGAACATGGCCCTGCGGGCCGACACCGATCTGGCGCCCGAGGCCCTTCTGGCGCACGCCAAGCGGATCGAGGCGGAGCTGGGCCGCAAGACGGGCGGCGTGCGCTTCGGCCCGCGCGAGGTGGACGTCGACATCCTGCTGTACGGCGACACCGTCGTGACCACCCCGGCGCTGGAGATCCCGCACCCGCGCATGGCCGAACGCGCCTTCGTGCTGGCCCCGCTGGCCGACGTGGCGGCGGGCGTGCGGCACCCGGTTCTGGGGCGCACCGTCGCCGAGCTTCTGGCCGAAGCGCCGGGCGCCGACACGGTCGTTGCAACGGCGCTGAGGCTGGATTGAGCGCCGCACCGGTGGCGTTCCGCTGCCGCCGTCCGCTATAGTGCGGGGGACGGCGCGGCACCGCCGCGGGCGTCATGGAGTATTCTTTCTTGGCCGACGACACGTTCCCGCGGCGCGCCGCCAACAGCAGCGGCACCACGCCGACCTACACCATCTTCCTGCGCGACTTCACAGCACCGGTGGCCATCCGGGGCGAGGCGGAGCGGCGGCCGGCCCGTTTCAACGTGCGCCTGACCGTCGCCCATCCCGGACCGGGCTTCCCCGACAGCATCCACGCCGTCATGTCGTACGAGGACATCGTCGAGGATCTGCGCCGCCTGTGCGCCGGCCCCGCCGTCCCCGGCCCGGAAGACCTCGCCGAGAGCGCCGCCGAGCTGTGCCTGGAGCGCCCCAAGGTGCGCAAGGTCCGCGTCGAGGTCGAACTGACCGCCGGTGCGGCCGGCGAGGCCTCGGCCGGCGTCGCCATCACCCGCGAACGCGCCTGACCCAGCCCTTTGGCGAATCTCCTACGCCGCATGGCTATCCACCCAAAGCGTTAATGACGGAAAATTTCGCATTGCACTAGAATTGCGAAACTCCGTTGCTGGCGTATACTGATAACGAGGTATCGGCCGTTCTGGGATTTCACCGTGGGGAGGAGACGATGGAGCACAGGAAGGACCCGACCCTGTCCGAACTCCTCGACGACCCGCTCGTCGTGGCCGTAATGAGGCGTGATGGCGTGAGTCGCGAGCACCTTCAACAGCTCATGGCGCAGATCCGCCGCAACCTCCGTGACCAGAACGGGCGAGCCGCGGCCTGATAAACCGCGACACGACCGCCTGATACGGACGGCGCCTGACGGCTTCGTCCGTATCACCCTCTCGCCCCTTGCTGCGCAAGGGGCTGTCGGGTTTCACCGGCGGCGCTCGATGGAAGCGATCAAGCGCCGCCGGTATGACACCCCCCGCACCCGTCGCACCGCGACCGGGTGCGGTTTCGTTTCTACGGGATCGCTACTCCCCCAGCACGTCCTTCACCGCGTCCATCACCTCCGCCGGGGTGAAGGGCTTGCGCAGCGTCTTCTGCGCGCCCAGCGCCTCGGCGACCGGCAGCACGTCCAGGGAGGCGCGGGCGCCGCCGCCGGAGATGGCGATGATGCGGATGGCGGGAAAGCTGCGCCGCAGTTCCATGATGGTGGCGAGCCCTTCCTGGTTCGGCATGAAGATGTCGGTGATGACGAGGTCGGCCGGGCTTTCGCGGAAGCGCGCCACGCCCTCGATCCCGTCCCGCGCCCCCACCGCCGTGTGGCCGCCGCGCGTCAACGTGCGCAGCAGCATGGTGCGGACCATGTCGTCGTCGTCGATCACCAGCACGGTCGCCATGGCGGGCTCCTTCCGTCACTCACGTCTTCACGATCACGTTTTCGAACCGCGCCGCTCGGCGACCAGCCGGTCGACGAGCGCCACGAAGCCGGCGGGCTCCATCGGCGTCCGGACGACCTGCGTCACCCCCGCGGCGCGCGCGGCGGCCCCCTCGACCGCGAGGTCGGCATCGGCGCACACCAGGATGGGGATGCCCGGCGATGATGCCGCAAAGGCCCGGGCCAGCGTCAAGAGCTTCCACGCCTCGGCGGCGTCCTGCTGCGCGAGGACGACCAGATCGAACCGGTCCGGCACCAGCGTGAACAGGGCGAGCGCCCGCCGGCTGTTCACGGTGGCGAGCACACGGAACCCCTGCGAGCGCAGCAGCCGCCCGGACAGGGCGCACATGGCCCGGTCGACATCCACGAGCAGCACCCGCCCGCGCCCGCTGCGTCCCGCCGGACGGTGCGGCGTGCCGGCGTCGAAGGCCGGCAGGAGGATCGCCACCGTCGTCCCCTGCCCCGGCGCGCTGGCCACGTCGATGACGCCGCCGTGGTCCGCGACGATCCCGTGCACCGCCGCCAGCCCCAGGCCGGTGCCCTTGTCGACCGGCTTGGTGGTGAAGAAGGGTTCGAAGATGCGGTCCAGGGTCGCCGCGTCCATACCGCAGCCGGTGTCCGCCACGCTCAGGCGCACATAGCGCCCCGGCGCCAGTTGGGCGCGCGCCAGCGTCGTGGCGTGCTCGACGGCGACGTGCGCCAGTGCCACGGTGACGGTGCCACCCATCGCGCTGGCCATCTCGCCGGCCATCTCGCCAATCGCGTCCACCGCGTTGCGGCAGAGGTTGATGACCGTCTGCTGGATCTGCATGGCGGCGGCCAGAACGACCATCGGCCCGTCCTCGGCCTCGAAGCGGACCTGCACCGCCGCGGGGATGGCGGGTTGCACGAGGTGCAGCGCGTCCTCCACCACCGCACGCAGGTCGATCGGCTCGCGCCCCGCCGCCTCCTTGCGCGAGAAGGTGAGGAGCTGCTGGACCAGCCCCTTGGCCCGGTTGGCGGCGGTGGCGATCTGCGCCACGTCGTCGTGCGGCTCGCTGCCCGGCGGCAGGGCGTCGAGCGCGAGATGGCTGTAGCCGAGGATAACCGTGAGGATGTTGTTGAAATCGTGCGCGATGCCGCCGGCCAGCACGCCCACCGCCTGCATCTTCTGGGCGCGGCGGATGTGCTCCTCCGCCTGCCGACGTTCGGTCACGTCCTCGGCGGTGGCGGCGAGGTTGACGACGCGCCCGTCCGCGTCGCGCATCGGCGACGCCTTCATGGCCACCCAATAGACGCCGCCGTCCGGCCTTGTGGCGGCGAACTCGCCCTGCCAGCGCTCGCCCGCCGACAGCGCTTGCCAGACGGCGCGCAACGTCTCCGCCACCGGCCCGCCGAAGCCCCGGACGAAGGCGTCCAGGTCGCCCACGTCGGCCGCCGGAACGCCGGTCATGGCGGTGAAGCGCCGGTTGACGTACTTGACCACCCCGGCCACGTCGGTGATCACCACCGCCTGCGGGCTGTGCGCCATCGCGTGCGAGAGCAGGCGCAGCGTCTCCTCCCCGGCGCGCGGACCGGCGCCGGTGACGTCGAAGGCGTGGCTGACGCAGCGCTCTCGCCCGTCGGAACCGGTCCGCAGGACGGTGACCGTCTGCCACCACGCGATCCGGCCGTCCTGGCCGACCACCCGGTGGTCGGCGTGGCGCACCCGACCGGCGCCCCTGCCTATGTCACGGGCGGCACCACGGGCGCGGGCCTGCGCCACCTCGTCCAGAAAACGCGCGCGGTCGTCAGGGTGCAGGACGTCGGCCAGCGACGCCGCCGGACTGCCGAGGAAGGCCGCGACGCCGTCCGACACGGCGTCGAGCGGCAGCCCGGCGGCATCGCGCCAGTGCAGCACGAGCAGGCTCTCGTCCGGTATCGGAAGACTGGTACCCGGTGGATTGGTGCCCAATGGACTGGTGGACGGCTCCACCCGCTGCATGCCTCAACCCCGGCGACACGTCGACGAGGGTAATACTACCCCGCTTCGCCGCCCGGTAGAAGGGCCGGTTGAAGGGCTGGTTGAAGGCCCGTGTCCTACCGCTTCGGCCGGCCGCCGGGACCGGAGGTCTGCATGTTGCCCTGCACGTCGCCGCGGCCGCCCGCCCCGGTCTGCGGCTTCGTGCCACCCGGATGCAGGCCGGACGACACGCCGGCCGAGCCGGAAGCGGGCGGCGGGCTGGATGCCGCCCCTTCGGTGCGGCCGATGCTCTGCGCCGGGCTGCGCTCCACCGGGCCGGAGCTGCCGCTGCCGGTACCGCCGGAGGTCTGCGTCGGGCTGTGCGCGGTGTCGGCGCGCGCCAGCCGTTCGCGGGTTTCTTCCAGGTTCTTGGGATCGACCTTGTCGGGATCGTCGGAGGGGTGCGTCACGGGGCTTCTCCTTCGCGGATGCCCAGCAAACCACCGTCCGGACGGAGAGGTTCCGGCGCTCAGCGCGCCTTCACGAAACGGGCGAACAGCGCCAGGCTGGCCGCCACCGTGGCGTTCAGCGATTCCACGGCACCCGTCGTCGGGATCGACAGCCGCCGCGCCGGCAGGTCCGGCGGCACGCCCTGCCCCTCCTCGCCCAGGATCAGGCGCAAGTCGCGCGGCCAGTCGAGGTCCGACAGGTCCTCGCCCCCGGCGTCCAGCGCGAACAGCGGCCCGGCCGCCTGCGCCAGCGCCGGCCAGCGCGGCCCCTTCAGCAGCGTCAGCTCAAACTGCGCGTTGGACGCGGCGCGCAGGCATTTGGGATGGTAGGGGTGCGCCGTTTCCTCCAGCAGGATCACCCGCCGCGCGCTGAAGGCGGCGGCGCTGCGCAGCAGGGCGCCCAGGTTGCTGGGATCGCCCAGCGCGCAGACCAGCTCCAGCCCGTCGGGCGGGAGGGTGAGGTCCGCCATGGGCATCTCCGGCACCGTGCCGACCAGCAGCGGGAAGTCGGTGCCGGACACGTCCAGGCGGCGGAACAGGGCGGGCGCCAGTTGCACCGGCTCCACCCCCGGCGGCAGGGTCCAGCCGGCGACCTGCGCCGGGTCGGTGACCAGCACGTTGGTGAAGCGCCGCGGGTGGCGGGCCAGCGCCTCCGGCACGGTCTTCAGCCCGGCCAGCAGGAACCGGCCCTGCTTCTTCAGCCCACGGCTGTCCAGCAGCGATTCCCACAGCTTGAACTGCGGGTTCTGCGGGCTTTCGATCAGGCGGGGCGGCGGCATCGGCGTCATGCCGCCGTGCCTATCATTCCTCCGCGGCGGCGTCCACCACCGGCGGGCGGGGGGCCGCCGCGACCGGCGCGGCGAGCTGGGCGTCCACCACGGCGATGGCCGTCATGTTGACCAGACCGCGCACGGTGATCGACGGCGTCACGATGTGCGCGGGGCGCGCGGCACCCAGCAGCATCGGCCCGACGTTCTGCGCGTCGCCCAGCACCTTCAGCATGTTGAAGGCGATGTTGGCCGCGTCCAGCGTCGGCATCACCAGCAGGTTGGCCTGCCCCTTCAGGCGCGAGTCCGGCAGCACGCGGTTGCGGATCGCCTCCGACAGGGCGGCGTCGGCGTGCATCTCGCCGTCGGCCTCCAGTTCCGGGAACTCCTCGGCCAGCAGTTGGCAGGCGGAGCGCATCTTGCGCGCCGTCGGCGTGTCGGCGCTGCCGAAGTTGGAGTGGGAGAGCAGCGCCACCTTCGGCTCGATGCCGAAGCGCCGCACCTCCTCCGCCGCCAGCCGGGCGATCTCCGCCACCTGTTCGGCGGTGGGCTCGCAGTTGACGTAGGTGTCGCTGAGGAAGTAGGTGCCCTTCTCCAGGATCAGCAGGTTCATGGCGCTGGCGACCTTCACGCCCTTGCGCAGGCCGATCACGTCCATGACGTGACTGAGGTAGTCGCCGTAGCGGCCCGAGGTGCCGCAGATCAGCGCGTCCGCCTCCCCGCGCTTGACCATCAGCGCGCCGAACACGGTGGGCTGCGTGCGCACCACGTTGACCGCGTGCGCCGGCGACACGCCGTGCCGGCCCATCAGGCGCCGGTAGACCTCGGCGTAGTTGTGGTAGCGCAGGTCGCGGATGATCTCGATCACCTCGACGTCCTTGCCCGGCTTGATGCGCAGGCCGAGTTCGGCGATGGAACGCTCGATCGCCTCGCGCCGGCCGATCAGCACGGGCTGGGCGATGCCCTCGTCCACGGCGGTCTGCGCGGCGCGCAGCACGCGCTCGTCCTCGCCCTCAGCGTAGACGACGCGCTTGGGCGCCTGCTTGGCGCGCAGCATCATCGGCCGCATGACGAGGCCGGAGCGGAAGACGTACTGCCCCAGCTCGTCCTTGTAGGCGCGGAAGTCCTGGATGGGGCGCGTCGCCACGCCGCTGTCCATGGCCGCCTTGGCGACCGCCGACGACACCTCGATGATCAGGCGCGGGTCGAAGGGCTTGGGCAGGATGTAGGCGGGGCCGAAGCGCAGGTCCTCGCTGGTGTAGGCGGCGGCCACCACGTCCGACGGCTCGGCGCGGGCGAGGTTGGCGACGGCGTGCGTGGCGGCCAGCTTCATCGCCTCGTTCACCGTGGTGGCGCCGACGTCGAGCGCACCGCGGAAGATGAACGGGAAGCACAGCACGTTGTTGACCTGGTTCGGGAAGTCCGACCGGCCGGTGGCGATGATGGCGTCGGGCCGCGCCTCGCGCGCCAGATCCGGCATGATCTCCGGCTCCGGGTTGGCCAGCGCCAGGATGATCGGCCGGTCGGCCATGCGCTTGACCATGTCCGGCGTCAGCACCCTGGGTCCCGACAGGCCGAGGAACAGGTCGGCCCCGTCGATCACCTCGTCCAGCGTGCGCGCCGTGGTGTCCTTGGCATAGGCCGCCTTGTAGGTGTTCATCTCCTCGTTGCGGTCCTGGTAGACCACGCCGACGCGGTCGACGAGCCAGACGTTCTCGCGCCGGATGCCCAGGCTGACCAGCAGGTCCAGGCAGGCGATGCCGGCGGCGCCACCGCCGGTGGACACGACCTTGATCTCGCCCAGCTTCTTGCCGACCAGCTTCAGCGCGTTCAGCGCTGCCGCGCCGACGACGATGGCGGTGCCGTGCTGGTCGTCGTGGAAGACCGGGATCTTCATCCGCTCGCGGCAGCGCTGCTCCACCTCGAAGCAGGCGGGGGCGGCGATGTCCTCCAGGTTGATGGCGCCGAACGTGGGCTCAAGGCGCACGATGGTGTCGACGAGCGCGTCGACGTCCGTCTCGTTCAGCTCGATGTCGAAGCAGTCCAGCCCGGCGAACTTCTTGAAGAGGACGGCCTTGCCCTCCATCACCGGCTTGGCGGCAAGCGGGCCGATGTTGCCGAGGCCGAGCACCGCGGTGCCGTTGGTGACCACCGCCACGAGGTTCGCGCGCGCCGTGAGTTCGGCCGCCTGCGCCGGGTCGTTGGCGATGGCCGTGCTGGCCGCCGCCACGCCGGGGGAGTAGGCGAGCGCCAGGTCACGCTGGTTGGCCATCGGCTTGGTGGCGACGATGGCCAGCTTCCCCGGCTTCGGATACCGGTGGTAGTCCAGCGCGAGCTTGTCGAAATCCTCGGACATGCGCGTCCCTCCGCATGATTAACTTGTTTTCAGTTAATCGCGCTCCCTGCGATCAACCGTTCGATGGCTTATAGCGTATTCCACGCGTCGCGCACAGCCGCCGTGATGCATTTCTGCGCGCCGTTTCAGCCCCGCGCAGCCAGCGGCGCCAAAGCCTCGGTGACGCTGGGCAGAGCGTGGGGGTCGAGGATGGTGACGGCGCCGCGCCGGGCTTGGGCGATCAGCGACGACGGACCGCCGCTGGACGTGTTGTCGAAAACGTCGACGTGTTCAGCTTCGCGATCGGGATTGAGCATCACGGCCTCGGCAAAGTCATCAAGACCACGGAGCCGCTCGGCCATGGTGCTCTTGCCGGCCCCATTGATGCCGCCGATAATGAAAAGGGTCGGGCGTATCTGCGTCACCGCGGCTTCGGACCCAAATCCTCATTATCCTTCGGCGCGACGGCCAGTCGCGCGCCTTCGGTCAGGCAAGCCAAGGCAATGGCGGTAAACTCCTCGCTTTGCAGCAGCGCCGCCAGCGCGTCGCCGGAGCGCTCACCTGATCCGTGTGTCTGCTGTGGAGCGGGCTTTCTCATCCCGCGCGATACGGCATTCATGACCCGTCTCTCCTCCGGGCAATCAGCCACCAATATGGGGCCATTTCCCCCACGACGCCAGCATCAGGAATGGCAGAAGGGGCGGAGCCTCCCGGCCCCGCCCCCTTCCCCCGTTCCTCAAATCCGCGCCAGCGCCGGTTCCTTGAAGAAGTGCTGGTACTCTTCGACCGCCTTCGTCTCGTCGAACTCGCCTTCCATCTTGGCGACGACGATGGTGGCGACACCGTTGCCGATCAGGTTGGTGATGGCGCGCGCCTCCGACATGAAGCGATCGACGCCCAGCAGCAGCGCCAGCCCCTCGACCGGCAGGGTGCCGGTGGCCGACAGGGTGGCGGCCAGGGTGACGAAGCCGCCGCCGGTCACCGCGGCCGCGCCCTTGGACGTGACCATCAGCAGGCCCAGGATGGTGATCTGCTGCCAGACCGTGAGGTCGACGTTGAAGGCCTGGGCGATGAAGATCGCCGCCATCGACAGGTAGATCGAGGTGCCGTCCAGGTTGAAGGAATAGCCGGTCGGGATCACGAGGCCGACCACGTGCTTGGAGCAGCCGAACTTCTGCATCTTCTCCATCATGCGCGGCAGCACGGACTCCGACGAGGAGGTGCCGAGCACGATGAGCAGTTCCTGCTTGATGTACTTCAGGAACGACCAGAGGCTGAAATTGTAGGCCTTGGCGATGGAGCCCAGCACGCCGAACACGAACAGCGCCATGGTGATGTACACGGCCGCCATCAGCTGGCCCAGCGAGACCAGCGAGGACACGCCGTACTTGCCAATGGTGAAGGCCATGGCGCCGAAGGCACCCAGCGGCGCCACGCGCATCAGGATGCCGATCACGCCGAACAGCGCGTGCGCCGTCTTGTCGAAGACGTCCTCGACCAGCTTGCCCTTCTGGCCCATGGCGGCCAGCGCCACGCCGAAGATCACCGCGAAGAACAGGATCTGCAGCATGTCGCCCTTCACGAACGCGCCCACGACGTTGTCGGGCACGATGTTCATGAAGAAGTCGAGCGTGGTGTGGTTCTTCGCCTCCGTGGCGTACTTGGCCACCGCGTCGGCCTTCAGCTGGCCCGGCACGATGTTCATGCCGGCACCCGGCTGCACGAGGTTGACCACCAGCAGGCCGAGGCCCAGCGCGAAGGTCGTCACCACCTCGAAGTACAACAGCGCCTTGCCGCCGACCTTGCCCACCTTCTTCATGTCGCCGATGGACGAGATGCCGGTGACCACCGTCAGGAAAACGATCGGGCCGATGACCATCTTGATCATCTTGATGAAGACGTCGCCCAGCGGCTTCATCTCCACGGCGATGGCCGGGTGGAAGTGGCCCAGCAGGATGCCGATGGTGATGGCGCTGAGGACCTGGAAGGTCAGGTTGGTGTAGAGCGGCTTCTTGGGGTGCTTGCGCGCGTCGGCGTGCATGACCGTCTCCTCGCGGGTGTCGTTCTGGCCCGGCCTCCAAGGGACCGGCGGATGGCTATCCCCGAGAGCAATCGCTGTGCCAGCGAACAAGTCATTGATTCTGCCGGACTTAAGGCAGAGCGGCGGCGGGAAACCCGCACACCGGCGCCTTTATCCATGTGCGGAAATCCGCACACGACGACGCACTCTTGCTGCGCCGCAGCAAAAACAGGAAGGAGATTAGCCGCCGCATGGTGCGGCGCGACATTCCGTTATCCGGCCGGCGCGGAACCGCGATTCCGCCCACACCCTTCCCGAAAATCCAACTTGCCCGCCGCCGCCGGCCGGGCGCAGAACCGTGGCCCCGGAAAAGGGAGGACAGCGGTTTGATCGAGACGGTGATGCGGTCGCTGCGCGGCATGGCGGGACGGCGGCCCTTTGCGGCGACGGTGCGCCTTGCCCTGCTGCTGGGATTGCTGGCGGCGGCGCTGGCCGGCTGGGGTGCGGCGGCGTGGACCGAGGCGCGCACGCGCGACGCCTTGCGCGACGAGGAGCGCGCGCAGCTCGCCCTCTACGGCGCCAACCTGCGCACCGAGTTGGAGAAGCACCGCGCGGTGCCCTTCGTGCTCGCCCGCGACGTGGAGGTGGCGGACCTGCTGATGATCCCCGCCCCGCGCACGGTGGAGCGCATGAACCGCAAGCTGGCGGAGATCGCCAGGGCGTTGCCGGCCTCCGCCCTCTACGTCATGGACGAGGAAGGCGTGACGGTGGCGGCCAGCAACTGGGATCAGCCGGACAGCTTCGTCGGCCAGAACTTCGCCTTCCGCCCCTACTTCCGCGACGCGGTGGAGCGCGGCGAGGGGCACAACTTCGCGCTGGGCACCACGTCGCTGAAGCCCGGTTACTACACCGCGCACCGGGTGGTGGCGGAAAACCGCACACTGGGCGTCGTCGTCCTGAAGGTGGGGTTCGAGGCGCTGGAGCAGGGCTGGCGCGCCGCCCACGACAAGGTCGCCGTCACCGACCGCGACGGCATGGTCTTCATCACCAACGTCGACGCGTGGCGCTACCGCAGCCTGCCCGGCGCCAAGCCCGCCGACCCGGAGGCCGTCAACCCGCTACCCTGGCGCCTGCTGCCGGACGGCGAGGTGCTGGTGGAGGACGGCGCGGCGCGCCGCCCGCACCTCCTGCAATCCGCCGCGGTGCCCGAGGGCGACTGGACGCTGCACATCCTGACCAGCCTGGATCCGGTCGGCGGCCGCGCCGCCACGGCCGGGCTGCTGGCGGCCGTCCTCGCCGGCCTGCTGGCGCTGAGCGGCGTGCTGCTGGCGCAGCGCCGCCACGCCCTGGCCGAGCGCCTGACGTTTCAGGAGCAGGCCCGGCACGAGCTGGAACGCCGCGTCGCCGAGGCCACCGCCGAGTTGCGCGCCACCGAGAACGAGCTGGTGCAGGCGGCCAAGCTGGCCGCACTGGGCCAAATGTCGGCCGGCATCGCGCACGAGATCAACCAGCCGCTGGCCGCCCTGCGCGCCTTCGCCGACAACGCCGCCGTTCTGCTGGAGCGCGGCCACAACGACCGCGTGCGCGAGAACCTTGCCGAGATCGCGGCGCTGACCGACCGCATGGCGACCATCACCCGCCATCTCAAGGGCTTCGCCCGCCGCGCGTCGGGCACGCTGGGCGCCGTCGCGGTGAACGGCGCGGTGCGCGAGGCGTTGGCGCTCTTGGAGGCGCGGCTGCACCGCGACGCCGTGTCGGTGGCGCTGGAGCTGCCGCCGGAACCGGTGTGGGTGCAGGGGGAGGACGTGCGGCTCCAGCAGGTGCTGGTCAACCTGTTCTCCAACGCCGCCGACGCCATGCGCGGCCGGCCGGTGCGGGTGCTGGGCGTCCATCTGGCGGCGGACGGGGCCGAGGCCGTGCTGACCGTGCGCGACACCGGCCACGGGCTGCGCCCCGACGCCCTGCCGCACCTGTTCTCGCCCTTTTTTACCACCAAGGAGGCGGATGAAGGGTTGGGCTTGGGCCTGTCGATCAGCCATGGCATCGTGGCGGACTTCGGCGGCAGCATCGCCGCCGCCAACGCCCCGGACGGGGGTGCGGTGTTCACCGTCCGCCTGAAACGCACGGAGCCTGCCGCATGAGCCAAATCCCATGACCGCCGCCGGCGCCGTCCTGTTCATCGACGACGAACGGCCGATCCGCATGGCCAGCGGCCAGGCGCTGGAGCTGGCCGGCTTCGACGTGACGGCCGTGGAGAGTGCCGAGCGCGGGCTGAAGCACGTCAGCCGCGACTTTCCCGGCTGTGTCGTCAGCGACGTGCGCATGCCGGGCATGGACGGGCTGGAACTGCTGGCGGCCGTGCGCGCCGTCGATCCGGACCTGCCGGTGGTGCTGATCACCGGACACGGCGACGTGCCGATGGCCGTGCAGGCCATGCGCGACGGTGCGTATGACTTCATCGAGAAACCCTTCCCCTCCGACCGCCTCGTCGACGTGTGCCGGCGCGCCGTCGACCGGCGGCGGCTGGTGCTGGAGAACCGCGCGCTGCGGTCGGCGCTGGAGGGCGGTGGGGCCGGCGCGCAGACGATCATCGGCCGCACGGCCGGAATCGAGCGGCTGCGCGCCACCATCGCGGCGGTGGCCGACACCGACGCCGACGTGCTGGTGCTGGGCGAGACCGGCACCGGCAAGGAGATGGTCGCCCGCGCGCTGCACGCGCAGAGCCGGCGGAGCCGGCATCCCTTCGTGGCGCTGAACTGCGGCGCCATGCCGGAGACCATCATCGAGAGCGAGCTGTTCGGCCACGACGCCGGCGCCTTCACCGGCGCCACCAAGCGCCGGGTGGGCCGCATCGAGCACGCCAGCCGCGGCACCCTGTTCCTCGATGAGATCGAGAGCATGCCGCTGTCGCTGCAGGTCAAGCTGCTGCGCGTGGTGCAGGAACGAGTGGTGGAGCCGCTGGGCTCCAACGAGGTGGTGCCGGTGGACCTGCGCATCGTCGCCGCCACCAAGGTGGACCTGCGCAAGGCGGCCGACGAGGGCGGCTTCCGCGCCGACCTCTACTACCGCCTGAACGTGGTGGTGCTGACCATCCCGCCGCTGCGCGACCGGCGCGACGACATTCCGCTGTTGTTCCAGCACTTCGTGCTGCAGGCCGCCAGCCGCTACACCCGCGAACCGCTGGTCCCCACACCGGCGCAGATGCACCGGCTGATGACGCACGACTGGCCGGGCAACGTGCGCGAACTGCGCAACGCCGCCGACCGCTTCGTGCTGGGCCTGGACGACGCGCCCGCGGCGCCGGCCGCCGGCCCCACGGGCGCCCTGTCGCTGGCCGAACAGGTCGACCTGTTCGAGAAGCGCCTGATCGAGGCCGAACTGGCCCGCCACAAGGGCAGCGTCAAGGCCGCGATCGAGGCGCTGAACATCCCCCGCAAGACCTTCTACGACAAGCTCAAGCGCTACGGCCTCAGCCGCGAGGACTTCGTGGAGTAGCGCCCTACGCCGGTGCCCGCACGTGTTCCGGGTACAGGGTGACGCTGGTGATGTGCCCGACCTGCTTCGACAGGTCGTGGTCCACCAGCACGGGGAAACCGTGGGCGCACGCCTTTTGGCAGAAGTACACGTCCTCGCCCACGTGGCAGCGCTCGACCGCCGACCATGCGGTGTCGAACCAGGGCTCCGGTACCGCTTCGAACACCCGGCGCTCCACCAGCATGCAGCCCATGCCGGTGTGGTCCACCGCCTCCAGCCCCGCGGATTGCGGCGTGGTGAACAGCGGCGCGCCGTTCCTGGCCGCCACCGGCCCGAAGGGCGGCGTGCGCCGCTGGTAGTTGGCGGCGACGACCGGCCGGCCGTGCGCCAGCAGCCGGCCGATCACGTCGGGCGGAAAGCGCATGTCGGTATCCAGCCACAGCAGGTGCGTACCGCCCATCTCCAGCGCCTGCCGGACCACGTCCGTGCGCTGCGTGCAAAGGATCGAGCCCAGAACCAGGGCGAGGCGCACCTCGTCCCCCGTGGCGGCGTGGTGCCGCATGGCGCTCACCAGATCGGACATGAACAGCGCGTGCACATGCTCGCGCGTCGGCACGCCCAGGACGATCGTGCGCGTCATGTCCGCCTCCATTCATTAGCCATATCTAATTTTAAGATTGACAGCCCGCCGGCCCCATGGATCATCGCTGGACAATAGCAACGCATCCAGGGGGAGGAAACCGATGCCCGAACTCAACGTCCAGGGCCGCACCGTCGCCGTCAGCGAGGCCGGATGGCTGGAGAACGTCAACGAGTGGGACGAGGACGTCGCCCGCGCGGTGGCCGAGCAGGAGGGCGTCGCCCTGACCGGCGAGCACTGGGACATCATCCGCGCCACCCGCACCTTCTTCGAGGAGAACGGCGTGATCCCCGAGGCGCGCGTGTTCTCGAAGATCATGAAGGAGCAATACGGGGCCGAGCGTTCGACCCAGCAGTACTTCTTCTCGCTGTTCCCGCATGGGCTGCTGAAGCAGGCCAACAAGATCGCCGGCCTGCCGCGCCCGAAGGGCTGTTCGTAAGCCGGCCCGCTCCCTATACTGTTGGGGCGGAGCCGAGAGGACGTCACTCGGGAGTCGCTGATGACCGCCCCGCCCCACCCCGAGCGCATGACCGTCGAGGAGTTCCTCGCCTGGACAGGCATGGGCGACACCATGTACGAACTGATCGACGGCCACCCCTACGCCCAGGCCGCCCCCAGCGAGGAGCACGCGGCGCTGCAGGCTGCGGTCGCCGGCGAGCTTCGCAACGCGCTGGCCGGCCGCCGGCCCTGCCGGGTGATGACGGAGGCCGGGGTGCGCGCCGCGCTCCGCCCGCGCTGGAACTACCGGCAGGCCGACGTGGTGGTGAGCTGCCGCCCGCGCCTGCCCGGCCAGCCCAGCGCGCCCGAGTTGATCGTCGAGATCCTTTCGCCGTCGAACGAGCAGGAGACGCGCGACAAGCTGTTCTACTACGTCGCCATCGAGAGCGTGCGGGAGGTGCTGTTCCTCGACAGCCGCCGGGTCGCCGCCGAACTCTACCGCCGCGACGCGGCCGGGCACTGGGCGCCGGAGCCGCTGCTGTACGGCTCCGGCGACCGGCTTGACCTGGTGAGCGTCGACGCCGTGCTGGACATGGACGTGCTCTACGACGGCGTGCTGCCCGACGCCGGCTGAGGCACCAGATCCTTGCGGAACCAGATCTGGCTATGGCCGGGCGGGTAGCCGTCGAGCACGCCCCAGCGCTCGTAGCCCTGCCGGGGGTAGAAATCCGGCGCCTGGAAGTCGTAGGTCCACAGCCGCGACCAGCGGCAGCCGCGCCGCACCGCCTCGTCCTCCGCCGCCCGCAGCAGCCGGGCGCCGAGCCCGCCGCGGCGGTGCTCCTCGGCCACCCACAGGCAGTCGACGTACAGCCAATCCCAGTTGGTCATGCCGACCAGACCGCCGGCCAGCGCGCCGTCCGCCGCGTGAACGGCGACCACGAGGTCCTGCTTGTCGTAGGGCCGGCAGCGCTCCGCGTTGAAGGCCATCAGCCCGGCGACGACGGCCTGCGCCGCAGTCTCCGCCCCGGCGCCCATAACCTCCAGGGTCAGCCCGTCCATCACCGCCCGCCGGAGACGTTGAGCTGCGCGCCGGTGATGTAGGATGCGGCGTCGGACAGCAGCCAGAGGATCGTCTCCGCCACCTCGTCGGCGGTGCCGGCGCGGCCCATGGGCATGGCGGCAGCGAATTTGTCCAGCCGGTTGCCGACGCCGGGGACGATCTGGATCTCGGTGTCGATCAGGCCGGGGCGCACGACGTTGACGCGGATCCCTTCCTTGGCCACCTCGCGGGCCAGTCCGATGGTCAGGCTGTCGATCGCGCCCTTGGCGGCGGCGTAGGCGACGAACTCGGTCGCCGAGCCCAGGTCGGCGGCAATGGAGCCCAGGTTGACGATCGCACCGCCCTTGCCGCCGCGCGCCGTGGACATACGCCGCACCGCCTCCTGGCTGCACAGGATGCTGCCCAGGATGTTGATGTCCAGCGTGCGCCGGATGCCGTCCACCGGCGCCTCGTCCAGCCGGCCGTAGGGGCCGACGATGCCGGCGTTGTTGACCAGCCCGCCGATGGGGCCCAGCGCCTTTTCCGCGTTGTCGAACAGGGCGCGCACGTCCGCCTCGTCGGCCACGTCGCCCCGGAACGCCTCCGCCCGGCCGCCTGCCGCGCGGATGGCCTGCACGACGGCGTCGGCCGCGGCGGCGTTGGACGCGTAGTTGACGGCGACGGCCCAGCCGCGTTGCGCCGCCATCCGCGACACCGCGGCCCCGATCCCCCGGCTGCCGCCGGTTACGATGAGCGTGGACATGGTCTTCCCTCCGCTGGTTTTTCGCCATGATGGCGGGGGAGGCGGAGGGGCGCAACCGGCTCAGGCGTCGGCCAAGCCATGCGCGAAGACGTCGAGGCCCCGGGCGCCGGCCTCGGTGAGCGCGTAGGTGGCGCGCGCCACGCGCTCGAACCAGCCGTAGACGTCGCGCCGCAGGATGGTCGAGACGTCGGCCGGCGCGCCGTGGCCGCGCAACGCCTTGATGGTCAGCGGCCCGTGCGCGTGCAGAATGCGGGCGATGCGCAGCGCGTCCTGGCGGTAGGCGGTGACGATGGGCACGCGGGTGGAGCCGCCGCGGTTGGGGTCGCCGGCCCGGCGCGCGTGCTCCCCCAGCAGACGGGTTGCGCGCTTCTTGTCCTTGCGCGGCTGGTAGGGCGTGGGGTCGAGCAGCACCTCCACCTCGTGCCCGGCGGAGCGCGCGGTGTCCACCACCAGCAGCCCGACCCCCAGCCGGCGGCACAGCTTCTTCACGTCGCCGTCATAGGGCGACGGCCCGGACGCCTTGCGCCCCGGCTGCGGCACGGCGAGGTAGACGGCGTCGGTCACGGCCAGCCGATCGACGCCCTGCAGCACCAGTTCCAGCGTGAAGCGCTTCTTCAGCTCGACGATGACCGGCGGCTCGGCGCCGCGCACGGCCACGAGGTCGCACCCGTGCACCTCGCCCTTCACGACGAAACCCTGCCCCTCAAGGAAGGCTTTGACGGGAGCGTAAAGATCGGTTTCGGCGGAGATGGGCACGGGCGCGCGTAGGTTGGGTTGAGCGCCAGCGAAAACCCAACACGTCTGCCACACCAAGCACGTTGGGTTTTCAGCTTCGCTTCAACCCAACCTACAGCGTGTCCGCCCAAAAAAGAAAGGCGCCTTGCGGCGCCTTCCAGGGGTCCAGGGGCTTTCGCCCCTGGCGGGGTGCGTGAGGGCGCGCAGCCCTCGCACTTGATCTCACGCGGCGGCCTTCTGCTTGCGCAGGATGCCGAGGATGTCGGCGGCGGCCTTCGGGATGTTGGTGCCGGGGCCGTAGATGGCGCTGGCGCCGGCCTTGTAGAGGTAGTCGTAGTCCTGCGGCGGGATGACGCCGCCGCACACCACCAGGATGTCGCCGGCACCTTGGCGGCGCAGTTCCTCGACCAGTTGCGGGACCAGCGTCTTGTGGCCGGCGGCCTGCGACGACACGCCGACGACGTGCACGTCGTTCTCCACCGCCTGGCGGGCGGCCTCCTCCGGGGTCTGGAACAGCGGCCCGATGTCGACGTCGAAGCCGATGTCGGCGAAGGAGGTGGCGATCACCTTCGCACCGCGGTCGTGGCCGTCCTGGCCCATCTTCACCACCAGGATGCGCGGGCGGCGGCCTTCCTCGGCGGCGAAGGCCTCGATGTCCTTCTGGATCTTCGCGAAGCCCTCGTCGCCCTCGTAGGCGGCGCCGTAGACGCCGGAGACCGAGCGGATCTGGGCCACGTGGCGGGTGAAGACCTTCTCCAGCGCCTCGGAGATCTCGCCCACGGTGGCGCGGGCGCGGGTGGCCTTGACGGCGAGGTCGAGCAGATTGCCGGACTTCTCCGCCGCCGCCTGGGTCAGTGCGTCGAGTGCTGCGCGGCAGGCGGCCTCGTCGCGGGTGGCGCGGACCTTGTTCAGGCGGGCGATCTGGGCCTCGCGGACGGCGGTGTTGTCGATGTCGAGGACGTCGACCATCTCCGGATTCTCGGGACGGTACTTGTTGACGCCGACGATCACCTCCTCGCCGCGGTCGATGCGGGCCTGGCGGCGGGCGGCGGCCTCCTCGATCAGCAGCTTGGGCATGCCGGACTCGACGGCCTTGGTCATGCCGCCCATGCCCTCGACCTTCTCGATCAGCTCCAGCGCCGCGTCGGCGAGCGAGTGGGTGAGGTTCTCGATGTAGTAGGAGCCGGCCAGCGGGTCGACCACCTTGGTCACACCCGTCTCCTCGGCGATGATCAGCTGGGTGTTGCGGGCGATGCGGGCGGAGAACTTGGTCGGCAGGCCCAGCGCCTCATCAAACGCATTGGTGTGCAGCGACTGCGTGCCGCCCAGAACGGCGGCCAGCGCCTCCACGGCGGTGCGGATCACGTTGTTGTAGGGATCCTGCTCCGTCAGGCTGACGCCCGACGTCTGGCAGTGCGTGCGCAGGGCCAGCGAGCGGGCGTCCTTCGGATCGAACTTCTCCTTCATCAGCTTGGCCCACAGCAGGCGCGCGGCGCGCAGCTTGGCGATCTCCATGAAGAAGTTCATGCCGATGGAGAAGAAGAACGACAGGCGCGGGGCGAACTTGTCCACGGGCAGGCCCTTGGACATGGCGGCGCGCACGTATTCCAGGCCGTCGGCGATGGTGAAGGCCAGTTCCTGCACCGCGGTGGCACCGGCCTCCTGCATGTGGTAGCCGGAGATGGAGATCGAGTTGAACTTCGGCATGTTCAGCGCCGTGTACTCGATGATGTCCGCAATGATCCGCATCGAAGGCTCGGGCGGATAGATGTAGGTGTTGCGGACCATGAATTCCTTGAGGATGTCGTTCTGGATGGTGCCGGACAGCTTGTCCTGGCTCACCCCCTGCTCCTCGGCGGCGACGATGTAGCCGGCCAGGATCGGCAGAACGGCGCCGTTCATGGTCATGGAGACGGACATCTTGTCGAGCGGGATGCCGTCGAAGAGGATCTTCATGTCCTCGACCGAATCGATCGCCACGCCGGCCTTGCCGACGTCGCCCACCACGCGCGGGTGGTCGCTGTCGTAGCCGCGGTGCGTGGCGAGGTCGAAGGCCACCGACAGGCCCATCTGCCCGGCCTTCAGGTTGGCGCGGTAGAAGGCGTTCGATTCCTCGGCCGTGGAGAAGCCGGCGTACTGGCGGATCGTCCAGGGCCGGTGCGCGTACATGGTGGCGCGCGGCCCGCGCGTGAACGGCGGGAAGCCGGGCAGCGTGTCCAGCGCGATCCCTTCCAGGTCGGACGCGGTGTAGAGCGGCTTGACGTCCAGGCCCTCGGGCGTGTGCCAGATCAGGTCGTCCGGCTTGCCGTCGGCGCCGATGTCCTTGGCGGCCAGCGCCTGCCAGTCGGCCAGCGTCTTCTTCGGAAAGTCGGTCATGGACA
>Ga0196970_1000266_pt1 | contig 72797 bp, 56 predicted proteins | sample S1v_513CmetaG_FD_148672 | JGI IMG/M metagenome (GOLD analysis project Ga0196970, IMG submission 148672) | Soil microbial communities from Anza Borrego desert, Southern California, United States - S1+v_5-13C | ecosystem: Environmental > Terrestrial > Soil > Desert | place: USA: California...
GCAGGGGAACAGTACGTGACAGCACTTAAGACTTTCGCAGAATCACTTGATCGGAGGTGAAAAGACCCACATCTGCCAAAACCGGGCAGATATGGGGCACCATCGGATGTAGGAGTGAGGTCTGGGCATCACGCCAGGTTTCGCTTACCTCCTGGGATTCAGTGTTTGCGATCTCGTATGTTGTTGCGTATCGTTATGTGTCTCTCCGGCAGCCGATTGGTATAGCAAACCAAGGAGGGCGTGTGCCCGTTTACAAAGAAGAAAAGCTCGATTTAAATGCGCTGCTTTTTGACCCAAATAATTATCGGTTCCAAGAAACGAAGGATTTCGTCTACGCCGACCCAGGACGATTTCATGAGAAAAGTGTCCAGGAGAGGGCATATCGAACGCTGAAGGATACACCCACGCTGCCGCAACTCAAGGCTTCAATCCTCCGGAATGGATTTCTTCCGGTGGAAAGACTTGTGGTCACTCCCTACGCTAATAAAAATGGGGTGTACGTAGTCATTGAGGGCAATCGGCGGTTGGCAGCGTTGCGCTGGATAGCGGACGACGATAGCGCTGGGGTTAACATCCCTCCCGAGGTTAAAGCTGACCTTGCGGCCGTTCCCGTCATCATTGTTGAGGGTGATGCAACAGGTATTTTTCAACGGGCGCTGATGGGAATAAGGCACGTATCCGGGATAGACCAGTGGGGAGGGTATCAACGCGCCAAATTAGTTGTAGAACTCCGAGATGATTTCCACCTCGAGAGCGGAGAGGTCGCGGAACGTGTAGGGATGACAGCGCAGGAGGTAAACCGGCGCTACCGCGCATTCAAAGCACTCCAACAAATGCAGGCCGACGACGAGTTCGGCGCGAATGCCAAGCCAGAGATGTATCCCCTGTTCCATGAAGCTGTGTCACTGCCAACAGTCAAAGACTGGCTAGGTTGGAACGAGACCGAATCAAAGTTCACGAAGCCGACGGAAGTGGAACAATTCTACACGCTCATCTCGCCGGGCGGCGACAACGGCGCGAAGACTCCAGCCAAGATCACCACCTATGGCGAGGTTCGGGAACTCAGAAATATTCTCGGAAATGCCGAGGCCCGTGCTGTTTTGCTGGACCCCACACGCACCTTCCTGGATGCTTCCACAATTGCAAAGCGGTCAGAGCTCTCTAAGAACTGGCTGTCCGCGGTTGCCGGCGCAATCGATGCACTAAGCCGGATCGGCGTATTCGAACTGCAGGCCTCCACTGATGAGGAGCGGGCGGAAATCAAGAAACTGCACGACTTGGCGGAGAAGACGCTAGCGAATTACGAGAAACTAAAATGAAGCGTGGTCCGGCGCTTGTGTCGAAGATCCTGATTGCAGAGTTTGAAGTTACAGCCCAGCCGCGACCTCTCGTTGAGTTAATTTCGGAGACCTGCCTCGGGCAAGGCTGGGTCACGACCATGGCCGAAGCACGCGAGACCGCCGAACGCTGGTTGCCGCAGGTTACTTCATCGATGCAGCGGGAATACAGCGAGTTAAGCAAGACGGGGCGCTTTGTGCCCTTCGCGTTCAACAGTTCGTCACCGACTTATGTTCAAGGGTTCGCCTTCGTAGAACCACGCGATGGCGAGGAAGTCCGAGCGGCTAAACAGGGCAGAGCCCAATTTAAGTCCTACGCAGCGGCACTTGAGCAACTGACCCCCACGGAATTCGAGTCCCTCTGCACGGGAGTTTTGGCGATCATAGGAGTTGATGAACCTATTCTCACCCCGAGGTCGGCGGACGAGGGGATTGATTTCTATGGTCGATTGCGGCTTGAGAAACATATATTCACAGACAAGCCATTACCGGGCCTGCAACGTCAGCTCGGAGTCTGGTTGATCGGGCAAGCCAAGCACTATACAAAAGGCCAAGTGTCAACACCTGAGGTCAGGGATCTCGTAGGTGCTGTAAATCTTGCGAAAGGCCACGCATTTGGTTCAGGCGAGGATGACAAATATAAGAACCTCGCGGTACGGGTGTGTGACCCTGTCTTCTACCTGTTCTTCACGACTGGAAGACTAAGCGCGAACAGTTGGACGCTATTGGAGCGTAGCGGTGTCATTGGGATGGACGGCCAGATGCTTAGTGCTTTCCTCGCTGACCACGCTGTGGGAGTGGCAGATGGCCGGTTTGACGAGCCTTCGTTCCGAGAGTGGCTAGGGCGCAAAGGCATTCCCAGAGTATGATTCCCGAGTAGTACATCCCAAATATGGGCTGGTAGCCACACCTCCTGATCCTGCCCAGATCTGCCCGGGTTCGGCTGCCCTTGCACCAAAGTGCACAGCCGAATGTTATTCAGGGTTCGGAGTTCCCGATGGTATTCTCCGCTGAGCATTGAACGCTGTTGTTACTGATCAGGAGGTCTTCCGCTCTATGTGGGGACGAATCCGCAAGCATGGCTTTTTAGCACTGGCTGTTGTTCTCGCGACCCTCTCGGCCTGGGCGCAACAGGCCGCTCCCGCACAGGCGCAACCCGCGCGGCGATTCCTGATGTGGAAGGTCACATCGCCGACGGCAACGGTTTACCTGGTCGGGTCGATGCACCTGGTCCGCAAAGACGTTTACCCGCTGCCGCAAGCGGTTGAGACGGCGTTCGCGAACTCGAACGTGCTGGCGGTCGAGGTTGACGTGAAGAACGTGGACAAGCAGAAGATGTCGGCGCTAGTGCAGCAGCATGGTGTGTACGCCGCCGGAGATTCGCTGTCGCGCCACATCTCGAAAGAGACGGCTGCCGCTCTGCAGCAGTTCTGCGAGAAGTACGGAATGCCGTGCGCGAACCTTGAGCCGCTGAAGCCGTGGCTCGTGTCGACGATGGTGGCGCTAGTCCCGTTGCAGAAGGCCGGAGCCGATCCTAATGGCGGAATCGACATGCACTTCCTGAACCAGGTGAAGGCGTCGCAACGGATTGAGGAACTCGAGACCATCGAGTATCAGTTGAGCCTGCTTTCGACGCGTTCGGAAGACGAGCAGGACAAGGCGCTGGCGTACTCGCTGAACAACATCGGCAAGGTGCATGAGTTGGAGCGAATGTACCTGGCCGGCGATGCCGATGGCATGCTGAAGATGATGGCCGACACACCGTTCCGGGAACTCATGGAGAAAATGGTGGACGAGCGCAACGTGAACATGACGGAGAAAGTCGACGGCTTCCTGAAAGGCAGGGAAACGTACTTCGTCGTGGTCGGCGCCGCGCACGTGATCGGCGATAAGGGTATCGCGAAGCTGCTGGAGAAAAAGAACTACAAGGTCGAAGCGCTGACGTTTGAGTGGTAACCGCCCGTTTTGTAGTTGATCCAGATACGAGAAAGCCCCGCCCAAGCAGAGCTTAGACGGGGCGCCCATTCAGCGCCCCCTGTCGCTTATTCTTCTATTTCTTCCCGGGATCTTTCACGACGAATTTGCTGATCTCAGGCTCGGCCAAGGCTTTGATTTCCTCGAATTCGTAGACGTGGACGCCGCGCAAGGCTGCCTGAGCCGCGGCGACCATGGCCTTCGCTACCGTTTCGGCCGGGATTGCGCGATACCGTTTCAACTGTCCCAACATGAGTGGTCCGAGTGCGGGCATGATGGTCTGAGCTATGCCTTCCCCGAAGCGCGACTCGGCACGGCGGCCCAGCAACAGGCTTGGTCTTAGGATGTGAAACGCTTCGAACGTCATAGACGCGATCGCCTGCTCGAGTTCACCTTTGACCCTCAGATAGAAATTGCGTGAGTTGGGGGCGGCGCCGACGGACGATACCAGCACGGCCCGTTGAGCGCCGAGGCGGAGGCTCGCGTCGGCGATGCGGCGAGGTAGCTCGAAATCGACTTTGCGAAACGCGGCCTGCGAACCCGCTTTTTTGATGGTGGTCCCGAGTGCGAGGAAGATGTCGTCGCACGCCGAAACCGGCAGTTCCTGTAGCTGATCGAAGTCCACCACACGCTGATCGAGCTTCGGGTGGTTGAGAGGCATGCGTCGCCGGACGAGGGCAACGATGCGCGAATATGCGGGCGATACGATCAGGTCGCTCAGGCAGTAAGTGCCGACCAGTCCTGTGGCCCCGGCGATCAGAGCAGTCTTTCCGGCCATGCTTCCCAGCTTACCGCAAATGCTGCACTAGCCACACCAGCACCGCGATAGGTATGGCCAAAACCAGTGCTCCAACGGCGAAGATGGCGATCAGGAATAGCCAGTCGGAGGTCTTCTGGCGCGATATGCTGGTGGTTTCAGAGCGCTTCAGCAGCGTCATATTGCGGCGATTTGCTTTCCACGCCACGTCGAAAACATCGCCCAGGAACGGGATCGCGCCGATACCGGTGTCGATGACGACGTTCATGAGCATGCGGGTTTGTGTGACACGAGGCAAGCCGCGCTGCCAGGCAGCAAGCACGATGAGGAACGACGCAGCACCGGTGAGAATGTCGCCCAGGCCGGGCATCAGACCAACTATCGCATCGAGACCAAAACGTATGCGCGTTCCGGGAATCTGGAAGACGTCGTCAAGCATCCGCGCGACAAGTTCCAGCGTCTCGTCGGACACGCCGGGGTGCCGTCGTGCGGGCGTATATACCGCATCGGGTTCAAGTATGTCAGCCACAGTACTTAGTTTAGATTCATTTTGGCGAGGCAAAGAGCGGGAAATCAAGTTTGGCTGTCAGCACTCGGTTTCGTCCCGCGCACCACGAAAGCACGAAGAAGCTTGAGGCGTGCCTATTTTTAGTACTATCTTCCGCGAGTTCCTGCCGTCTTACACATGTAAGGAGCACTCATGCGTTTTCTACAACTGACTATTCTGGCGGCATTTCTGGCTGCACTCTCATTGCCCGCTCCCGCGTTCGCTCAGCGCCCCGATGAAGATCGGGAGCGACAGGCGGCGGAGCAGAAGGATCAGCCCAAGCCTGAGGCAGAAACCGTCATCCGGAAAGGCAAGCTTCCCGATGGCAAAGACGAGCAAGCGAAGGACGAGAAGAAAGACGAGAAGAAAGAGCCCGAGCCGGTTGTCACTCGTCATGAGATCCGCGTTGGCGGCAAGACTCTGCGCTACACCGCAACAACCGGACGCTTGCCGATAAAGAACGCCGATGGCGAGACCGAAGCGCACATGTTCTTCGTTGCGTACACGCTCGACGGCGGAGGACCGAAGCGACCGCTGATGTTCAGCTTCAACGGAGGCCCCGGTTCATCATCGGTGTGGCTGCACCTCGGCGCGGTCGGTCCGAAGCGTGTGAAGATGCTGCCCGAAGGGTTCATGCCTTCACCGCCGTTTCAGTTGGTTGACAACGAATTCACATGGTTGGATCAGGTCGATCTCGTGTTCATCGACCCGATTGGAACCGGCTACAGTCGCGTGGCGAAGAAAGAACTAGGTAAGAAGTTCTGGAGTGTAAAGGGGGATATCTCAAGCGTGGGCGAGTTTATACGCCTGTACCTCACGCGCTATGAGCGCTGGGCGTCACCGCTTTTCCTGGTCGGCGAGAGCTACGGCACAACGCGGGCGGCCGGGCTGAGCGGCTATCTCATTGAACATGGGGTGGCTTTCAACGGCATCGTGCTGGTTTCGTCAGTGCTCAGCTTCCAGACACTGCAATTCACGGCCACAAACGATCTGCCGTACGTTCTCTTTCTGCCGAGCTACACTGCGGCGGCGTGGTTCCATAAAAAGCTGCCGCCAGATCTACAGGCAAATTTACAGAATACCCTGCGTCAAGCTGAGCGGTTCGCGAGCACGACGTACACGGATGCGCTTGCAAAAGGGGATCGCCTCGATCCGCGGGAGCGCCAGTCTGTGCTTCAACTGCTCTCGCGATTCACCGGCCTTAGCACACAGTATCTCGACAATGCGAATTTGCGCGTGGATGAGGGCCACTTCACGAAGGAACTGCTGCGCAATGAGCGCAAGGCGGTTGGCCGCCTCGACAGTCGCTTCACCGGGACAGATCTGAACGGAGTTGGCGAGGTGCCGGATTTTGATCCGAGCATGGCAGCGATACGACCTCCGTATACGGCGATGTTCAACCAGTATGTGCGTTCACAACTCGGCTATAAGTCCGACGCCGAGTACTACATTCTGGGTGGCGGATTTCGCGACTGGGACTGGGGTTCGGCAGGCGAAGGCTTCCCGGACACCGCGGCGGCATTGCGTGAAGCTTTCGCCAAGAACAACTACATGAAGTTGTTCGTCGCGAACGGCTACTACGATCTTGCTACGCCTTACTACGCGACACAGTACACGCTTGCACATTTGGGGCTGCAGCCTGAAGTGGCAAAGAACATCAGCACCGGCTACTACGATGCAGGGCACATGATGTACATACAAAACGATTCGCTGACCAGGCTCAAGCAGGATGTATCGAAGTTCTTGGGCGAAGCATTGAAATGACAGCTTGCAGACGCCGCTTTTGCTCGAGCGGCGTCTACTTCGATCCACTTTCAGGCTGCCCTGGAAGAATCTTCATCCTCACATTCGCTCGGGTCCGGAATGCTGGACGGCGGGTCGCTGGTTGGAAACGAGTCAGCGATGGTCTTGTCCAGCATCTTGTCTTTTATGTCCTTTCTTTTGTCTTCCACCGGCCGGTCTTCGGGATCCCGGTGCAGGTCAGTGTCGGCTGCTGGATCCGAACCAGACTGAAAGTTCTCGGCCGGATTGTTCCCTGTGCGGTCCATTCAATCTTCTCCCTAAGTTGCTCGCAGGAATGAGTATTTCAACGCCTCTGGTTAGATGGCCGGTTGGATGTAGCGCAAAAACAATCGAGAGTCTCCGGCCTGCACTGCCGGTGTCGCTGCACCGCACGGCAGCTCTGAGCTTGTTCAAAACTTCGCTGAGGCCAGATTCTGGTCTCCCGGCTCCGTGTTTAAGTCGTACCCGCCTTGTTGATTTTGGTTCCGACTTGCGGCTCCCGGTCATACAATCACGAGTTTGCTTTCATCCCGTTGAAGGCCGGTGCTCGTCAGGAGCACACACCGGTCTGTTGTACGCGAGAGGAATACAGATGCCCATCAGGACAGTGATAGAGCCTTTCCGGATTAAGAGTGTCGAACCGATTCGCTGGACCACCCGTGAGCAGCGTGAAGAGCTTCTCAAGGCTGCCTACTACAACCTGTTCCTGCTCCCGGCAGACGACGTGTTGATCGACCTGCTGACCGACTCAGGGACCGGCGCGATGTCCACACATCAATGGGCAGCAATAATGGAAGGCGACGAGAGTTACGCCGGCAGCAAGAGCTTCAACCGCTTCCGCGACTCCGTCCAGGAAATCTTCGGATTCAGGCACGTTATCCCGACGCATCAAGGCCGGGCGGCCGAACGGATTTTGTTCTCCGTGATGTGCAAGAAGGGCGACGTGGTGCCCAGCAACACGCATTTCGATACGACGCGGGCCAACGTGGAATTCGTTGGTGCCGAAGCTGTTGATTTGCTCCGGCCTGAAGGCAAACAGCCTTCGCTCGTGGCGCCATTCAAGGGAAACATGGACGTGGCCGCGCTAGAAGAGCTAATCAAACGAGTCGGACGCGATCGAATCCCGCTTTGCATGCTGACCGTGACCAACAACTCCGGCGGCGGCCAACCGGTCTCGATGGAGAACGCGAGAGCTGTGAGTGCCGTCTGCATGAACCACGGAATTCCACTCTATTTCGACGCCTGCCGCTTTGCCGAGAACGCCTATTTTATAAAGCTGCGCGAACCGGGATACGCCGACAAAACTCCCAAGGAGATTGCGCAGGAGATGTTCGCCCTTGGCGACGGTTGCACCATGTCAGCAAAGAAGGACGGCATGGCGAATATTGGCGGCTTTCTTTGCACGAACAATGATGACCTCGCTATGCAGGAAAAGAACCTGCTCATTTTGACCGAGGGATATCCGACTTACGGAGGGTTGGCCGGACGAGATCTTGAAGCAATTGCGGTCGGTTTGCAGGAGGCGTTAGAAGAGGATTATCTCCGCTATCGCATCGCATCTACGGCTTACCTCGGAAACCACATAGCTGAGCAGGGCGTTCCGATCGTTCAACCGCCGGGAGGCCACGCGGTTTACATCGATGCGCGGAGCTTTCTACCGCATATTCCATTGGAACAGTTCCCCGGTGCTGCATTAGCAGCAGAGCTCTATCTCGAAGGCGGCATCCGCTCCGTCGAGATCGGGACGCTGATGTTCGGGAAAGCTGCCAAGATGGATCTTGTGCGACTGGCAATCCCGCGTCGCGTTTACACCCAGAGCCATGTGGATTACCTCATCGAAGTTATTCTCGAGGTCTGGAAGAAACGTGATCAGATTCGCGGCCTGAAGCTAACCTACGAAGCGCCATTCCTGCGGCATTTCACGGCGAGGCTAGAACCCGCCGAGGCAGTAGCGACTCAGACCCGGTGAGGAGAAAGTGATGCTCGAGTTTGAATCCGTGCGCATGGAGTTCCCTTCTGACGCCAACATCATCATTGGCCAGACGCACTTCATAAAGACTGCGGAGGATATCTACGAAGCGGTAGTAAACACTGTTCCTGGCGCACAGTTCGGAGTTGCATTCAACGAAGCTTCAGGACCATGCCTGACACGTGTCGAAGGGAATAATGATGAACTGCGGGAATCGGCCGTTCGCAATGCTCAGGCAATCGGCGCAGGACACGCCTTCGTTGTCATCTTGCGAAATGCTTATCCAATCAATCTGACCAACGTGATTCAAAACGTTCCGGAGGTTTGCAGCATCTTCTGCGCGACGGCAAATCCGCTTGAGGTGATCGTGGCCAAGTCCGAGCAGGGCCGCGGGGTCATGGGCGTGATCGACGGCAGTTCACCGAAAGGAGTCGAAACAGCGGACGATGCGAGGACGCGTCACGACTTCTTAAGAAAGATCGGGTACAAGAGGTAGGTGATTTTGTAACCATCTGTCGGATACGGTGATTGGGACCAATACACCTTCACACTTGCGTAACGGACGGGGCACAGCCCGTCCCTACACACAAACGTCGAAGGCACTCGCGCGGTTACTTCTTGAACAGGTTCTCAAAAGCGCGACGTGCGTCGCTGGCGGTCGAAGGGGCGGATGTAACCGATGATGCGCCTGTGCTCGGCGTCCGTCCGGTGCTCGTGGTCGTCTCGCGCTCGACGGCAGTTTTAATGGCGTAAAAACTGCATTCGTTCTTTTGGTCCTTGCGTGAGACGCGCATGGGAACAGGTTGGCGGCATTCGTTACGTTCCGAGGGATCAAAGTACACGCACTGCTTGCAGGAGTGCAGTTCGAAGCCGCACTGTGGACACTTGCTGGATGGATCAACCATGCGAAGGACAACTCCGCATTGAGCGCAGCGCGAGACCGTACGCGTGCCGGGCATCTGAATGGCACGTGGACCGAAGGTATTGTCTTTCGCCCGAGGCTGCTGCGGTTTGCTGACCTGCTTCTCTTCACCGCGGTCTTGATAGCCGGACTGGCGGTATTTCCTGTCTGACAACCGAACCTCCTGCCGGCCGAACGCGTGGAGGCCTGCTTGCGTCCGAGGACACCGGCTCGCGGAAATTGCAACTTCTGAAATGTGCAGCTTTCCTGTAATGATTGTACGACGTTTGACTGTCAAGCCGCCATCGCGTTTGTCGCTTTCCTGTGCGGAATCGGTCTGAAGCGAAAGCACAGTTGCGAGCTTCTTTCTCGGCCAGACTACATCCAAAATGACATGACGAGGAAATACGCCTTAGTGGCGCTCTCGACCGCTGCGCTAAGCATCTTGCTTGCGAAGACCCTTCTGGCAAAGACAACGGCCGCTGTAAGAACAGTCGACAGGGTAGACCTCGGCAGCTACGTCGGGACGTGGTACGAGATCGCACGGTACCCAAACCGATTCCAGCGCAAATGCGTTGGCGACACCAAAGCTATGTACACGTTGCGGCCAGACGGCAAAATACGAGTCGTCAATGCCTGCCGCCAGAAGAACGGCGAAATAGACGAAGCGAGAGGGACCGCGAAGGTCGTAGATAAAGCGACAAATGCCAAGCTCAAAGTGACGTTTTTCTGGCCGTTCAGCGGCGACTACTGGATCATCGGCCTGGGAGATCGGTATGAGTACGCAATTGTCGGCGATCCGAGTCGCAAGTACTTGTGGATCTTGAGTCGTAGCCCCAATATGGCACCGACCTTGTACGACCGGGCGATAGCTCAGATCGAAGCAGCTGGTTACGATCCCTCCAAACTGATGCGAACACCACAGTCATTGGTGGTTGAACCAGCGGCTGGGGTTTCTAGTTCAGCACCGTAATCGTTGCAGGCCTGCGCAGCAGAACGTGCTGATATCCTGAAAGCAACACATCAGGAGAAGAACAGGTATTGGCGCCGATTCTCAACGCACAGGACTTGGCAAAAAGATACGGGGCAGTCCCGCTGTTCCGGAACGTCTCGTTCACAATTTCGGAAGGTGACCGGATCGGGCTGATCGGTCCGAACGGTTCGGGCAAATCCACGCTATTACGAATTCTTGCGGGCGCTGTGGAGCCTGATGAAGGCGAGGTCGCGGTCAGAAAACGTGCCCGGCTGAGCTACGTCGAACAGGAATCGCAGTTCGAAGAGGGACAAACCGTTCGGTCGGTGATTGAGCATGCGCTGGACCGAGCAGATATCCCGGAGAGTGAACGCGATTCGCGGCTGGCCGAAACGCTGGGGCGTGCGGGCTTTGAAAATTTCGACATCGATGCGGGTTCCCTTTCTGGAGGGTGGCGTAAGCGACTGGCCATCGCGGAAGCCTTGGTGCAAGACCCAGATGTTCTGCTGCTGGACGAACCAACGAACCATCTTGATCTCGCAGGAATCGAGTGGCTGGAAGGGCTGCTCGCAACCTCCCGGTTCGCCTCTGTCGTGGTCAGCCATGATCGATACTTTCTTGAGAACGTCGCGACGGAAATGGCCGAACTGAAGCGGACCTATCCTGACGGACTGATGCGGGTCAGCGGAAACTACAGCAAGTTCCTGGAAGAAAAGGAAGCCTTTCTGCATTCGCAGGCGAAGCGGCAAGCCTCGCTGGAGAACCGCGTTCGAACGGAGATTGAGTGGCTGCGTCGCGGCCCCAAAGCTCGGGCAACCAAGGCGAAGGCACGTATAGATAAAGCCAACGAGCTCATCGCTGAACTGGCTGACCTGAGCGCTCGCAGCCGCACGGCAACTGCACAGATCGACTTCTCCGCGTCCGAACGCCAGACGAAACGGCTCGTTGAACTTGAGCAGGTCAGCTTCGAAATAGGCGGACGCAAACTTTTTCAGGGGCTCGACTTTGCAATCACGGCGGGCACTCGCGTTGGACTTGTTGGTCCAAACGGGAGCGGGAAGACAACTTTACTTCGGCTGATCCGGGGCGAACTGCAGCCAACGTCCGGCGAGATTCGGCGGGCTAACTTGCTGCGACTCGTCTACTTTGACCAGAACCGGCAGCTCAGCCCGGACGTAACGCTGAAACGTGCGCTGGCTCCGGACAGCGATTCGGTCATATACCAGGACCGCGTGGTGCACGTTGCGTCTTGGGCGGCAAGATTCCTGTTCACGAGCGAACAGCTAGAACAACCCATTGGGCGCCTGTCTGGAGGGGAACGCGCGCGAGTGCTGATTGCACAACTGATGTTGCAGCCCGCGGACGTACTCCTGCTGGACGAACCGACCAACGATCTCGACATACCTACGCTCGAAATTCTGGAAGAAAGCCTGCTGGAATTTTCGGGAGCGCTCGTGCTGGTGACGCACGATCGTTATCTGCTCGACCGGGTTTCGACGGTGGTTATGGGTTTGGATGGGCAGGGCGGCGCAGAGCGATTCGGCGACTACTCACAATGGGACGCGTGGCAGAAGGAGCGTCGAATGCCCACGAAGGCGGCGAGCGGTTCTGCGCTCAGCAACGGTCCGCGCGCGGCGGCACCCGTCCCAGGAAAAAAGAGACTGTCATACCTGGAAGCGCGCGAGTGGGCCACAATTGAGGACCGGATAGCCGAGGCGGAAGAGCTTCTGGGCGAAAAGCGCGCTGCTTTTGAGAACCCTTCAATTGCCAGCGATGCTGCGAAGCTGCTCAGTGCGCAGGCTGAAATGGAACAGGCGCAAAGCACCGTTGACGAACTATATGCCCGTTGGGCAGAGTTGGAAGCCAAACAGCAATGAACAGCTAACGCCGTTGCGATCGAACGACGCGCATGCGAAGCTTGTTTTGGAGGGTTGACACGTGAGGGGCGACGTCGAGAAAGCGATGGAAATCATTCAGCGCGATCCGCAGGCGCTGGACCATGCTCTCGAACTGCTGCAGAACACGGTGTTCTCGTTCAGCATGAAGGTGTGCGGCCATCGCGAGGACGCCGAAGACACCATGCAGGACGTCCTGCTCAAAACTGTTCCTAACCTGCCGCGTTTTGATAACTCCAAGGCGCTGGTTGTCTGGTTGTATCGCGTTGCGAAGAACCGATGCCTGATGTCGCGCCGCCGCAGCAAGTTCGCCCCGAAAGAGCATCTTTCGCTCGACGACCTGATGCCCGATGCAGTGGAGATTGAGTCGCTTACGTCAGGCGAGCACCACAGCCCTGAGCTTTCGGTCTTAAAGGCCGAGCAAGCAGAGAAGCTTCGGGAAACTATTCATCAGATCCCGGCACAGTATCGATTGATTCTTGTGCTGCACGACATGGAAGAGCTTTCTACGAGTGAAATTGCTGAGGTGACAGGGCTGACGGAAGCGAACGTTCGAGTTCGTCTGCATCGCGCACGGCTCTACTTGAGGAAGCAACTGGCGACCTCTGCAGCCGGGGTACACGAACCTGAGACGCTAAAGACCGACAGCAAGCGGCGCAGACGATCAACTCGCCACATCCATAGCCACGCGGGAGAGTCTGCACTCAGTTGCAAACAGATGTTCGCCAAGCTTTCTGATTATCTGGATGAGGCTCTCGATCCAAGCCTGTGCGACAAGCTCGAACAGCATATGGCGGAATGCAAGCCGTGTGAGGCGTTCCTTGCCACATTGAAAGCGACTGTGGAACAGACACGCCAGATACCCGAACATGCGACTGCTCCCGCTGTTGCTGCAGAAGTCCGGCGAAAGCTCCTTTCGCAGCTTCAGCAAGCTTTTGCCGTTATGAAGGGTTAGCGGCGCGTCGAGCGCTTATTTCCGTTTCCACTGCTGGGATTCCCGCTGCTCGTTTCGCTTATGGACCCAATCTAGCGGCTAATACTATAAGTTGGAGTTATGCGGCCAGAATAATTATTGGTTTGCGGTCAGTGTTCCTCCCGTGCGAAACGTAAGGTTTCAGCATATAGAGGAGCACTCGCATGGGACGTCAGCACGTCAGCATCTTTGACACGACACTTCGCGACGGTGAGCAATCTCCGGGGTGCAGCATGAACCTTCGGGAGAAATTGCGTATGGCGCATCAACTTGACCGTCTCGGCGTGGATGTCATCGAGGCTGGCTTCCCGATCGCGTCCGAAGGAGATTTCGAATCCGTTCAAGCGATTGCACAGGAACTCGTAAGGCCAGAGATAGCCGGACTCGCTCGTGCGAATGAACAGGACATCGATCGAGCGTGGCAGGCGGTACGCTATGCGAAGCACCCGCGCCTGCACGTGTTTCTAGCCACCTCCGACATTCACTTGCATTTCAAACTCAGAATGTCACGCGAGCAGGCGCTCGAGCGCGCCACATCCGCAATTCGGCACGCTAAGTCACTGTGCGACAACATCGAGTTTTCTCCTGAGGATGGCACTCGGACCGATCTCGGGTTTCTCTCTGAGGTCGTCGATGCAGTCGTCGAAGCCGGGGCCACGGTGATTAACATACCCGACACAGTCGGATACATCCTGCCGCACGAGATGTCGCGCATAGTTTCGAGTGTGTACAAGCGGGTGGAGCCGAAAGGTGCGACCGTGTCCGTCCATTGTCACAACGATCTCGGCATGGCAGTCGCGAACTCGCTGGCCGCGATCGACGCGGGCGCCCGTCAAGTCGAGTGTACGATCAATGGCATTGGGGAACGTGCTGGAAACGCCTCACTTGAGGAACTTGTGATGGCGCTGTATGTGCGAAGCAATGCCCTGCCATATGAGACGGGGATTCGCACCGATCAGCTGTTCGGCGCGAGCCAGTTGCTGACAGAACTAACGGGCATCTGCGTGCAGCCGAACAAGGCGATCGTCGGCCGAAACGCGTTTGCGCACGAGGCTGGCATTCATCAGGACGGCGTTCTCAAGAATCCGCTTACGTATGAGATCATGACTCCGCAGTCAGTGGGAGTACCCGAGAACACGCTCGTGCTTGGGAAACACTCGGGACGGCACGCACTCGGGAAGAAATGTCATCAACTCGGCTACGAACTTTGCCGCCGTGATCTGGATCGCGTGTACCGAAGGTTCGTCGCGCTGGCAGATCAGGTCAAGATCGTCTCAGACGATCAAGTGGTGGCAGTGATTCGTGAAGAACTGCCCGAGGTCTTTCTCTGCTCCCAGAAGCAAGAGACGGGTAATAACACCAGCATTTTGGCATAGGACTCTGCGAATGAAATGTAGGATCACGGTTTTGCCCGGCGACGGGATCGGCCCGGAAGTGATCGCTCAGGCGACACGCGTGTTGCGAGCGATCGGGCGCCAGTATGGCCACGATTTTGAGTTCCACGAGCACCTTATTGGCGGAGCAGCGATTCGCGCCCACGGCACGCCCCTCCCAGAAGCAACAATCAGCAGTTGTCTTGCGAGTGACGCCGTACTGCTCGGAGCGGTGGGCGGACCCGAGTTCGACAGCTTGCCCTCCGGAAGCAAGCCCGAGTCTGGTCTGCTCGGACTGCGGCGGGCACTCGGTGGTTTCGCAAACTTGCGTCCCGCCGTTTGCCCAGAGTACCTCGCCAATTGTTCGCCGTTGCGCCCGGAAGTAGTCGCTGGCGCCGACATCATGATCGTCCGCGAGTTACTGGGAGGCGCTTACTTTGGTGAGCCGAGGAAGGTTGCCGAAACAGAAGGCTTTAACACGATGCGGTATTCCACTGCGGAAGTTGAGCGCGTGGCGCGAGTAGGATTTGAGATCGCGCGAACGCGACGGAAGAAGCTCACGTCTGTGGACAAGGCCAACGTGCTTGAAGTATCGCAACTATGGCGCAAGGTGGTTACAAGCCTTTCGGCTCAGTACCCCGATGTCATGCTTGAGCACATGTACGTCGATGCGTGCGCCATGAAACTCGTCACCAGTCCGGCTAGCTTCGACGTGATCGTAACGGAAAACCTGTTCGGCGACATTCTTTCGGACGAAGCCGCGGTCCTTACTGGTTCTCTTGGAATGCTGGCCTCCGCCACGATCGGCGGCGAGGTCGATCTCTACGAACCCGTCCACGGATCCGCTCCGGACATTGCTGGCAAGGGAATTGCGAACCCGCTGGGCGCGATCGCTTCGGCTGCGATGCTGCTGCGATACACCGCGAAACTCAGCGAACCAGCCGATGCCGTCGAAACCGCGATAAAGCGGGTTCTGATGGCCGGACATCGCACGGCGGACATTGCCAGGAGCGAGCCGAAGGTTTCCACAGAACGCATGGGCGAACTCATCGAGGCGGAACTGCAAGCTGTTGCTCCGGAGCTTGCCGCCATATCAGTTCAGAGACAGCAATGAAGCGAACGCTCTTTGACAAGATTTGGGATCGACACCTGGTGCATGCCACCGAAGGCGAGCCGGCACTCATCTATATCGACCTGCACCTAGTACATGAAGTTACGTCTCCGCAGGCGTTTGACGGTCTTCGTGCGGCAAATAGGCGTGTACGCCGACCCGAGCTTACCGTGGCCACAGTTGACCACAATGTGCCGACTACACCGAACCACCTGCCGATAACGGATGACATTGCAGCACAACAGATCGAAACGCTAAGGCGCAATTGCGATGCCTTCGATGTTCGGCTGTTTGATATCGATTCTCCAGACCAGGGCATAGTCCACGTTATCGGACCGGAACTCGGCCTCAGCCAACCGGGGATGACGATTGTCTGCGGTGATAGCCACACCAGCACGCACGGTGCTTTCGGTGCTCTCGCATTCGGAATCGGCACCTCGGAAGTGGAGCATGTCCTGGCAACGCAGTGCCTGCAGCAGCTCAAGCCGAAAAGCATGCTCATCGAAGTGACCGGCCAACTCAGTCCCGGCGTGACGGCGAAGGACCTTGCGCTTGGGGTGATTGCGCAGATCGGTACGGACGGCGCGACTGGGTACGTTATCGAGTACACAGGCGAACTCATTCGGGCGCTCTCTATGGAGGCTCGCATGACACTGTGCAACATGAGCATTGAGGCTGGCGGGCGCGCCGCCATGATTGCTCCCGATGATGTCACGTTTGAGTACGTGAAAGGTCGCCGATTCGCCCCATCAGGGGCAGAGTGGGAAGCCGCCATTGCTAAATGGCGTGAACTGAAGACGGACGACGAAGCTACGTATGACCGCGTAGTCAAGATCGATGCCGGTCGGCTTGCGCCGCAGGTTACATGGGGTACAAGCCCCGGCATGGTAGTTCCCGTTGACGGTGCGGTTCCCGATCCGGCAAACATGAACTCTCAAGCAGAGCGACAGGCTGCAACGCGAGCGCTAGAGTACATGGGGCTTGCGGCAAACGAGCCGATCGAAGGCATAAAGATTGATTGCGTCTTTATCGGTTCATGTACGAACTCCAGGCTTGAGGACCTGCGGGCAGCCGCGCGCGTCGCACGAGGCTACCGAGTTCATCCCGGAGTGCGCGCAATGGTGGTACCGGGTTCGCAGGATGTAAAGCGAGCAGCCGTTCGTGAAGGCCTCGACCGCATATTTCAGGAAGCCGGTTTCGATTGGCGCGAACCAGGGTGCTCCATGTGCCTCGGTATGAACCCCGATACGCTCAATCCTGGCGAACGATGCGCTTCGACCAGCAACCGGAACTTCGAGGGCCGACAGGGGCGTGGCGGACGCACACACCTGGTGAGCCCGGAGATGGCTGCCGCTGCAGCAATAACCGGCCACTTCACTGACGTTCGAAATTGGAAATACAGGGACTGAAACATGCAAGCTTTTCGCGTGCACACAGGCGTCGTCGCGCCACTCGACGTCTGCAATGTCGATACGGATCAGATTATCCCGAAGCAGTTTTTGAAACGAGTGGAGCGCACCGGCTTCGGTCAGTTCCTTTTTCATGATTGGCGATACCACCCCGATGGCACCGTCAACGACCGTTTTATCCTGAATACGGCCCGATACCGGGGGGCAAGCATACTGGCGGCCGGCAAGAACTTCGGTTGCGGATCGTCGCGCGAACATGCTCCCTGGGCGCTGGCAGACTACGGTTTCCGAGCAATTATTGCACCTTCATTCGCCGACATTTTCGCTAACAATTGCGGGAAGAACGGTGTCCTGACCGTGGTGCTACCCGAAGACGCCGTTGCAGAAGTCATTCGCAAGGCCAGCGAGGGAGAGACGTACAGCCTGACAATAGACCTCGAACGCTGCACGGTGCAGGATGAAAGTGGCCTCTGTGCCGCGTTTAATGTGGACCCGTTCCGTCGCCATTGCCTCCTCAACGGACTGGACGACATCGGTCTTACTTTGCGCTTCGAGGACCAGATAACCGCATACGAGGCGCGCCGCTCGCGACCCTGACGGATGTGAGCAACAACCTTGACGAATGAGCTCTGGTGCAAGCAACATCTGAATTCAGAATGCACCAATGACGTCGCCTGTTGAAAACCCGACCCGCCTGCTCATCATCGACGATGATGTAAAGTTGTGCAGGCTTATCGCCAACTACCTGCAGCCTTTAGGGTACGAGATCGTGGCGGCACATACCGGGCCTGAGGGCTTGGAGCGTGCAATCCACGAGCCTTTTTCCGCCATCTTCCTGGACGTGATGCTGCCCGGCATGAACGGCTTCGATCTGCTGCGCGACCTGCGCAAGCAGTCGCAGGTTCCGGTGCTCATGCTTACGGCCCTGGGAGAGGAACCCGACCGCATTGTGGGACTGGAGTTGGGTGCAGATGACTACGTGCCGAAGACCTTTTCCACCCGCGAACTCCTGGCGAGGTTAAGGGCCGTGTTGCGGAGGTCGGCCATGACTGCGCGGGCGGCTGAGCCACAGCGTCAGGCGCCCATCGTCGTGGGTGACTTATGGATGGATGCCGAGGCACGCGCCGCAGCCCTCGGGGACAAACCCCTGGTACTGACGCCTATCGAGTACGACCTCCTTCTGTCGCTGGCCAAGGCTGCTGGACGTGTACGCACGCGCGAGCAATTGCTGCTTGAAACCGCCGACCGCGATTTCGAGGCGTTTGATCGCGCTATCGACGTCCACATCTCATCATTGCGTCGCAAGCTCGGCGACGATCCGCGATCCCCTCGATTCATTGAGACTGTGCGGGGCACGGGATATCGAATGCGCAAGCCCGAAGCTGCAGCGGCTGGCGCCTAATCGCGGCGACTACTCTCGAATAAACAAGTCCTTCAAAAAAAAAGAGGAGCGCCGATTGAGCGCTCCTTGGATGAAGGGAGACCGTTGTTGCTAGAAGGAGAACCTTGTCTGGAACTCGACCACACGGTTCGCCGAACTGCTGCCGAAGTGTCCGAATCCGCCTAGTGCGACTGAAGTTCCAAAGCGATCACCTGCGCTGAGACTGCCGATCGGCGAGCCCAGATTGACTGTGTTAAGCAGGTTGCGTGCCGAAACCGAGAACGTGAGTGAGTAGCGGCTGTTCGACGCACCTCCCCACCCTCCGCCGCCGAAACCGCCGCGGCCATGGCCGCCGTGTCCGCCACGCCCGCCGCCGGGGGGCGGCATTGGTGGCATGCCACCGGTGGGAGCTGCAGCCGGCGTTTCCGATCCCTCTCGCTTGCCGAAACCGAAAGTCTTCGACAGCCGCATGTTGACAGTGAAGCTTCCCGGACCGGTTCCAAGGTTGCGAGGAATGAGAGTTTGGCCGGGCAGCAGGTTCCGAACGTCAGTATCGAAAGCACCATACTCGGTTACGACAACACTGGGCCTCGTCAGATCCGTTGCCCAGGCCGGACGTTCGTTTAGGCGTCCATCACCGTTAAAGTCGCGGCCACCGATGGTGATGTTGAAGGGTGCTCCGGAGTTCACGACGATGAACGGGCTCAGGCTGACACCGTAAGGACCATTCAGTGACCCGCCCAGGAACATGCGATGACGCACGTCGTAACCTGCGCGACCATATTCGGTGCTCAGATCATACTGGTCGACTGGGAAGCTGCCGGACCCATCGGTATTGCTCTCCGCTTTGCCGAAGGTATAGAAGCCGAAGAAGTTCACACGACGGCTTATCCGACCGTTAACGTTGACAATGAACTGGTTCTGGCGGAACACACCAGCGGATTCATACATGTAGATATTCCCGCCGGGGAACGGCCGCACGCCGCTGTCTGGCACGTCCGGATCGTAACTGCCCGGAAGTGGCGCATTGATATTGCGCGAACGCAGAGAGTGCACCCCGCGAGAATTCGTGTACGTGAGACTTACGGTGATGTTCTTCGGCAGTTGCCGTTCGACGCTGAGGGCCGTCTGCATAATATAGGGCGACCGAATGTTCGGAGCCACTATACGGACGACCTGCTGTTCTTCTGCCCCCTGCAACAATTCGATAGGGGGGATATTCGGGTAGAAGTCCGGATCGTTTACCTGGTACTGCTGCTGCCGAACGCCATTCAGCCGATTCACTTCCATGGTGAGGTTCTCGCGAAGGCGTTCATAGAAGATGCCGAAGCCGCCGCGGATGACTGCAATCGGTTTTGACTGTCCACCAGGAGCCCAGGCGAATCCTACGCGAGGAGCGATACTTCGCCGGTCACCAATATTGTTCTGAAGCTCGTATCGAAGACCGGTGTTGATGGTGAATTGTGGCTTTATGCGCCAGTCATCTTGGAAAAACAGGGAGCCATCCACCTGGCTTACAGAAACGTTCGGATCACCGGCCGTAAGGGAAAACTGGGTTGCGCCACCGCCCATAGCCCTGATTTCGGCCATGGTCAGTCCGTCGCGGAGGCCCATCTCGGTGATGCGATATGCTTCCAGCGCCGTGATTAGCTGCTCGCCTAGCATGCGGCCTGCGAAAGAGAATGCTCCGTTATAGCCATCCTCGGAATAGTCACTTCGACTCACACCCCGCAAGCGCCCACCAAACTTGATCATGTGGCGATCACGAGAAAGGGACACAATATCGGTGACTTCCCAACGCTGGTCAGTGCCGCGTGATCGTTCAACACCGCCCATCGAGAAAGCTTCGGAAACGTTAAGGATCGAATCGTTGTTCAGCCCACCACTCTCATTGGTACCGCGCCTGTACTGAAAACGGATCTCGTTGATGGCCTTCGGGCTAAGGACGGCGGTTTCGGTGAGTTGCAGAAGGTGATCGCGACCCGCGCTGTTGTACGCGCGCGTGGGCAGCGTGAAGGTGCTAAGCCCGCCGTTCTCGCGGTTCGTGTCTTCCCACTCGTAGCGACCCACGAGAGTGTGATTGTTGTTAAGTTGATAGTCGAGACGAAGGCCAATTTCCGTATTGACCGAGGGGGCTACTACAGAAGCGTCAAACGGCTGCGGATTGAAAGCAGAATCAAGTATGGTTGCATTGATGATGCTTGTTTCTTCGATGTCCCTGCGCTCAAGGTTGAGAGAGAAAGACGACCGCTTGCTCAGTGGGCCGCTGACCTGCGCGTGCATCATTCGGCGCTGAGAGTGCGGCTTATCTTTTGCGAACGGATTCCGGGAGTTGAATATGGAATCGCCGAAATTGAACATCGCGTCGCCGCGGAATTTGTCTGTGCCGGGCTTGGTCAGGATTTCGATTCGGCCATAGCCGAGCCGGTCAAACTCCGCTGAGAACGGGTTCTGATTGACGCGAATTTCGCGAATCGAAGATTTGGGAGGAAGCTTACCGCCCGAGAATCCGTCCACGAAGATTTCGCCGCCGTTCGGTCCTGCCGAGGGGCCAGCAAGTGCCTGGAGGTCCTCGGCTAGCGCATCGGGATCGTCTGAAAGCGCTTCAAGCGCCTCACCTTTCAGCACGGTAGCGCCCGCGTTGTTGGACGCCTCTACGTCGATTGGCCGGGCATCCGAGTCCGCAACTTCGACCTGCTGCTGCATGGCCGCGATGGTCAACTTGGCGTTGTGGGTGAGAGTGCGCCCAGGCCCGACCTGCAAGGCAACTGCTTCGTACGCAGCGAAGCCTTCCGCCAAAATCTCCAGGCTGTATTCCCCTGACGCCACGCCGGAGAAGCTGTAATGCCCCTGGCCGTCAGCTTTCGTCACGGCCGCCTGCACGCCGTTGCGCATAAGACTGACCTGCGCGCCGGGTACGACAGCGCTGGTCGGATCCGTCACAAGCCCCGCAACCGATCCGGTTCCGGTTTGGGCAAATAAAACGCTGCTGGCACACACCAGAGCCAACATGACTGCAATGAGTTTAGGAACGCTCAAACGACGGCACATCATTGATACCAGTCCTCTTTCCACTACGTCAGGGCAAGTTCGGTTCTGTATTTAGGTCCCAGCTTCCCAATAGCTCGCGCTGAGCTTCCATCGGACGCTCGAGCAGCGGTTCGGCACCGGCCAGGATCGTAAAAGCTGTTGTTTTTTCTGCGGTGGCCGTCCCGGCGCTGCAGATGATCAAGGCATCTCCCGACTTCAGTTCTTCCAACGTGAAAGTCGGCATGCGGTCCAGGATCATTTGCATGCGCATAGGCTCCCGGCCAGACTGCATGGCGGGCGCTTCGGGGCGCTGCGGTGCATTTTGAGTTGCTGGCGGCATTCCGCCACCAGGTCTGCCCGGGCGGCCATTCGCCATGCGTACTGCTACTTCGGGAGTTAGTTTGCGAAGAACGGAATCGGAGCCGACGTACACGATTACGGGCTTCTTTCCATCTACGTCTTTTACTGTGATCGTGTGCTGTGCAGGATTGACGGAGGTTACCACTGCGGCGAAGTTGCGAAACGACCCGGAGACAATCTGCTCGGCGGTGATGATGCTTTCCTGAGGATTCCTGTCACCGAGCGCATGTATCTGGTCGCCGACCTTGATTTCGTCGATTTTGGAAGGGACTGCATCCGAAAACCTCGCTGAATCAGGTCTGTACCGGCGCTGAATAGCGCTCGCAGCTAAACGTACAGTTAAGGTCTCCGGCATTCGACCTGTAGTCGTCACCGTGATTTCGGGGACGCTGGGGTTGATACCGGTCACCTTCCCGCTAACCCCCCGACGCCTCCATTCGGCTCGATCGGCTTCATGCTTACGGGCGAGATCGGACTTGCTCATTACAACGACTTTCGTCGCAACCAGCGCGCCGGCGTTGTTGGTTGCACCGCGAACCAGCACGCGGTCTCCGGATTCCACCTCGGCCAGGGTGATGGGTGCTGCTTTCGAAAGATCTTTCTCGCCTGGCGCGACGCGAACGATGGACGCGTCCGGCGCAAGAACGATGCGCTTCTCCGAGCCGTCGTTGAGGGTCAGGACGACCTCCGCGACGGAAGCGTTGACGGCCTTCACCACTCCGACCTGGCGTTCCGCGCTCCTGGCGGCGGTGTCGACACCCTGTCCGATTAACATGGCCAGGGCGGCGATCCCGGCGATCAGTTGAGCCCCAAACATATATGCCTCCGCAATACACCTGTGCTACTCAGGATTTGACCAAATTGGTGTTAAGAAGTTGTGTTAATTTTCAGGAAAATTGTAAAGACAAGGTAAAAGTGTGATCTTTTGCGAAAACAATCGATTAACGTGTGAAAGCGACGGATAACAAAGCCATGAAACCGCAGCTCAAGTTGTCGACGAAGGTGTTCTTAATTGCTTCGCTAAACTTTGTAATGCTCGCGGTTGTCTTCCTGGTCTTCATGCTGGTGCAGTTCCGGCTGGATCTGCGCTCGTTTTTAATGGCTCCCGCTCGCGACCGCCTCTTGTCTGTTGCTCGGCAATTCGCCCTCGAACTGCGCGAAACCGATTCGGCGGCGTGGAACGAACTGCTTGCAAGGTATTCCAGCGCTAACAAAGTCGAATTCACGCTTGTCGATGAGCGTGGCACGCAACTCGCGGGACCGAACGACGGCTTCCCACCGGAGCTCACAGAACGTTTCACGCGACAGGTCGGACGGCGTGATCGCGACTTCCCTTTGGCTTTCCTTGGGACAACGAGTAATCCGACGCGACATTGGGTCGCAGTCCGCATCCCGGTGCCGAATCCGGGTGGAGCGGGACGCCGCCACGGAGCGTTGGTTGCGGCCTCCTCATCGGTATTTGGTGCTCCGTTCTTCTTCGACCCAAAGCCGTGGCTCGCCATGGGCTTCGCAGTCGTCATTATTTCTGTACTGTGCTGGTTGCCGCTTGCGCGCGGACTTACGCATTCGATTTCGCACATGACCCGTGCTACTGCGCAAATCGCGGAGGGCAATTTCGAGATTCAGCTCCCGATCAGCCGCAGAGATGAACTCGGACAGCTCAGTGCGTCCATAAATCGAATGGCTTCGCGCCTCACTGGTTTCGTGAAAGGTCAAAAGCGGTTCCTTGGGGATACAGCTCATGAACTGTGTTCCCCGATCGCTCGCATGCAGGTAGCGCTCGGCATTCTGGAGCGCTCTGCCACCCCGGAACAGAGCGCGTGTCTCGAGGATCTTCGCGAAGATCTGCAACACATGAGCACGCTGGTGAATGATGTTCTATCGTTCTCGAAGGCGAGCCTGCGGCCGGTATCGACAGAACTTTTGAAAGTGAACATCGCGGACACTGTTCGCCGCGTCCTTGACCGAGAAGCCCTGAACGGCACAGGCGTTAATACCGCGGTGAGAGATGATCTCAACGTGCTTGCTGATCCCGATCTGCTTTTCCGCGCCATCTCGAATGTTGTCCGTAATGCAGTCCGGTACGCCGGCCACGCCGGACCCATCCAGATAGCGGCTGAACGTTCCGATGGCTTGGTCATCATCCGCGTCAGCGATCACGGACCAGGCCTTGAGGAAAAGGATCTGGAAGCCGTTTTTGAACCGTTTTACCGGCCGGAACCAGCCCGCGCGAGAGAGACCGGCGGCGTAGGGCTCGGACTAGCGATTGTGAAAACGTGCATCGAGTCCTGCGAAGGATCGGTGAAGTGCCGGAATCGACGACCAACTGGGCTTGAAGTTGAACTCCGACTGAAATCAGTCTAGTTTCGTCTCGAAGCACAAGTCTCAGGCTCGGGCGCGATACATCTGCGCTTGCAAGCTCCGGCCGCAGTTTCAATTCGGGACACGATACATTCGAACCAGATCACTCGCTAACCAAAGTTCCCTCTCCACGTCTTTTCTGGAAGGAGTACCTCGTTTTTCATCATTGTTGTTTTGCTTATTGCTTCAGAGGAGAGAACGAATGAAGCTTTACAAGCCAGTAGTCTGGCTTTTTGTCTTTTTATTGCTCGCGGGAATCATCTGGGCGCAAAGCTCGACGACTTCCATTCGCGGTACGGTGAGCGACGAGAAAGGCGCCGTGATTCCGAATGCGGAAGTCATCATTCAGAATCCCGCCACGGCCTTTCAGCGCACTGGCAAGACCGACGCACAGGGCGCGTATCAGTTCGTGCAACTGCCTCCGGGTACCTACACGGTTCAAGTGGCCTATCCGGGCTTTGCAGCATCGAAGCACACGGTTCAGTTGTTAGTTGATACCACCGGCACTCTTAACGTTACTCTTGGAGTTGAGAAGACATCCACGACGATCGAAGTCGGTGCCGAAGCGCCTCTTGTGAATACGCAAGACGCGACTGTGGGCAATGCGTTCAACACGACGCAGGTCATGTCGCTGCCATTCGAAGGCCGTGATCCTGTTGGCATCCTGAGCCTGCAGGCCGGCGTCGCGTTCGTTGGTGACAACGTTGATCCCGCCCAGGACAGCCGCAACGGCGCAGTCGCTGGCGCACGAAGCGATCAGACCAACGTCACGCTCGATGGCGTAGACAACAATGATCAGCACGCTGGTATGGCTTTCCAGGGTGCCCTGCGATCTACGCTCGACTCCCTCCAGGAATTTCGTGTAACGACTGTTGGTGCCAACGCCGATGCAGGGCGTTCTTCCGGCGGTCAGGTGTCGCTGGTCACGAAATCGGGTACCAACCAGCTTCACGGCTCACTTTACGAATATCACCGCCCCACGTTTACCACTGCGAATGACTGGTTTAACAAGCGTACACAGCTCGAGCGAGGGCAGGAAAACCGCGCGCCGAAGCTGATCCGTAACACGTTTGGTGCCTCTCTCGGCGGACCGATCAAGAAGGACCGCGCTTTCTTCTTCTTCAACTATGAAGGTCAGCGCACGCGTGAAAACGTGGTTGTCACGCGATACGTACCGTCTATGTCCCTTCGGCAGGGGATTATGAAGTACCAGACATGCGCCGGAGTCAGCGGAGAGTGCGATACGAACAACTACAACGTCGCAACCCTCACCGCGCTGGATGTCACTGCTCTGGATCCGCTGCACCTTGGACCGAATCCTGCCATTCTGAACATTCTTAGACAGTACCCGGAGCCGAACAGCAATGCCGTTGGCGACGGCTTGAACATTCAGGGGTACACCTTCTCCGCCCCGAACCCGGCCAAACTGGACACCTACATTGGCAAATTGGATTTCAACCTGACCAACAACGGTGCCCATCGCCTGTTTGTTCGCGGTAACCTGCAGAATGACAACGAGTCCGAGATCCCGCAGTGGGATGGAACCGCTCCATCCTCCACGCGGCACTGGAACAACAAGGGTGTTGCAGTGGGCTACACGGCTATGCTCGGTGCGAACTGGGTCAACAACTTCCGTTACGGCTTCGTTCGCCCCGGTAACAGTCGAGCGGGCATCGGTCAGGGACACTACGTGGACCTGCGCGGCCTGGACAACCTGGAAAGTGAAACTCGCAATTCGAGCCGCACTTTCCCTGTGCACAATTTCGTCAACGACACTACATGGGTGAAGGGCAACCACACCGTTCAGTTCGGCCAGAACCTGCGCCTGCTTAGCAACAAGAGCTTGAGCGATATTAACTCCTGGTTCTGGGCGACCACGAACACGTCGTATTTCGACGGCTCCGGAATTGCGAACACCGGCATGCCGGGCGATCCTGCGACGGTGAGCGGGATGGCTCCAGTTGCCTCGTTCTTTGAAACCGATTATGACTGGCCGCTTGGCATCCTGTTCGGTGCTGTCGGTCAGATCGATGGAACTTACAACCGCGACAAATCTGGGAAAGTGCTTCCCGAAGGTACTCCGACTCGACGGCACTATAAATCATACGAACTTGAGTTCTACGCTCAGGACGCCTGGCGCATCAAGCCAAACCTGACGGTCACGGCCGGGGTGCGCTACACGCTCCTGCAACCCCCGTACGAGGCAACCGGACTACAGGTGGCTCCGACTATCGATATGGGTAGCTGGTATCGAAGCCGCTACGAAAACATGCTGGTGGGAAAGGTCAATCGCGAACCCATCGAGTTTGACCTCTCCGGTCAGGCCAATGGCAAAAAGCCTTACTGGGCGTGGGACAAGATCAACTTTGCTCCCCGTCTTGCGATTGCTTACTCGCCCAACTTCGAGCAGGGCTTGTTTGGGAAGCTGTTCGGCGGTCCTGGCAAGAGTTCAATCCGACTTGGTTACGGCATGTATTACGACCATTTCGGTGAGGGGATCATCAACACGTTCGACCAGAACGGTGCGTTCGGATTGACCAGCACTACCACTAATTCGTCCGGCGTGCTGAGCCTGGCCAACGCGCCACGACTCACGAGTCTGCACGACGTTCCGACAACCGACTACTTCGGTAATGCGCTGTTACAGCCACCTCCGGCAGACGGATGGCCTGTCCGCTATCCGGATGATGCGTTCGCGATCACCTGGGGCATGGACGATCACCTAAAAACGCCCTACGCCCATGTCTTCGACTTCTCCGTTACGCGTGAGCTGCCAAAGAACTTCGTCTTCGAAGCGACCTATGTCGGCCGACTGGCGCATCGCCTGCTCCAGCAGGACGATCTTGCCATGCCGCTGAACCTGGTCGATCCGCAGTCGAAGATGGACTACTTCACGGCCGCACAGGCACTGGGTCGCATGGTATCTGCCGGCACTCCGATCGATCAGGTTGCTCCTATTCCGTATTGGGAAAATCTGTTCCCCGGTGCGGCCGGATCTTACGCTGCTGTTGGTGCGGGTTGCGCTTCCGGAGCTCCGGCAAACCTTACGGCTACACAGGCCATTTATGACCTGTTCGCCTGCGTGCCCGGAAACGAAACCCTGGCTTTGATGTATCTCGACCTGTACGGGTTCCCGGCCTTCCCAAGAATCAATGGCGAAGAGGGGCCGTACAACTTTTTCGACGATCAGTTCTCGTCGCTCTACTCCTGGCGCTCTATCGGCGTCAGTTCGTATCACGGCGGCATGTTCTCGCTGCGTCGCCGTATGACCAACGGCCTCCAGTTCGACTTGAACTACACGTTGTCCAAGTCGATTGACATGGGCTCCGATGCGGAACGCATCAGCACATGGCAAGGACCGGGCGGCCAGATCATCAATAGCTGGAACCCGCGGCAGAACAGAGGTGTGTCGGACTTCGACACGCGTCACCAGATCAACTCGAACTGGATGTATGAACTCCCCTTCGGCCAAGGCAAGAAGTGGGGCTCAAGCTGGCGCGGTGTCCGGAACGCGCTCCTCGGCGGTTGGGGCGTGTCCGGTGTGTTCCGCTGGACTAGCGCTTATCCGTTCAACGTAAGCAACGGTGCAAACTGGGCCACAAACTGGCAGCTCGGCGGCAACGCCGTGCTTGTTGGCGAGAAACCGGAAACCGGTGCGTACATGGTTGACGGCGAGCCCAACCTCTTCAAGGACCCGAAAGCCGCAGTGGAAGCGTTCCGCTATGCGATGCCCGGTGAAGGCGGCACCCGTAACGTTCTCCGGGGAACCGGCTACTTCGGCATCGACATGGGCGTGAGCAAGACTTGGAAGGTCGCGGAAGGACAAACGCTGAAGTTCAGAGGCGAAGTGTTCAACCTGACCAACTCGGTCCGCTTTGATGGATCATCGGCATCCGTGCCGACCAGCATCTCTTCCATCAGCTCATTCGGAAAGTTCAACAACACCTTGACGAACAAGCGCGTGATGCAGTTCGCTCTGCGTTACGAGTTCTAGGCCAAGGTTAACTAGCCTTGGGCACGGGCTTCGGCTCGTGCCCTTTTCTTCTGACCCTCAATAGGCGCTAGCGGAGTTCAGCATCTCAATCGAAGGCTGGTCTAGTTCGAGTCTGGTTGCCTCTACGAGATCGTTCAACTGTTCGATCGTCGTTGCGCTGGCGATTGGGGCAGTGATGCTGGGCCGAGCAATGAGCCACGCAAGGGCGACGCGGGCGGGAGTAGATGAATGCTGCGCGGCGACTTCGTCGAGTGCCGCGAGGATCTTGAGACCACGTTCGTCGAGGTACTTCGCTGCCGACTTTCCTCGTGGGCTTTTCGCAGCATCGGCTTGGGAACGATACTTTCCTGTCAGAAATCCGCTCGCCAACGAGTAGTAGCTGATTATGCCGACCTGATGCTTCAGACATACAGATTCTAAAGTTGACTCGTACTCAGCGCGCTCGTAGAGATTGTAGTGGGGCTGCAAGCTTTCATAACGCGAATAGCCATTCTTGCTGCTCGCTTCCAGAGCCTGCGACAGTCGTGCTGCAGTGAAGTTGGAAGCGCCTATGACCCTTACCTTTCCCTGCTTGATCAACTCTGTGAATGCTTCCAGCGTCTCTTCGATCGGAGTGACTGGGTCATCCTGGTGAGCTTGATACAAGTCGATGTAATCCGTCTGGAGTCGTCGCAGCGACTGTTCCACGGCCTCGAAGAGGTAGGCCTTTGATAAGCCGGTCTTCCCCGGCCCCATTTCCTTGCCGGCCTTGCTTGCGATAACGACATCCTTCCGCCTGCCGGTACGCCTCAGCCACTTTCCAATGATGGTTTCAGATTCCCCACCCTGGTTGCCCGGTACCCACCTCGAGTAAACGTCTGCAGTGTCGACGAAGTTCACCCCCGACTCGACCGACGCGTCGAGCAGTTTGAATGACACTGTCTCATCCGTCGTCCAACCGAAAACATTTCCGCCGAAGCAAAGCGGCGGCACCAGCAGTTCGGAGTTCCCCAACCTGCGCTTTTCCATTGATGCTCTCCAAATACTTCAACCGAAAAGAAGTACTGTATCTCAGACGATCTCCGCAACATCCTGACATGCATAGGATGAGGAGTAAGGAGAGGCAGAATGGGGAATGGCAATCTCGCGGAACCGTGGTTACGTGGTACTTTGACCGACGTCCCGCCAGTACTCAGAGCAGTTCTGCACGCACTTGAGCTGGCCCAAGAAGATGTCGAGCGCTGGTGTTTTGGTTTGAGCGCGGAGGAGTTGAATTCGCGTCCGGAGGGGATTGCTTCTGTTTCTTTTCACTTACGGCACATTCCTGGGAGTGTGGACCGCCTGCTCACGTACGCGGAAGGCCGGGCGCTTTCACCCGAGCAACTAGCAGCCCTGAAACATGAGTCGGAACCGGTGACTTCGCCAGAAAATCTGTTCGCCGAATATCGAAGACATCTGACCGAGTCGGCCGAACGAATCCGCAGGTTCGACGCGACGAAAATAGAGGAATCGAGAACTGTCGGGAAGAAACAATTGCCGACGACTGTTGCCGGTCTGCTGGTACACGTGGCCGATCATACCCATCGCCATGTTGGGCAGGCGGTCACTACTGCAAAGATCGTTCTCGCCAGGCGCGTTACTTCGGCGGCGGACTAATGCTCGTGCTGGCCATGCCCATGCTGATGAGGATGAGTGTGAACTAGAGAGCCATGCCGGTGCCTGTGTGCATGAATCAGGTTGGTACGCTCTAGCAAAGGCAAATCTTGAAGAATGTCGGTTGTTGCACCTGACGAAACGATTCGTCCCTGTTCCAGAATGTAGCAATGGTCGGCGATGTCTTCGACCATGTTGAGATCATGAGTCGCGGTGATCACCGTCTTCTTGTCGCTGTAGTTTTGCAGCAAGTCGATGATTTGGCTCTGACTTCGAGGATCAAGACCAGACGTTGGCTCATCAAGCAGAACCACCTGTGGCTCCATCACCAGCACAGAGGCAAGTGCCACTCGCTTCTTTTCACCGCCCGAGAGGCGATGCGGAGCACGGTCTTTCAGGTGAGCTATTCCCATTGACTCTAGTGCTTGCATCACGCGGCGGGGAATCTCATCCTTGCTCAGGCGGAGTTGGAGAGGGCCGAAGGCAACCTCGTCGAAAACCGTTGGATTGAACAACTGAACATCTGCGTTCTGAAAGACGAGACCAACTCTGCTACGAAACACAAAACGGAAAGCATCATCACGGAGCAAAGCCTCGCTGAGGACCGATCCGTTGAAAGACACTGTTCCGGACTCTGCGAAGTACAGGGCGTCGAGTATTCGAAGCAGCGTTGACTTCCCCGAACCATTTGCGCCCAGTAATGCGATGCGCTCTCCTTGGTGGATCTGCAGGGTGACACGGTCAAGAGCGGTGACGCCCTGATCGTAGCGATAGCTCACTTCTCGAAGATCGAAGATCTCAGGCAAACTCGTTCTATCTCCCCAGCCACACAGCAATCGCGCTCAAACTGAGCAGGAATGCAAGGACGGCGTAGTCCTTCCGCTTCATACGGAACTCTGGCATGACCCGCACCTCGCCGTCGTAGCCCCTCGACTGCATGGCCATATAAACATCGTCAGCTACCTGCAATGACCTGTCCATCAGTACCGCTGCGGTATTAACCGCCAATTGGCGACTTTCGCTTCCGCGCAATGAGTTGATGATGCGACTACGTCTGGACTCGAATGTCTCACGCGCTGTCTCAAGCAAGAGAAAAATGTAACGATGTGTCATGCCTAAAACTACGACGACGACTGCAGGCACACGCAACGCCCGCAAGGCCTTCAACAAATGTGTCCAGTACGTGCACAGCACGAGCAGCAAGGATAGCGTTGCGGCGGTTTCAGTGCGAGCGAGAAGAAAGAGTGTGCTGCGTGCTCCCTGTGCCGTGATCCCAAGGTTCAGAATTGGAAAACGATAGATTACCTGGCCGGGAGTCATGAACAGCGCAGGTGCTCCGATGATGGTCGTGAAGATCAGGATCGGGAGCCACACTCGCTTGACTAGAGTGAGCAGTGGCACACGCGAACACATCGCCATCAAAATGGCGAATGCGAAGATGGCCGAGATTATGACAAGACTGCGAGACAGCACGGAAGCCAGGATCAGGCTGAAGAAGCCTACTAGCTTCACGCGCGGGTCCAAGTGCTGAAGCAATCCATCACTCTTTGCGATTTCCTCAGACTCGATAGCGTGCCCTAACGCTCGAACAAGAGCCTCGAGACTACGCTCAATGAAACCTCTAGGCTTCACGGTGCGCACCCGCGCCACGGAACCGGAGAACTCCCCCGAGCGCCATCGTAGCTAACGTCACCAGGCCCACTCCAAACATGCCAGACAGCACGTAGCCGAACGACTCGTGCTTAACCATTGGAGGTGCATAGTCTGGAAACGGAGCGGTCCACACAGACGAGAGTCGCTGCAGGCCCGATGGAACCGTCGCTGGGGGTGCCTGGTTCCCCGAAACCGCCGCGATTTGATTCCGTCCTTCGACGCTCGCGAAGTCCTCAGCCGACCACTCGCCCCACGCGGTTCCGACGGCAAGAACTCCCAAAGGTGTGAGCAGCAGGAGCAACGCTAATCCCGCCACGAGCGGTTTCAACGACCGCCAACCGACCGTACCCGCTTCATTAGCCAATGCAGTAGAAGGCCTTCCGGTCAGGCGATGGGCCAAGAGCGCCGGGCGTGTGCGCTGTAGATAGCCCAAAACACCGGCAGTCAACAAAGCTTCCGCCACGCCCGCGAAGGTCACGTGACCGAGCATCATGGCGGGAATCGTGACGCTGAGGCCATAAGGAGCATAGAGCGGTGTACCGGTTGCATCTCGAAACAGGGCAGGCTGAATTCCGAACTCGATGGCTGTAATGAATGCCGCAACATTGATCGAGGCATAACCGGCAATGGCCGCGGCGACAAAGCGGCGCCTGGAACCAAACGCCGCGCCCGCGCTAATGACGCGGTAAACGCCATAGGCCACGAGTGAACCAATGATGGCTATGTTGAAACAATTCGCCCCGATCGCGGTGATGCCGCCGTCACCGAAAAACACTGCCTGAATGATGAGCGCAACGGATATAGCCAGCATGGACGCCCAAGGTCCCAGAACGATTGCCGATACAGCGACTCCGGTGGCGTGTCCCGTTGTTCCACCGGGTAGAGGCAGGTTGAACATCATGACTACGAAGCTGAATGCGGCCGACAAGGAAAGCAACGGCACCATTCGAGTGTTGAGCAACTTCTTTACACGCTGGAGGGAGACGCACCAAAACGGAGATGCGGCCGCGTAGAGCGCAGCGCATGTAGCGGGACTCAAGTAGCCGTCTGGAATATGCATAGGTTCGGTGCACCTCCAGCGCCGACGCAGGGGCATAGATGCAGGGCCTGTCGTTCGGCAGCGATCCCTAGTGTTGTAACACACTTAACGACAGGAACGCTGCAGACCAGGCTGAGCACGATGAGAGTGCTCGTTCGCGTCCAGGAAAGATCTTTAAGGTGAGGGTTGAACCCCGCAACAGAACAGGTCAATTCGCCAGCGAGTACACGCGGACGTAATCAAAGTAGGCGGAGAATCCCGCCCCAGCCATCGAAACCAGTCCAATCTTTGCCCCAGACCCCAAATTGTGAGTCCAGGCAGCACCTCTTTCCCAGTTGATGCCATCGTGACTAGAGTAGGACGTGTAGATTTCCGTTCCCGAAATACTGCGCTTCACAACACGAAGGTAGGTATCGTCTTCCGGAGAGGCGAGGAACGCACTCCCATATGTGGGATACTCGGCTGATTTTGGTGTCATCTGTTTTCCGAATTCGATCTGCCGAGTGTTGTTGATGGCGACACTTACCAGTTTCAAATAGTTGGAGTCATCTTTGTAGAGCACGAGTCCAGCTTGGGCGAAGTTGAAAGAGCCTGAGCGCGGCACGTTGGTCGAAAACTTCAACTCGACCATGTAATCGCTCGACGGTGCGGATTCACCCAGAATCGATGCATCGGCCCGGTTGACGTAGAGAAATCCGGCTTCCGTATTAAATCGCAAAACTCCGTTTTCAAGGCCGTACCTCGTCGGCTGCGGGGGGCGAATCCACGACCACTGCGCGCCGAGTACGTCGGAGTTGAATTCGTCGCTCAAACTGCCAAGCAGTGCTCCCGGTGCGTCAATCAGGGCCGGCTGAACGGTGATTCCGGGCTGCGAGTTCGCAGCAAATGCGGGTGCGGCCTGCAGAAAGTCAGAGGGACCGGCACCGCCTCTCACCCGAGGCCAGCCGTCGATCCAATCGATACGGTCAAGCATGGGGGGCCGCCGAGTCCAACTACCCGCGAAGTAAGGCTTGTTGGCATCCACGGCGTGATAAATCATCCAGTCCTGCCCTGCAGCATCGGTCGCTACGGCATTGTGCCCCGGTCCGATCCAACGATCTCCATTCATCGCCAAGACCGTCGTTCCACCAACTCGCGGTTCGAGGAGCGTGTGACCGTCGCGATCGACGTAGGGACCCAGGATATTTGTAGCTCTGGCTGCGAATACTCCGTATCCCGAGAGTGGCCCGTTGCAGCAAGATCCTGACGAGACCAGCAGGTAAAAGTACCCGTTCCGCTTGATGATGTAAGGAGCCTCGTAGCGGTCGCTGGTGGCTATCTTAACTTCGGTCGAAGAGTAAGAAGACAACCCGTCGGATGAAAGCAGGCGCGCGGAGATGCCACCCCAGAACGTTCCGAAAAAGATGTAGCGCTGCCCGCCGTCTTCTACGACGTTGGAGTCTATGGTCCAGTTGTTCACTCCGCAGCACGCCGAGAATGAGGGCTCCACAACGGGGGTGGAGGATGCCCGCCACGGCCCGACCGGAGAGTCGCTGGTCGCGACGAAGATTGCGCTGCCGCCGACGCCGTAGTTCGTGTCCGAAACCGTGTAATAGAGGTAGTACTTGCCGTTGAAGTACTGAATGTCGGGGGCCCAAAGCCATCCGCTGGAGGTGACCCAGTCTGGCCTTCGCTTGAACACGTCGCCAACATAGGCCCAATTCACCAGATCCTTCGATATGGAGATCGTGATGAAGTGAACGCCGCCGCCATCGGAGAAACGGTCATTCGTGCAGTACAGATACCAATGGTCGTCGCCTTGCGATTGGCCACGGATGATGGACGGATCAGGGCAACTTTCTACTGTGCCTCCACTGGGTACAGTAATTCGAAGCGGATTCGTGTACTGGGTCGCGAGCGTGGATGTGGTCTGCGGCAGAGCGGAGTAGCTCGGCATACCCCCACCACACCCCAGCAGCAATGAGGCACAAAGTAGCGCAACGAAGACACGCATGGCAGCGTGAACATCGTAAGTTGCTGCTTCACCATTTGTTCCCCTGTGAAAAGACTAAGTTCGCGAAGAAAACTTACCTACCCGGCGGAGTCTCCAAGGTTGTGCCACTTCACTGAGCGTCCGCGACTGAGCGTCCGCGCATAAAGTTCGATTTTGGCCCAGGCTCAAATCACAGACTCGCATTGCGAAATACAAATGTCGTCCAGCAACTCACGCGCGGAATTCATAAGTTGTTGCGCGCACTGAGCATTTTCCGCATCTCTGGACAGTACGCAACAGCGGCACGTCTTGGCGCATCCTCACTAAGCTGCGGGCCTGCATCGTAGGCGTGAGGCGGCACGAACCGCTAGCACCGCGTCGTAATCAGGAACACAACCTCGGCCCTGGGCACTTGAATGCGAGAAGTCTGTCTCTTAGTCGTCGGCCTATTCGTTGGAGATCTGCTGTACTTCTTTCGGCTGGGCAGAAGAATCGAAGTCTGGTTCACCGCCGTGGCCAACCGACGGACTCTCGCAGTTGTGATCTGTGCGGCTGCTTCCATGCTGCCCAGGCTTGCGGCAGTCGAATGGCTCCGGCCTCCTGAGCCGATCATCCCTGATGAATTCAGTTTTGTTCTCGGGGCTCAGACTTTCGCGCTCGGCAGGATTACGAACCCGGTCCATCCCTTTTGGCAGCACTTCGAAAGCTTTCATATCAATCTGGTTCCCTCTTACCAAACGATGTACCCGCCCGCTCCCAGCCTGTTTTTGACGATAGGTGTGGTGCTGGCGAACCACCCGTGGTGGGGAGTGTGGTTGAGTTGCGGGTTGATGTGCGGGGCCATCTGTTGGGCGTTGCAGCCACTTATCAGGCCGAAATACGCGTTGCTGGCAGGAATGTATTGCGGACTGAAGTATGGCATGTTCACGCAATATGGGGACTCGTACTGGGGAGGCTCTGTCTCGGCGCTTGGCGCGGCGATCACCCTTGGCGCGTACGCTCGGCTAGTTCGAACGAATCGGCCGGCCTATATTGCCGTGCTTGCAGTCGGAGTTGCCTTACTGGCGAACAGCCGTCCGTTCGAAGGTTTTCTTTTCGCCGTACCAGTGGCGACAGCGCTGCTGGTCTGGATTCACCGTACACGTTCTTACATCCGTGTGCTGCTCCCGACAGCAGCGCTGGTAGGCATAGTCGCTGCTGCAACCGGATACTACAACTACCGGAGTACCGGCAGCCCGACGCTTATGCCGTACATTGCGAACTACCACCAGTACCACTTTGTGCGCCCATTTATCGGCACGGGAATGAGCGAGGAGCCGAAATACCGCCATTACCAGATGGCGAAGTTGTTCGAGACCTGGGAAGGGCGTCCTGGAGAGCTTTCGCGGACTCGTGAAGGCATCGAGTTTCTCACGCAAAACAAGTACAAGTTCTATTACGTCGAGCACTTTGCGCCTCTGATGATCCTTGCACTCACGGGACTCGGCTACGCGCTCTGGTCCCGCAGGCATAACATCCTTACTTCAACTTTCCTACTCGTCTGGCTCGGACTGTTCGCGGTCGTTTGGTGGCCGTTGAGTTCCTACCCCGCTCCCCTGTTGGTGAGTTTTCTGGGCCTGGCATTTCTTGGAATCAGGTACTTGCGTGCGCTGCGCCTGCGCGGGCACAAGCCGGGATACTACTGGGCACGTGGACTCGTCCTTGTTCTGCTGATCGCGTCACTCATGAGCTATCACGAACGATTCCAGCTCGGGAAACGCTTGCAGTGGAGTTTCCCAGCTCCATGGAACATCGAACGACAACGAATCATTCATCACCTGCAAAACTCCGGTGGCAACCACCTGCTCATCGTCAAGTATTCGCGGGGACTGCACGTTCCGCATCAAGAATGGGTCTACAACGCACCCGACATAGATAGCCAGAGAGTCGTGTTCGCACAATCACTAGGGAGTCCTGCAGACTGCCGCCTTATGGCCTATTTCTCGCAGCGGAAGATCTGGTACCTGTACCCCGACGGGGCACCATGGCCACAACTTGTGCCCGTCGATGCGTCATCCGTTGACTGCAACGAAAAGCAATCACCTCCTCTGCATCTTGCACTGGTCAGGAAATGAGTAGACAAAGACGCGCGATCATTATCGGGGCCGGTCCTGCTGGGTTGACCGCTGCCTATGAGTTGCTCACCCGTAGCGATGTACATCCCATCGTGCTCGAGAAAAGCAGTTACATGGGAGGAATTTCGCGAACCGTTCAGTACAAGGGAAACCGCATCGATATCGGCGGTCACCGATTCTTTTCAAAAAGCGATCGCGTCATGAATTGGTGGCTATCACACCTCCCAATGGAGTCACATCCGGGAGCAAACAACGTAATCACCTATCACAACCAGTCTCGTACGCTTAACGGCCTGCACGGGCGGCCAGGGAACGGCAACGGGAACAGACTGGAGGAGAGGGTTTCTTCAAGCGCCGACAAGGTAATGCTGGTACGCAACAGGAAATCCCGGATTTACTTTCTTCGAAGGTTTTTCGAGTACCCCATATCGTTGTCGCCGGCAACCCTGAGGAATTTGGGACTGTGGCGCACGTTCCGGATCGGTGTCAGCTATTTGCGCCGCGCGATCTTTCCGCTCAAACAGGTGATTAACTTAGAGCAGTTTTTCATCAACCGCTTCGGCGAAGAACTCTATCGAACCTTCTTCAAGTCCTACACCGAAAAGGTCTGGGGAGTTCCTTGTGAGGAGATCGATGCGGCGTGGGGCGAGCAACGGATCAAGAAGCTTTCCATCGGAAAGACAATCCTCCATGCTGTGCAGAAGATGTTCAAGCGCTCGGGAGATGTTGCGCAGAAAGAGACCGAGACCTCACTGATCGAGCGATTCTTATATCCGAAGTTCGGTCCGGGTCAGATGTGGGAAGAGGTCGCGCATAAAGTTACAGCTCTCGGCGGCGAGATACACACGGACGTGTCAGCAGAAAAACTGGTTACCGATGGGCGCACACTCCAGGCAGTGGTGTGCCGCGACAAGAATGGCCAAGCACGGGAGTTCCATGGTGACTTTTTCTTCAGCACCATGCCGATAAAGGAACTCGTACGATCTCTCGATTGCGAAGTACCGGACGAGATACGCGCGATCAGCGACGGTCTTCAGTACAGGGATTTCATTACAGTCGGCCTCTTACTGGATGAACTGAAGATTAAAGAGGAAAGTGCCAACGGGGACGGCAAGCGACTGATTGCTGATAACTGGATATACATCCAGGAACCCGAGGTCCTCGCCGGCCGGCTACAGATATTCAATAACTGGAGCCCAGGGATGGTCGCCGATCCGAACAAGATTTGGGTCGGAGTTGAGTACTTCTGCAATGAGGGAGACGAGCTCTGGAACCGCTCAGATCAAGAACTCGGTGAACTCGCACGCGAGGAACTCGATCGGATCAGCATCATAGAGCGATCGAAGGTGCTGGACAGCACCGTATTACGAATGCCGAAAAGCTATCCGGCATACTTCGGCACATACCAGCAATTCCCGCAGCTTCAGGCGTACATCGACACTTTCGAGAACCTGTTCTTGCTCGGTCGAAATGGCATGCACAAGTACAACAACCAGGACCACTCGATGCTGACCGCGATGACTGCCGTGGACAACATCGTGGAAGGCCGTGTCGATAAGGCTAACATCTGGGCCGTCAACACCGAGATGGAGTACCACGAAACGACTTCAGAAGAACGTGAACGCACGGCAACTGAGGGCAGCAGAGTTCCGCTGGGCCGCACAGCATAGTTTTACGAAGAAGTAATCACCCCGGAGGTGATGAGTGATTCAATTTGCCAATCGCCAAGAACGGACGTGGCTAACTTACCTCACCGTCGCGATCGTTTCCTTCGCTGGATTGACTTTCGAACTGGTTCAGACGCGCGTATTGTCCCACATCTTCTGGAATCACGTCGTGTACCTGGCGATCTCGATCGCGCTGCTTGGGTTCGGCATCAGCGGCACTGTGGTGATTCTGCTGAAACGCAGGGAGCTTCCGACTGCCCAGTTGGTCGCACTGTGTACGGCGCTGATGAGTTTCAGCATGCTCGCGAGCGTGTTTGTGATTTCGCTCCTGCTGCCTGCCGTGGCATCGGCCTCACCGGCTGCGAAGCTGATGATCTGCTATCTGATTTCGGTGCCCCCGTTCATCTTCGCCGGCGCTGCCATTTCCCTGATCCTCGCCTACAGTCCACAAGGTACGGGCAAGCTGTATTTCTGCGATCTCATCGCCGCCGGTGTGGCATGTGCGATTTTTTTCAAACTACTCCCTGGCGTCGGCGCGGTACAAGCAACAGCAATCATGAGCTTACTGGTCGCGGGCTGCGCTCTTGCCTGGGCGTGGGTGATCGGCGTCGGATCCAGAAAGAGCTACACAGCTGTTGCGGCAGTCGCGATTGTCGCGTCGATCGTCACTGGCGCCTTCAGTCGTCGATTCGACTACCGCCCCGAACCTTACAAAGAGATGGGCGACATGATGGCCAAGGGGGCGCAAATTGAGCGCACCCAATGGACCACGCTCGCTCGCATTGACGTCGTTAGCGGCGCTAATAATGGTCAGGTCCTAAACTACAGCGAGCATCCAGAAGGCTCTTACAAGATCATCACTCAGGACGGCTCGGCGCACACGCGACTGCTGTCGGGAAGGGCCATTCACGACATCTTTGATCGGGTGAAGAGCGGAAAGCCGGTGCATCCTTCCAACCTGCCTTACACGGTCCTGCACAATCCTGACGTCGCCATAATCGGCACCGGCGGAGGCATCGATGTGGCGTATGCTCTTGCTAACAATGCTAATTCGGTTCTTGCTGTAGAACTGAACCCGTACACGTACTCGCTGCCGACTCGCAGATATGCGGAGTACACCGACAACTTCTTCTCGGACCCGCGTATCCGGGCAATTAACGCCGAAGGCAGGAATGCCATCAGATCGACCGACAAGAAGTTCGATCTAATCCAGATCATTGCGATTGACACGTTTGCAGCGTTGAATGCCGGTGCCTACGTCCTGAGCGAGAATTATCTCTATACTGTCGAGGCCTTCCAGGACTTCATCACTCACCTGAAACCGGGCGGCGTCGTCGCGATGTACCGCTGGAATTCGTTTCCGCCAAGAGAAACGCTGCGTCTGAGCGTTCTTGCCTCCCAGGCATTTCGGAACTTAGGCGTTCGCAATGTCAGTGACCGCATCATGGTCATCGGAGACCAGGACTGGGCTCTAACCGTTGTCAAGAACGGCAGCTTTACCCAGCAGGAGACGGAGCGCCTCGGAGCGGAAGCAGCAAGGGTTGGGCGCGAAGTGTTCTATTGGCCCAAGGTGCGCAGCGCATCGGATCAGGCGGCATTCGAGGAGGCGTATTACGGAAGCCAGCGTGATAGTCGTGTGGTCCAGACGGCGGGCATCTTCAACTCGCTTTTGAGTGCCTACGACTCGGGAAACGAAGCGCAATTTTTCCGGAACTACCGCTATAAAGTTACACCGACTACCGATGACTCACCGTTCTTCTTCGAAAGTTCGTCGTTGGCGGACCTCGACAACTGGAGCTTGGATACACTCCGCGGCAGTAGCGTCCAGAGCACGCTTATGCAGATCCTCATCGCATCCACCATTGCGATGTTGTGCGCGATTTTCGTTCCGCTGATGATGTTCCACCGCGAGGGGATGCGGGTTTCAGGAGCGCGCGGTTACACCGTGTATTTCTCAGCGCTCGGGTTCGGGTTCATGTTGGTGGAAATCGCGCTTATGCAGAAGAGCGTGTTGGTGCTCGGGAATCCGATGTACTCGATTCCAGCGGTGCTCAGCAGCATTCTCCTGAGCGCCGGCGTCGGCAGCGCTGTGACCAGCCGCTGGCACGCGAGTTTCAGCCGAAAAATAGCGTTCGCCACGATCCTGCTGGTGATTTCCATTGCTGGCTTTATGTTTGGCTTCACAGCGGCAGCCGAGAAGCTCTTGCAGTACGGATTCGCGGTTCGCGCGACGGCCGTCGTAGTGGCTATCCTTCCGATCGGCTTCGCACTGGGATTTTTCTTCCCGTCCGGTTTGCAGTTCGTTCGGGACAGGGCTCGGGTTTTCGTACCGTGGGCGTGGGGGATCAACGGATGCGCGTCTGTTTACGGCAGCTTGGTCGCAACCGTTGCGGCAATGTGGCAGGGATTCAATGTAGTGCTAGCGATAGGCATCGCCACCTACTTGGTCGCCCTGATAGCCGGACTTAGCAGCGCGCGAGTCTCGGAGCGAGCCGAAGTAATCGAGGCTCCTGTGCTGCGCACTCTTAAGGAAACTGCGTAGCGCACTGACCCCGTTACACAGCATTTAGTCTTCCTCACCTCGACTCCAGTCGAGGTGGGGAATTTCTTTAGCAGCTCATGTTTGCGCACAGGTTCGCTGGCCGCGTTCGGCACGACGATTAGACGAACTGCGACTAAACTGCTTGGCCAGCGCAGTAGCCTGATGCCCAGGCCCACTGGAAGTTGAAGCCACCAAGTTGGCCTGTAACGTCCACAACTTCACCTATGAAGAAAAGGCCTGGTACCTTGCGACTCTCCATGGTCTTCGCCGACAGTTCGTTCGTATCGATGCCGCCTGCCGTGACCTCTGCCTTTTCGTAGCCCTCGGTTCCGTCCGGCATCACGTTCCAGTGATGCAGCCGAGATTCGAGTTCGCTTAAGCCCTGATTAGTCCACTTGGAAGGAGCATTCATTTCGAGCCATCGTTCTGCGAAGCGGTTTGGTAGAACGGTCCTAAGGACTGCTTTCGCGGTACTGAGATCGCGACGGCTTCTCGGGTCGCGCAGAGCGGCGGTGACGTCCTTCCCAGGCGCGAGATCGATTGTGATCGGATCAGAGCCGTTCCAATAAGATGAAATTTGCAGAATAGCGGGTCCGCTCAGCCCTCGATGCGTGATCAACATCTTCTCTCGAAAGCGCTGATGGTCTGCTGAGGCAATTACTTCGGCAGACACACCAGACAGATCACAGTAACGCTCGCGGTCGTCACGATTGAAGGTCAGTGGGACGAGCGCCGGCCGCGGCTCTCTCACCGCCAGGCCGAACTGCCGGGCCAGTTGGTACCCGAATCCGGTGGCGCCTATCTTCGGAATGGATAGACCGCCGGTTGCCACAACCAATGCGGGAGTCTTAAGTTCTCCCTGATCGGTTTGCAGTGTGAACTCCGAGCTGTGGCGCACCTGGGTCACTTGCGTACCGGCCACGATCCGGACACCGGCGACCTGGCATTCCCGCTCCAGCATGTTGAGAATTTCACCCGCAGAACCGTCGCAGAAGAGCTGTCCGAGCGTCTTCTCGTGATATCGAATTTTGTGCTTCTCAATCAGCTCAACGAAGTCTGAAGGAGTGTATCGGGCCAGCGCTGATTTGCAGAAGTGCGGATTCGCGGAGACGAAGTTCTCCGGCCGACAATGAATGTTGGTGAAGTTGCAGCGCCCGCCACCCGAGATGAGAATCTTTCTGCCAATCCTGGCGGAATGATCGAGCACGGCGACGCGGCGCCCCCGCTTCCCGGCCTCAATAGCGCACAGAAGGCCTGCGGCCCCGGCTCCAATTACGATGACGTCAAAGACCTCTGTCACAAGTCGAGTAACCACGGAGAGTTTTGCTCTGTATTTCTCCCCCGATTGTACGCGCATCGGACAATGGTCCCTTCCGAAACGATGCGTGGCAACAAGAATCAAAGTCTCGACCACAAACTTAGTAGCGCATGCCAATCGCCTCGCGCAGAACGAACTACGGACGACTGCTGCTCCTGATCGCAGTCGCGTTGGTGCTCGCATTCCTCATCGGAGCGCTGCTGCTGCTCAGATGGCGACGCCCGAGTGCACCGACGCCTCCGCTGCATGAACAAGCCGTGCTGGTATCAGCACCAACGCTGTGGTGTGCACGCGACGTACACTCGTGTTCACAAGCCGGAGTGAGCTTCCGCACAGCGAGTCCAGCTTCGGCTCAGCTAGGTTGATTCTGCGATCGCCTGGAGATCAGTTCCGACAGGCAGCTTTATCGTCGCGACTCCTCAAACGAGGCTGAGCATGGACTTCTTCGAGACCGTCGAGCGAAGGCAATCGGTTCGCGCTTTCGCGTCAACCCCACTACCTGAGCAACAGTTGCAGGCGATACTTGAAGCTACGAACCGGGCCCCCTCGGCGGGAAACTTCCAGTCCTTCCAAATTTATCGCGTCGACGATCATGAAAAGCGGGTCGCGCTGACGGCTGCCACTTTCGGGCAGAACTTTGTCGTGCAAGCCCCGGTATCGCTGGTGTTTTGCGCTGATCCGTCGCGCTGCGAGTACGAACCCGGTGACCTTTATGCTCTTGAGGATGCGACGATAGCTTGCACGTTCGCCATGCTGGCCGCGACGGCTGTTGGCTTGTCCACCTGCTGGATCGGCGCATTCAAGCCAGAATCCGTTGCAGAAGTGATCGGCGCACCGAACGGGCAAACGCCGGTGGCGATCCTGCCGATTGGGTACGCGGCTGAGACCCCCGAGCGCACTTCGCGCCGACAACTTTCGGACCTGATTCGAACGGTTTAGCGACGCCGAACCGATTCGCGAACTTGTTGTGAGCTCCCGGTTTGTAGGATAATCCGCGCGCAAGCTGCGCACGTCGAGCGCTGTCCGGGCGTTCTGCCCCGCCTTGTGTTCGTTCGGCATGGTGCAAGCAGCAAGCGAGGGGTCTAGCGGATGCGGAATTTGGCTGCCGGTGAAAGACACCGTGTAGAGATCGTGCTGGCGACTGCTCGGGTTCTGCTCGCCGGGACCGTTTTTGCAGTCATCACAATCGACCCCACAGAGCCAAGCTGGGCTCCGCCGCTCGCATACCGGTTCCTGTTCTGGTACCTGTGCTATAGTGTCGCACTTCTGCTGCTGCTTCGGACCCGTTCCGCGCATACCCGTACCTTTCTCTACGCAGTACAGGTTGTCGATATCGCCTGGCCAACAGTGATCAGTTTGTTCACGGAAGGCCCAAATCCTCCGTTCTTCCTGTTCTACGTCTTTGTCCTGTTTGCAGCTGCCTACCGCTGGGGCATGCGGGAGACGCTCGCAACCACCTTCATGTTGATGATTGCGTTGGTGGTTCAGGCCAGCGTAGCGAGGTCAACACCCCTTTCCGAGCTTCGTTATGAACCATTCGAGCCTGTGCGAGTATGGAGCAGAGCCGGCTACCTGCTGATCATCGGTCTGCTGGCAGGCTACCTTGGGGAACAGCAACGCCATTCGCGCGATGACACCGCAGCTATCGCACGCCTGATCGGGTGTGTTCGCCTGCAGGACGGCTTCAAGGTAACGGTATCAGCGCTGCTCGACGAGACAATGAGGATTTTCAGGGCGCAGCGAATCGTGCTGATCTCCACTGACCGGCTAAGTGGGCGCTCGTTCCTCTGGGACGCGGTGCGCCCAAGTCCTCGCGCATCCCTGAAGGTCTCTTCCCGAGAACTGACACCGCACGAACGCGTCAATTACACCTTCAGCTTGCCTTCCTCCGTCGTGCGCGCTGTCAGGCGCGGCAAATCACGCGTGAAGTTGCAGATCTTGACGGGAGCCCGCGACCGCCTTGTTGGGACTCCCGGCGACATACCTCCCAACTTTGTCGAAGCTTTCCCGTTCTCGCGCGCGGTGATCTTTGACTTCGCCCTTGGAGACGAAACCTCCAGCCGGGCATTCCTGCTCGACAACAGGTTCGGCTGGCGCGGCGGGCGTGCACTGCGTTTTCTTCATCGTGCAATTCATGAAGTCGGACCAGCAATTCACAACATCTATTTGTTACGGCGTCTGCGCCGCGAGGCCCGAGCGGTAGAACGCGCACGTATGGCCCGTGATCTTCACGACGGAGTTGTCCAGTCGCTCTTCGGAATTGAAATGCGACTGCACCTGCTTCGAAAGCAGACTTCCGCTCAGCCAGCCGTCTCAGGAGAGCTATTGAACATCCAGCACCTCGTGCATAACGAGTTCTTGAATCTTCGAGAACTTGTGCAGGAAGTGCGGGCACTCGACGTTACGCCCGAGCGTCTTCTAGATTTCCTGGCTGAGACGGTCGAGAAGTTTGGCCGGGAAACTGGGATTGAAGCGCAGTTCGTGTGTGAAACCGATCACGTTGATTTGCCTCCGCGACACTGCCGTGAGATAGCGCGAATCGTTCACGAAGGTCTTGTCAATGTCCGCAAACACAGCGGTGCGCGTAACGTGATTGTACGGCTGAATTCGCAGCGAGATGATCTCCACCTTGTGATCGAGGACAACGGCGACGGATTCGATTTCTCCGGCACACTCGATTTGGACGATCTGGACCGTACGCGTAAGGGGCCACTGGTTATAAAAGAGCGGGTTCGCTCGATGGCCGGAAGCCTGAAGATTGACTCGACACCCGGACGCGGCTCGCGTCTCGAAATCACCCTGGCAAAGGAAGCGTATGAACCTCATGCAGCCACTGCATCCTGAGCAGATCAGCATCGTGATCGCTGACGACCATGCCATCGTGCGTGACGGTCTCAAACGGCTACTCCACGAGGAACCCGATTTCGTCGTGATCGCCGAGGCTCATGACGGCGAACAGGCCTTGGCCATGACGCGCGAATTGCGCCCGGCAATCCTGCTCCTGGACGTCGCCATGCCGGTCCTGGATGGAATTGAAGTATTGCGCCACTTGGCGGAAATGGCTGTCCCGACCCGCATCATTCTGCTGACCGCCGCGATCACGCGCGCTCAGATCCGCACCGCCCTCGAACTGGGTGCACGCGGCGTGATAATGAAGACTTCAGCAATCGACACCCTCGTCAAAAGCATTCGCTGCGTGCTAGCCGGAGAGTTCTGGGTAGATCGCTCCACTCTCGTGGACATGGTGCGCCCGGCAAGGGAGGAATCTCCGGCAGCCGATCTGACTCCGCGCGAAATGGAACTAGTGGAAGAGATAGCTTCCGGCAGTTGCAACCGCGACATCGCTGAGAAGTTCGCAATCAGCGAAAAGACTGTCAAGCGGCACCTCGTCAACATCTTCGATAAACTCGGCGTGTCGAGCCGGCTCGAACTGGCGGTGTTCGCGATGCATCAAGGTATCGTCAAGCCGAAGCCCAACGATGCTATTCGCGAAAAACGAAGATAAGAAGGCAAATTGGGCATTGCCAAACCCACCGCCCACCCGTACCCGGCATTGGCAAAACTTGCATCAATCAGTTCCTTACGGATGCGGGCAGAGCAATGCAAACACCTGACCTGAACGTCCCGATGGCCGAAGTTTACGTCATCGGTTCCGGCCCAAACGGACTATCTGCTGCCATCGTTGCTGCAAGCGCAGGTGCAAGGGTGGTGGTTATCGAAGGCGCAGGCGAGATAGGCGGTGGTACCCGTTCTGCTCATCTGACGCTGCCGGGGTTCGTCCACGACATCTGTTCCGCGGTCCACCCGCTCGCGGTCGGATCACCGTTCTTCAGTACGCTTCCGTTGGCTCAACACGGTCTGGAATGGGTTCATCCGGAGGCACCACTCGCCCACCCTATGGATGACGGCACGGCAGTTCTGCTTGAACGATCCATAAATGAGACGGCTCTCGGCCTGGGACCGGATGCGCGGGCTTACCGCACGCTCATGACGCCGCTGGTCGAAAACTGGGCGAACTTGTCGCGGGAGGTTCTTGCGCCCCTCCGACTGACTAGACGTCCGGTGATGTTGGGTCGCTTCGGCCTGCAAGCGCTGCGCCCTGCGCGGGCGCTCGCTGAATCGATCTTCTCCGGACGAAGGGCACGCGCGCTGTTCGCCGGAATCGCTGCGCATTCTATGCTGCCGTTGGAAAAAGTTGGGACATCGGGCTTCGGACTCGTGCTCGCGGCCGCGGGCCATGCCGTGGGCTGGCCCGTGCCGCGCGGCGGCGCGCAGCGGATCGCGGACGTTCTCGCGAGGCATCTGGCGTCCCTTGGTGGGCAAGTCGTCACGTCCACTCCTGTTGCGTCACTTGAACAGTTGCCGCCCAGTCGGGTCATCCTCTGCGACTTCGGTCCGTACCAGTTGGCTAACGTAGCCGGGAGTAGGCTTCCGCGACGCTTTCTCGAGGTGCTGCGGCGTTACCGTTACGGTGCCGCCGCGTTCAAAGTGGATTATGCCCTGCGTGAACCCATACCGTGGAAAGCGCCTGAATGCGCACGAGCCGGAACCATTCATTTGGGCGGCTCTCTCGAGGAGATCGCAGCAGCTGAACGCGCGGTCTGGTTCGGCAGGTGCCCCGAGCGCCCTTTGGTTTTGGTTTCGGAGGCGACGCGGTTCGATGCATCGCGCGCTCCGAAGGGGAGGCACATTGCCTGGACGTACTGCCACGTGCCTCACGGATCCTCAGTCGACATGCTCTCCCGCCTTGAAGCACAGATCGAGCGCTTTGCGCCCGGATTTCGCGACGTTGTTCTCGAACGTTCAATCATGAATCCTGAAGCATTCGAGCGCCACAACCCGAACCTGATTGGGGGGGACATTAACGGCGGCGCTGCCGATTTGTTTCAACTGTTCACGCGTCCGACTGCTCGCCTCTATGGCACTCCGGTGGAGGGCTTATACCTTTGCTCTGCGTCAACGCCCCCGGGCGGAGGCGTACACGGGATGTGCGGTTATTACGCCACACAGCTCGCGATGCGTCAGGTATTCGGACGTCGAATCACATTGCCGTCTTGACGGTGCTGGTTGCGGCCGGCTGAGGTTGGCTCCTGCCCCAACCAGGCTCCGCCCCCATTGACATCTGCCAACCAGGGTCCGGCATCAGAGCGATCATCCGCGATTAGGCACGTGCAGGAGACAAACGGCGCATGGACCGCAAGGATGACCGGGATTTCCGTCCCCCTGATCAGAGGAACGTCAGCCACAAGGATGACGAGCAGCGGTTCCGTGAGCATTACGATGCCCGGGATGCAGGAATGCCCATCAACCGAGATCGCTCGGAACGGTATCAAGACCGCGACCTCACGCGCGAGGCCACGGAGCCTCGGCGGCAGGAGTACGAGGCGCGCAGAGAAGGTCGCGACGTGCATATCGAGCGCGACGAACCGCCCCGTCAGGGCGGCAGGTTCGACAACATGGATCGATGGCAGCCTGGAATGAGATCCGACTACTCACCCCAGCAGGATTGGCGGCGGCAGGAGTTCGGCGTCGGACCGGAATACGGCCCCGATTACGCGTTTCGTGATTTCGGACGCGCCGACTCCATTCGGGATAAGTGGGTTCACGACCTTCGCGAGCGACATCCGGAGCGGGATCGCAACTCCTGGACCTCGGAGCCGTACTACTCGGATTACGGGAGATCAGAGCGGGAACATTCTGGCGAACGCCCGACGAGCCGGCATGGACGTTTCACAGGCGTCGGTCCGAAGGGATATAAGCGCTCCGACGAGAGAATCCGAGAAGACGTCTGCGAACGCCTTATGCAGCATCCGGATGTGGATGCCTCCGACATCGAGGTTGCAGTCGAGCACGGCGAAGTCAGGCTTTCCGGCACGGTCCCGGATCGTGGGATGAAACGGCTGTCTGAAGACGCCATCTCGGAAATCCCGGGAGTGCAGGATGTTGACAACGGTCTGCGTATTCGACGCGAGCAGCCGGGCTCAGCTCCCGAACGAGCTGCATAAAGGGAGAGGCACCGCATCTGCGCGACTTTGCTGTCTCGTCCCAAAGAAAAAGTGAAAGATGTTTTTCTCATCTGTTCCGTTTTGTATCCTCCTATCTCCTTCTCACGCATTCGACTTGCCGGGTACGCAGGGGACAAAAATAGGCTTCGCTCGTCCTGTTGCTAGCTGCACAGAGCCCACGGCCTGCTTATCGCGTATCGCTACCAGAGCTCGGATGCAACCGCGACAATTTATTTGCTTGACTCAATCAAACAATGTGCTATCGTTCTGCCATGGCGACAAGAGGTTCAAGTGACGCGGTGATTTGGTGGGCGCAACTGGAACGGCTTTCACGGGTACTGGGGCGGGTGGGGCCAGATGAAGTCTGTTGCGGCGGACTGACTCCCAGGCAAACGGCCATTCTGAAGACCCTGGTTGCGAGCGAAGGCTCTCGGCTTTCGGACCTTGCGCAACAATCCGGGATCACGCCCAGCGCTATGACCAGAGTTCTGGAGAAGCTCGAATTTCATGGACTGGTGGAGCGGGTTCGCGGAGCGCAAGTTGATGGTCGGGCGGCGATGGTGCGCATCACTGCGCAGGGCCGAAGAGTTCGCGAGGATCTGGACAAACTCATGCTCGAGCGAGCGACCAGCATTCTCTCGGCTGTTCCTGACAGCGAGCGCGGGAACGTGATCCGAGCACTCAGAATCATCTGCGACGCACTAGAAAAGACCGGATGCTGCGGCCCCGCCGCCTCAGCGAAACTCTTCTCGATCGAGACGAACTGATTAGGAAAGGAACAGATCATGGCAGTGAAATCGGAAGAACTCAAGCAGGCAGTGCAGGAACGGTATGCGGCCATTGCACGTGGCGAGCGCTCAGGCTGCGGCTGCGGAACCACAACGAACGAATACGCTTCGGCGATTGGCTACTCGCCTGAAGACCTGGCGATCGCAGGCCAGGCGAACCTTGGCCTGGGTTGCGGCAATCCACTGGCCCTGGCCGACATTCAGCCGGGAACGACCGTTCTCGATTTAGGCAGCGGCGCCGGGTTCGACGCGTTCCTCGCCTGGCGGCGTGTCGGTCCTGCCGGGCGCGTCATCGGCGTGGACATGACTGACGACATGCTCGCCCAAGCACGCAAGAATGCTGAAACACTCGGTGCCTCCAATGTCGAGTTCCGTAAAGGCTTCATCGAGAAGCTACCCATCGAAGACGCCTCGGTGGACTTCGTGATCAGCAACTGCGTGATTAACTTGAGCACCGACAAGCCTGCCGTTTTCCGCGAGATATTCCGCGTGCTCAAGCCCGGCGGCCGCTTCGCGGTGAGCGACATCGTCCTGCTCGCGCCGTTGCCGGAGGAGATTGCGTCGGACGTCATCGCCTACACGGGCTGTGTGGCTGGAGCCAACTTCATGAACGAGTACGTAACGTTCGCGCTCGACGCAGGCCTCGCAGACCTGTCGATCCCGCAGATCACACGCGGCAAGGATCTGTCCACCATTCTTGCGCCCGATTCGATCGGCGGCAGCAAAACTTGCTGCGGAGGGTCGCTGGCCGACGAGGCCGAGCGCGCGCTCGCTTCTATCAAGCTCAGCGGGCGCAAACCACAGGCCTGACAACTCAAACTGGGGCCGCACCCTTCCATTCAGCGCCGGGGGTGCCGCAGGCGGCCCGCGCCGTCGTCTCCGTAAACTTAATGGCAGCAAGCGTAGTATCGCGAAATCTCAGTCTTTGCACTTAGGACCGGCTCGCTGCCGGTCCTTTTTCGCGTTCGCAGCGTCCGTTCTGTGACGTTTTCCGTTTGACATCACGCCTTTCCGAACTGAACATTTATTTTTAGCAACTTACAAAAACTGGCATCGGTCTGGGCCGCTTTCCAATCGGGCCAGGCCGAGATCACCAAAATCGATAAAAACGAAAAGGTTGCAAATTAAATGGACAACAAAAAGGCTCGCTATAACCGGTTCCTTCTGCTCGTAGCAGGATTGGGTGGTTTGTTGTATGGCGTGGATGTGGGCATTATCGCCGGTGCATATCCTTATCTGGAGGCGACGTCCAAGTTGAATGCGGGCCAACTGTCCATGGTCGTGGCGGCGGTTCTTCTCGGCAGCGTCATCTCAACGCTTTTTGCAGGCGCGCTGGCAGACTGGATGGGGCGCAAGCAACTGATGGCAATTAGCGGACTCCTGTTCGTCATCAGTATCCCTGTCATTGCGCTTTCGCACAGTTATGAGGCACTCATTCTGGGCCGCCTGCTGCAGGGCATCAGCGCCGGTCTGATTGGTGTCGTGGTTCCTCTTTATCTGGCGGAATGTTTGATGGCTTCGAGCCGCGGCAAGGGGACCGGCATTTTTCAATGGCTTCTGACGCTGGGCATTGTGGCGGCTGCCCTCGTCGGCATGTATTTCAGCTATCGCGTGGAAGAAGTAGCGAAGTTGAGTCCGGAACGGCTCTTCGCCTTCAAAGACTCGGCTTGGCGAGGTATTTTTTGGGTGTCGCTGCCTCCGGGGATTTTGTTCGTGATTGGCAGCCTGCTCGTATCGGAATCTCCGCGCTGGTTGTTTCGCAAGGGCCGGAGGGAAGCAGCCCATTCCGCGCTGCTCCGCTCCCGAACGGAAGAGCAGGCTCGCGCCGAGTTCGCCGAGATGGAACAGGCCGAGTCCGCCGAGAAGGCCAAAAGCTCGGCCCGGCCAGGACACAAAGAATCGCTTCTTCGCCGCAAATATGTGGTGCCGTTTGTGCTGGCCTGCATCATCCTCGCCTGCAATCAGGCAACAGGCATAAACTCCATAATCGGCTATAACACCAATATTCTCCTCCAGAGCGGTCTGTCCGACGTGCAGGCCCACTGGGGCTATGTTGTCTTCACGGTCGTGAACTTCCTGATGACCATGGGCGGCGTCTTCCTGGTAGACCGCATCGGGCGGAAGCGTCTGCTGTCCATCGGTACCGCCGGGATCATCGCTTCGCTCCTGTGTACCGGAATGATATTCCGGCAGACAGAAAAATTGCGCGTCGACATACGAGACCAAGTGCAGTCAATGGTCGGTTCCGACGAGACGCTTCGCCTGCTCTACAATCAAGACGCTGCCCATACTCTGCTTCCAAAAGCAGAGACTAGCGGAGAAATTAACAATCAGCCGACCTCGCTCGTTGTCATCTACTCATACGGGGACTTCCGCAGTTCGACAAAGGTAGTTCGTTCCGACGACAAAACCTCCGAGCCCGTAACGCTAACGCGCGAAAGCTGTGTGCCCGCGAACAGAATCATCGCCTTTTTCACGAATCCGTTTGCCAATCTTGAAGCTGCACGGACCGCGCCACTCAGAATTGACAATGCTTTAGTCACACCCGTCCCGACTTCTGACAATGGTTGGCTGGTCGGCATCAGCCTGTTCGTTTTTATGGCCTTTTTTGCGGTCGGCCCGGGAGTGTGTGTATGGTTGGCGCTCTCCGAACTTATGCCTACGCGCATTCGGTCCAATGGCATGAGTATCGCATTGCTGCTGAACCAGGCTGTCTCGACCACGATTGCGGCAATGTTCCTGCCCTCAGTAGGTAAACACGGCTACGCCATGATGTTTTTCGTCTTTGCTGCGTGCACTGTGGTCTACTTCATTACTGCCACAATCTTCTTGCCGGAGACGAAAGGGAAAACTCTGGAAGAGATCGAAAGCTATTTCGAGGGTAGAAGTCGTGCAACCGAGGCGGAAAGCCAGGTAGCTTCTGTTAAGTGAGGGTTGCTGAAAAGAACGCCCGCGCGATGAAACACCTGATCGCGTGGGCGTTTACACTCAGGAACATCGACCACGACCAATCCCGCTAAGCCTCCACAGGGATTCAAGAGAAACATGTCGATTGACCTTTCACAACTCGCAGCACAACTGATCAAAGGCAACGCCGAACAGGTCAGCCTGCTAACCCGCCAGGCTCTCGATGAGGGAGTTTCGCCGCAAGACGTCCTGCAAAAAGGCCTGCTGGCAGGCATGGCCATCGTAGGCCAGCAGTTTCGCGACAACGTCATTTTCCTACCGGAAGTGCTGGTGCGTGCCCGTGCCATGAAAGCCGGGATGGAGCACCTTGAACCTTTGCTCGCTGCCAGCGGGGTCGAACCAGTCGGCAGATTTGTCATAGGCACCGTCAAAGGCGACATTCACGATATCGGCAAGAATCTTGTCACCATGATGCTGAGGGGTGCCGGCATACAGGTTATTGATCTCGGGATCAATGTGACTGCGCAGCAGTTCATAGACGCCGTGGCAGAACACAAGCCTGACATCATCGGGATGTCCGCTCTCCTGACTACGACGATGGTGCAGATGAAAGTGAACATGGATGCATTTCAAAAGGCGGGCGTCCTTGATCGGACGCGCGTGATGGTGGGCGGAGCACCAGTCACAAAAGAATATGCGCATTCCATCGGAGCGAATGGCTATGCGGCAAACGCGAGCACCGCGGTGACTCGCGCCTTAGAATTGATCGCCGAAAGTCGTGCGGTGCGCAACGCAGTTCAGCACGCATAAACGATGGACTCACCATTTTCGTAGGTTCGAATGACCAGCAAAGAACGGATGGACATTGCCATGCACCTCGGCACCCCGGACCGGGTGCCGGTCATGTGCCAACTGGCACTGGGCCACTACTTTTTGAACACCGGACTAGATCCGATTGCGATCTGGCACACCAGCGAGGCATTTGGCGACGCGCTAATCCTGCTTCAGCAGCGGTATGGATTCGACGGCATCCTCATCAACCTCCCTGGCCGCGATCCGAACTGGCGATCATTCGTAAGACAGATCGAAGACCATGGCGACGAGAAAGTAATCACGTGGGTTAACGGATGGACGAGCGTATGCCCTCCAGACGACTTGCCGCATGTTTATCGCGAAGACGGCACCAGGTTCGCGCCGCTGTTCGAGGAGATCCATCCGGATCAACTCTTCTACGTCGAACCGTACGATATTAGCGGTATCAAGTACCCGTACTCCTGGGGGTTCGCCGAAGAGCCAGCGTTACGCGGCAAGGAGTTTTTTCCGCCTTACCAGCACAGAACGTTGAAGTACGTGCTGGACCGGGTCGGCAATGATGTTTCAGTCCACGCCGAGATATTCTCGCCGTTTTCACAGTTCATGGAACTGCTCGACTACTCGAACGGTCTCATGGCGTTAATGGACGATCCCGGCAAAGTGAAGGCGTGCCTCGAAGCCCTCGCCGAAGGTGCTATCGAACTGGGTTGCTCTGATGCGGCTACCGGCGCTCATGCCATTTTGATCTCGTCAGCATTCGCCGGCGGCGGATTCATATCGCGCCAGCACTACTCCGAATTCGTCCTGCCCTATGAACGAAAGGTGATTCAGGGCATCAAGTCGCAATTTCCTGACTTGCCGATCTACACGCATACGTGTGGCGCAATTGGCGATAGGCTCGACTTGATGGAGCAAACCGGAACGAATGGAATTGACACGCTGGACCCAGCGCCACTCGGCAATGTCGAACTCGCCGATGCTAAAGAGCAGACCTTCGGCAAGATGTTCATCAAGGGCAACATCGATGCGGTGAATACGTTGTTACTCGGCACTCCGGAACAGGCACTGCTCGCCGCACGTGAGCGCATCGAAACGGCTGCGCCTGGCGGAGGGTACATCCTGAGCACGGCATGTTCGGTCGCGCCGGCTGCACCGCCCGACAATATCCTGCAGCTTCGCAAAGCCGCGGAACTTTACGGTAGATATCCTGACGCAGCACACAGCTTGTGAACGAGTGCCGAGTTCGCCGGCTTCGATGTCGGCTGGCGGTCGGTTCGCGGAGGTCTGAACTATGACTCTGAAGGAAGCGCTGACCACTTACAAATTGCTGGTGTCAGACGGCGGCATTGGCACGCAACTTCAACAACTCGGGCTGGAGCCCGGCGGTTGCGGCGATGAATGGAATGTCTCGCATCCGGAACAGGTCGCGACCGTGCATCGGAACTATGTCGCGGCCGGCGCACAGTTGATCACGACGAATACCTTCGGGGCAAACCGGTTCGTGCTTTCAAATTACGGTCTCGAAGATCGTCAAGCTGAGATCGCAGGAGCGGGGGCAAAGATTGCGAAGGCGGTCGTAGGAGACAAGGGTTGGGTTATGGGCAGTGTGGGACCGTGCGGCGGCTTCCTGCAACCGCTGGGCGAGATTGATCCGGCCGACCTTAAGGACTCGCTACAGGTCCAAGTTGCTGCGCTGCTCAAAGGCGGCGCCGACGCGATCATCATCGAGACTATGACAGCACTCGAGGAAGTCGACCTTTCCATTCGAGTGGCCAAGGAGTTGGACGCTCCATGCATAATCGCAAGCTGCTCCTTTGACCCGACTAAGGATGGTCCGCGTACCATGATGGGCGTGACACCCGAACAGTTCGCCCGGACTGCCATAGATGCCGGTGCTGATGTGATCGGGTCCAACTGCGGTACGCTCCTGCACGCGGCAGATTTCGCTGATCTCGCCGAGCGCCTTCACTCCCTGGGCAACGCACCGATCATCATTCAGCCTAATGGCGGCCAGCCATCCCTTGACGGAGACAAGATCGTGTATCACATCTCGCCGGAAAACATGGCGGAGCGTCTTTGCTCGATTGCAAAACACGCGAATATCGTTGGCGGTTGCTGCGGAACGTCTCCGGCCCACATCCGCGCGTTCAGGGCACGTCTTGATCAGGTTTCCGCTGCGAGTTGCTGGGATTGATCACACGGGAAGGACTTATTCTTCAGATCTATAGAACAAAAGCCCCGAATTCCGGGGCTTTCTTCTTTGGTTCGTCATGGACTGTCATGACGAAGATCAAGCGACCTGCGTCTTTTCGTCTGCTTGCTTCTCCAACATGCCAAGGAATGCCTCGACTAACCTCTTATCCCAGAGTCCGGCCTCGGCTTCGTCCCGCATCGTAGTCGCTGCCTGGTCATGGGAGAGCGCCGGCTTGTAGGGCCTTTCAGTCCGCAGGGCGTCGTAAACATCCACCACCTGCAAAATTCGTGCCAGCAGCGGAATCCCTTCGCCTCTCAAGCCGTCGGGATAACCGCTACCGTTCCAGTGCTCGTGGTGGTGGCGAATTATCGGCAAAACCAACCGGAGCGAACGCAACGGCTTACAGATGGTCTCGCCATAAATTGGATGCTGCTTCATGATCGCCCAATCCGCCGCCGTGAGATTAGCGCCCTTCTTCAGCACTTCGTCCGGAATTCGTATCTTTCCGAGATCGTGCAAGTATCCACCGCGTCTTAATGCCACAATTGAATCTTCGTCGAGGCCAAGATGACGACCAAGCTCCGCAGCATAGTTGGAAAGCCGTTCGCAGTGTCCTTCGGTATAGGGATCGCGCGCCTCGACGCTAAGGCCAAGCGTGCACAGGACGTCCTCAGCGCTGTCGAGCTCGTCGGTGAACTCCTTGAGCTTGATGAGGGACTTCACTCGCGCAAAGAGTTCTTCAGGGAAGATAGGTTTGTTAAGAAAGTCGTCCGCGCCTGCCTCAATTCCCTTCAGTTTGTCCTCACGGTCACTGAGGCCGGTGATGAGGACGACGGGAACCAGGCGCGTCTTGGGATCGCTCTTAAGTTCGGAGCACAGGTCGTAGCCCGATTTGCCGGGCATCACGACATCCAGCAAAATCAAATCCGGTGCCTGATTTTTGATGTGAACTTCGGCTTCGTCAGCGTTGCTTGCGGTACTTACGTCGTAACCGCGCGAGCACAGCAACTCACGCATGAGCAGAGTGTTGTCTTGGTTGTCGTCAACCACCAGAATCCGCGGGGAGCGTTTGCGATTTATGATGTCGGGCACCAGTTTTGTGGGACGTAAATATCTGCTACTCGGGTTGCTTTTGCCGTTTTGGATCATCGCTTGTCGGACTCAAATTCGCACAGTAGGCTTAAGGGTTATGCAAAAGATCATTCGGCCGATTATTGCTTTATTGATATTAACAGCTTTGGCAACAGCGGCGTCAAAACCGCACGTTGTGGCTTTCGGTAAAACATTCACGGTCAAGCTCTTCCTCGGCCCAACCGAGTCTCAATCGCAGGAAATCAAGGTGCGCGCGCTCACCGTGGACGGGAAGATAAAGGAGTTCACAACGGGCGAGCCACACGACATCACCGACACTATATTTACGATCCAACGAGCGTATCGCGTCAACGATTCGCTGCCGAATGACGAAAAAACGCTGCCGAAATGGAAATGGCAGAAAGGCGGCTGGGTCCTGGTGGATCGAGCGAGCGGCCGCGTAAGTCAGTTGCGTCTGCCTGAGTTCGACGCGTACTATTCCGCGGCCTCATGGTATCGCGACTACGTGGCTTACTGCGGGGTATCCGATAACGGAGAAAAGCTGTTTGCGATCGTTGCTCAGGTGGGGGTTAAGAAACCGGTTCTGAAAAACCCGCTTGGCCCGGCGACCGGAGGCGAATTGCCCGACTCAGAGTGCGCGCCGCCAACCTGGCAACGTCAACCCATGCGAGTGAGCTTCTATCCGAAGAACAGTAAGCAGGTGACCTACGAAGTACACGGCCGTGCGGCAGATGTTTCAACAGAGCCAGAGGCAGCAAAGAACGAGGAGTCGAACTGATCATTTCGATCCACTGTTCTGATTTTGGAACGAATGGAGGTGTGCTTGTTATCGCTGCCGCGCACGCTTTCGGAGTAGGGATATGAAGTCTCTGGACGAATACCTTGCTGACGCGGCTGCGTCGCACGGACATATCTGCGCAGGGCAGGTGCTCGGTGTCCGTATGGCCATGCTCGGGCTGCGTCAGCTCGGGATCGAGGATCCGCGAGGCAAGGACCGCAAACGTCTGGTAACGTTTGTTGAAATCGACCGTTGTGCGACAGACGCGGTGGGAGTAGTCACCGGATGTCGTTTGGGAAAGCGTGCGCTTAAGTTCCGGGACTGGGGCAAGGTCGCTGCCACTTTTGTGGACCTTGCAGGTGGCCGTGCCGTTCGCATCAGCGCTAAAGAAAGCTCCAAGGAGCTGGCGAGCCGAATGCATCCCGAGCTCGAGAGCAAAAACCAGCAACAGATGCTCGCATATCGGGAGATGGCGGATTCGGATCTGTTCGAAATTCAATGGGTGCGAGTTCAGATCGGTCCTGAAGAGATGCCGGGCTACAAAGGTCAACGCGTCACTTGTGAGGAATGCGGCGAAGGCATCAATTTTCACAGGGAAGTCCGGCAGAACGGAAGATTGCTGTGTCGAGGGTGCGCAGGCGAGCGGTACTACGAACCAATCTGAAGGGTCCTCAGGTAAATCGTCCCCGCAATAAAAAAGGGGCTCGGCGCCCCTTCCTCAACTGCAAAGCCTGATCTACTTCTTGGTGGTCTTCTTCGCCGGCTTCTTCGCTACGGCCTTCTTCGTCGTTGCGCACTTCTTTGTGCCACAAGCCATGTTGATTGCCTCCGTCGGTCCGCGCCGTGCGCGGTGGTGAACTGCTGCAAGCATTGTCGTTCCAGTACATCCAGAGTTCAAGGGCGAAAACGTTGCACAAGGAGATTCTCTGCGGGACTAGTTGCGTTGGTATGGTGACTTCAGCGGCCGCCCTGATTCCGGGCCGAGAGGAAGGATTTCTGGCAGTCGAGCGAAGCTTCGCGAAGCCGGGTGAAGTGAGGAGTCAACCGCAACTTGCTCAATAGAGGATCGTAGTCCAGTGCTGCGGAAGCGCAGTAGTTCTGCTGAATTGCGCTCATGATGAGTTGTGAAGCCATGTCGCTGTCTCCGCAGTAAGCAATGATGGCACCCTGATGGTAACGGAATTCCGGATCGCGCTGAGAGAGTAGCGCCACGGCATTCTGTTTCACCAAGTCGTCGAACTGACCCGTATAACGCACACCAAGGCATGACTGAAGTATGTCGCCAAACCATACGTCGTTCGCAACCATTCGCCGTGCGGCATCCCGAGCTTCGTTAATGGCTCCTTCCCTCAGCAGTACTGGCGCCGCAAGATTGGCATACCAATCCGATCCGGCATCGAGGGACATATAGTCCATGGCGCGAGCCGCCTTCCCCTGCTCGAAAAATGTAAAGGCACAAGAGCGGAAACCGTAGTTGCCGGGGTCAAGCGAGAGGGCTTTGTCGCATTCAGTGGCGGCTTCGCTCAGCAGGCCCGCATACCGCAGTACGTACGACATGGTGAAATGCGCCTGTGCATTGTCTGGACGGCGCCTTACGAGTTCTGCTGCTTCAGCGTACGCCTGAGCGATGGCACCTCGTTCTGCGTGGGTTCGTACAAGATGGGCGTAGGCGGGGGTGTAGTTAGGATCTAGAGAAAGAGCTTTTTCGTACGCCTGACTGGCTCGATCAAAGACGATCTCTCCGCCGCTCGAGTATTGCGACTCGTAGTAATAGCGCAGCCCCAGAGCGTCCCATGCAGGTGCGTAATTCGGATCAAGTGAGACCGAATGCTCAAGCATGGAAATAGCCTGTTTGTTCGGTTCGGGATCGTGGGAAATCCCCGCAGCACGGAGGTACAGGTCGTAAGCCTGAGGGTTCTTCGGCTTAGTGGCACTCTCGACCGCTCCTGCTGCGGCACCAAGCACGGGAAGTAACCCATGCCGAACCTGCCGCTCAAGCTGCGTCATCAGAGCGATAGAGTCGTTGGCGGGAACGTCGATGGTGCTCTGCCACAGCAAACGATTCGACCGCACGTCAACCGCTTGCAATGTGACGACGAGTTTGTTCCCCTGCCTCACATAGTGCCCGGTCACCACGGTAGCGACCTTGAGCGCTCGCCCCGCCTGTTCCGGCTGTGTGAAATCTTGCTGAGCGGATACAGGACGTACTTCGAGCGAAGGCGTGTACGTCAGGATGTTGGTGATTTCGTCGGCCAGAGCCACTCTAAGGAAGTCCGACCCCGTGTCTGTGCCTGCATTCTGCAACGGTAATACTGCTAGCGTGTTGCTCTTGACACCTGCGGTTAAGTTTCGCAGGTTCCTTGCCCACCAGACTGTCAGCACGACCATGATGGTTACAAGCACCCCGGCAGTGGCAAGCAGGATGTAGAAGGTTGACGGATCCATGCGACGGAAGACGCCTGTCGCACGTGCAGTCAAAGTTGCCGGACGGACTTGCACTCCCGCTGCCGCGCTGGCGTCAGAATCCTGCTTTAGCTTCTGCAGGTCCTCAAGTAACTCAGTTGCGGACTGATATCGCGCCTGGCGATCCTTCTCCAGAGCCTTCCCGACAACAAGCTCAAACGTATGCGGTAGCGCGGGGTTGACTTTCAGCGGCGATACGGGCTTCTCGTCCATAATCGCCGCGAGAGTTCGAACAGAGTTATCGCGAACGAAAGGCTTCTTCCCTGTTGCAGCCTCGTAGAGCACTACGCCGAAGGAAAAGATGTCGGAACGGGCGTCGACGGGCTCGCCACGCGCTTGTTCCGGCGACATGTAGAAAGCGGTTCCCGGGACTAAGCCTCCTGCAGTGAGACTCTGGGCCTGTATCGTATCGTCTTTCGCGAGTTGCTCACCCCCGGGACCGACGGTCTGCGGAACCGGCTCGCAGACTGGGGAGAGCTTAGCAAGCCCAAAGTCCAGGATTTTGACCTGCCCGCGTTTCGTGATGAAGATGTTGCCGGGCTTCACGTCCCTGTGCACGATGCCTTGCGCATGAGCAGCTTCCAGGCCCTCGACTGCTTGCGTCGCCATGTCGAGTAGCTCCGGTAGAGGCATCGGCCCTCTCTCGAATCTCTCCTTCAGGCTCTCGCCTTCGAGCAACTCCATTGCAATGTAGGGCTGCTCCCCGTGCTGCTCGACGTCGTAGATCGTACAGATGTTAGGGTGATTCAAGGAGGAAGCAGCTTGAGCTTCGCGTTGAAAGCGCTCAAGCGCGCGATCGTCACCACAGAGATGCTCAGGAAGAAACTTCAGAGCGACACGGCGCGTGAGGCGGAGATCTTCTGCCTCATAGACCAGTCCCATACCACCGCCTCCGATTTTGCTGAGAATGCGATAGTGGGAAATAGTCTGGCCTATCAAGGCTGAGACCCCCTGACCCAAGGAGACCCTTATGTTAGGCTCCGTTTCGTGCATGGGTCAACGTCGGAATACCCCGGAGCGACAATAAAGTTCCGTTTTTTCGAGCGCCTGAGCCGCCTTGAAGCCTGCGCCGCATGCGCTACGGTTCTCGAGCTATGCAGAGTTCATTCATAAGTCATTTGTGAGTTGATCCGGGATATAGCACACTTGAGCTTGCTCACATCCCGTTGTGAGAGACTTGCAAGAAACATTCGGCTGGCGGACTGGGGGAGTCCGTCAGCCGATTTGTTTATTCCGAAATTTTGTGGTCATCCGCCGCCATTTCCCAAAAAGCCACCGTAATACACTGGTGTCATGCGTCTGCCGGACAGACTACGTGAAGCCATTGAACAGGAAACTTTGCGGACAGAGAACGCGGCGCTTGTGCGAGCTTCCGCTCAGCTCACAGAGCGCTATAAGGACGGCCAGTTCTGCCAATCCCCGCTGAATACAACGGCGGCTCGCCACGCCTATTTGCATGTCCGAGTACCAGCAACATACGCGGCCAACCGCCGGGTCCTTTCCGAAATCCAGCAACATTCAAGTGGCACTGCCTATCGCTCGATGCTCGACCTCGGGAGCGGTCCGGGCACCGCAATGTGGGCAGCAGCCGACGTGTTCCCCTCGATTGACCGCTTTACTTTGCTCGAACGCGACGGTGACCTTATCGAGATCGGCAGGAGGCTGGCGTTCACAGGCGAAAACTTGGCTGTCCACCAGGCACAGTGGTTGCGACAGGACCTTTCATCTGACCTCAGCGTGGAACGCCACGATCTGGTCGTGATCTCTTATGCTCTCAGTGAATTAAATGAAAGCGCAGCCGCAAGCCTTGTGCGGCGCGCCTGGATGTTGACGAACAATGTTCTAGCGATAGTGGAACCGGGAACTCCGCGCAACTTCGAACGCGTACTGGCGGTCCGTGCGATGTTGATCGAGGCTGGCGCTCACTTGATAGCACCTTGCCCTCATACGCGGTCATGTCCTATGGGAGCGGCAGGAGACTGGTGCCACTTCTCGCAGAGACTCGAGAGAACGTCCGCGCACCGTCGCATCAAAGGTGGTGCGCTCGGATATGAAGACGAGAAATTCTCATACATCGCGGCATCGAAGTTCCCAACAGAGGTTCCGGCCGCGCGAATCGTTCGCCACCCCGGGATTCACTCCCGTCACGTGCAATTAGACTTGTGCACCACCGAAGGACTGAAAACAGTAACTGTCGGCAAGGCTCGCAAGGACGAGTACCGCACCGCTCGACGTTCCGAATGGGGCGACGTTTGGGAGCCGTGTCGATGATGCGAACGCACTGTATTCCCGCATGAACTGCGCCTCATTCTGTTGACCGTCGTGTACTGCTCCGCTATAATCCAAAACGTAGAGCGGGAGTAACTCAGTGGTAGAGTGCGACCTTGCCAAGGTCGAAGTCGCGGGTTCAAATCCCGTCTCCCGCTCCAGAGTTCCAAACCCTCGCCAGGTGAGCGAGGGTTTTGCGTAGTTGGCTTTTTCACAACAACGCATTACGGACGTCTCAAGGCCATTCCCCGAGGGGCGCGGTAGCCAAGTGGTAAGGCCGAGGTCTGCAAAACCTCTATCGCCGGTTCGATTCCGGCCCGCGCCTCCAACTCCTTCTCCCGCTGTTCGAATTCACGTTCTGCACGCTCCGTCGCAGGTTTCGCTATTTTTAAAACAGCGTGAGATGCGTACTTGCTGACCTTGCTATCTCCGCAAGGTTAGCAGCATGAGTGAGTAGTCGCTTCTATCACCGACTCCTACCTGCGTACCGTTACTTGTCCGCGAACACTGGTCCGGGTTGCGGGATGGCAGCACCGTCGTGACGCGGGTCGCTGGCGCCGAAGTGAACGCCAGTTCCGTTATCCATTACTGCCTGGCCGTAGCCGAAATTGGGAGTTCGCTGCGGACGCAGTTCGACCTTGTGACCTAGCTTAGCCAACTCATCGCGTGTTGCCTGAGGGATGAGTTCCTCCACTTCGACATCGCAGCCATCGAAGGTGCCTTTGGTGAATCGGCCGGCCTCGAGTGCCTGCTGAATGTTGGCTCCGTAGTCCACGATATTGGCAACGAACTGCGCGTGAGCCTGCCCCTGGTTCCACCCGCCCATAATTCCGAATCCGATGCGGGTCTCGCCCTTCTCCATGAACGCCGGAATGATGGTGTGCAACGGACGTTTGCGTCCGGCAAGCGTGTTAGGCTGGCCAGGTTCGAGAGTGAAGAGCGCGCCGCGGTTCTGCAGCATGAACCCCGCGCCCTTTGGTACAAGGCCGGAACCGAAGCCCGCGTAGTTGCTCTGAATGAGCGAAACAATATTACCGTCCTTGTCGATGACGCTCATGTAGATGGTGTCGTTGCCCCTGCTGCCGGTGACACCGGCAAGATGGGAGGGCTCGGGCTTGCAGTTCGCGGTCCCGCCGATCAGTTTGGCACGTTGCGCGGCGTGCGCCTTATCCAAAAGTTTCTCGACGGGGATGCTGGAAAACTTGGGGTCGCCGACATAGCGAAGCATATCGGCGTAAGCGAGCTTCTTGGCTTCAATCATCGCATGCAAGGCAGGAGCGCTATGGAAGCCGTATTCCTGGAGAGGAAACTGCTCCATCAGGTTCAGCATCATGAGCGCGGCAATGCCTTGGGTGTTCGGAGGGATCTCGTACACCGTCCATCCGCGATACGTGGTGGAAATCGGAATCACCCACTCAGCCTGGAATTCTGCGAGGTCGTCGAGGGCCATGACGCCGCCAAACTCTTTGAAAATATCGACAATCGCTTGCGCAGTCGCTCCCTTGTAGTAGCCGTCGCGACCCTGATCGGCGATGCGACGGAGACTGCTTGCGAGGTCGCGATTCGCGAACACTTGTCCTGCCTTGGGAGCTTCGCCATTGATGAGAAAGGTTGAGGCGGAGTTCGGGTGCGAACTCAGCATTTTCACCGAGCGCCCCCAAAGACCTGCGGTCACCTGGTTCACGGGATATCCTTGCTCGGCATAGTGAATGGCCGGAGCAAGCAAAGTCGAGAACGGTAGAGTTCCGAAACGTTGCCGCATGGCGTCCCAGCCAGCAACGGTTCCCGGAACCGTGACCGAATACACACCGCGCTCCGGCATGGCCGTGATCCCCTTGGAAGCGAGCAACTCTGGAGTCAGCGCTTTCGGCGACCACCCGCTGGCGTTAAGACCGTAAAGCTTCTTCGACTTTGCGTCGTAGATGAGTGCAAAGAGGTCTCCGCCTACGCCATTGCCGGTGGGTTCCATCACGCCCATGGTTGCGTTGGCTGCGATTGCAGCGTCCACAGCGTTTCCGCCGCGCTCGAGTATCTGGACTCCGGCCATCGAAGCCAGGGGCTGGCTGGTCGCGACAATGCCGAACTTGGTCTGAACAACAGACCGTCCTTGAACCGGGAGAGACACTGCAGTTTTGTTCGTCTGCGCCATTGCCATTTGAAGTGAAATAACTGTCAGGAATAGGACCGCGAACCGCAGCATTCTTCGCACCTCGTTGGACTTCCAGCTTTATGCGAACTGATCTCAGTATCAGGAAAGAGTACACCCGAGCACAAGTGCGGAACGAGAGTGAGCGCAGGCAGGCGAACGTTCTAGCGCGTGATGAAAATGAGTACGCAGGCGCCGTTTACGTAGTAACCTCCCGAACCACACGGAGCAGTTCGCGGGGCGAGTAGGGTTTCGCCAGCACAAGCAGAGCATGCCCGCCAGCGTCGGTGAGCAACTCTTCAGTCGCTGCATTGCCCGACAGAAGCAGGACTCGGACGGAAGGATCACTTGCCTGCAATCGCGACGCAAGTTCGATTCCGCTCATACCCGGCATAATGACATCTGAAATCACGAGGTTGGGACAGAACGTAGGCGCAAACCGGAGTGCGTCGGCCCCGTTGTAGGTAACCGCGCAATCGTAGCCGGCGGACTCGAGTATGGTTTTCAGGCTGTCGGCGATACCTCGATCATCGTCGATCACCAATATGCGCGTTGCCACTTTCGGTTCCTCCTACCGCCACCTCAATAGAAAGCTCCCTGGCGGGGAACAGTATCGAAAAGACGGTGCCCTGACCTCGACGGCTTCGTACTCGCAACCTGCCGTGGTGTCGCTTCACTATCTCGCTGGTAACCCAAAGGCCCAAGCCTGTCCCAACGGACTCCTTCGTCGTAAAGAAGGGCTCAAAGATGCGTTCAGGTTCTCCGGCGCAATGCCCTCGCCCGTATCAGCAAACGTCAAACGCACACAACAACTTCCGTTAATGGGCGCTCGACTCGTTCTAATCCTGACTCGCCCTCCACGCGGCGATGCGTCAATCGCATTCGCGATGATGTTCGACACAACCTGCCGAATCTCACCTGGAACTGCGTGGATCTGCAACTTGCTTCCGTGCTCGCATTCGACAGCGATATCCCGGTGCATGAACTTGGGTGCATACAATTGAACGACGTCCTGCACGAGACCCGTAATATCAACGTCGACTGGTGCCGCGTTTTCCCGATAAAAGCCCAAAGTCTGCCGGGTCAGGTGAGCCACGCGCTCTAATTCCTGCTCGGCAGTCGCAAGGCTGTTTCGGGCCCGTTCGGACAAGTTGTCGTCCAACGACGCGATGTAAACCGAGTTCATTATCATCGCCAAAGGGTTGTTGATTTCGTGTGCAACGGTCGCGGCCATGCGGCCAATTGAGGCAAGTTTCTCGCTTCGAATGAGTGCCTGTTCCGCTCGCTTCCGTTCCGTGTTGTCCAACACGAAAGCGACTCCTTCGCGTCGTGTACTATCAAGCATCGCAGCCCCAATTACGACCGGAACGCGTGTGCCGTCGTTCCTTATGCACTCCTTCTCGTATGGGGTATTCAGCCCGGTCGCCCGCAGTTCTGCCATAGCGACTTCGTCGGCCGCTCGATACTCCGGTGGAGTTAGTTGGTGGCAGGTGACAGATCGAGTTGCGACATCTGCACGGGTATAACCCAGCATCTTGAGGAACTTGTCATTGGCCTCAACGATCTCGCCATTGCTGTTCCAATAAATGACGCCCACCATGCCCGAATCGTAGAAACCACGTAATCTCTGCTCGCTTCGGCGAAGTGCCTGCTCAGCTTTACGCTGCTCGGTCAGGTCATATATAGAGAGATACACCAAATGTTCGCCGCTCCCGGTATGCAACATTTCGCCGGAATAGGAGAGAATCTTGTCCCATCCCTGATCGAGACGGTGTAGGCACAACTCCAGCTTGCGTATCTTCTCGCCTCTCAGAATGCGGGACATTGGCCACTCTTCCACCGATAGGAGAGTGCCGTCTGGACTCCGAAGTTCGAAGGTGTCGGTGAAGTCTTTCAGCGGTCGACGGCCCTTGTCCTCTGTGCCTATGCTGTGCATTTCCTGAGCGGCAGGATTCCAGTAGAAAACCTCGCCGATTTCTGTGGCGATCACGACGCCTTCGGCCAGATGATCCAGAGCCGCACTTAGCCTCGCCTCGCTCTTGCGTAGGGCCTCTCGAATCTGAATGCTTGAGGTTACATCCTCGGTCGCGATAAGTATCCCGCCTACCTCTCCAGCAGCGTCATGCCAGGGGTGAATCGCCCATTTGATCCACTGTACCGAGCCATCGTCGCGAATGAAGGCGTCGTCATCCTCTCTCAGAACTTCCCCTGCAAGAGCTCGCCGGTGTACCTGTTTCCATCGCTCAGGGATTTCAGAGAAGACGTCATAGTGAGAGCGCCCGATGATGTCGGTTTTGAGTCCGTAGTCTTGGAACCAGCGGCGGCTTGCGGCGAGGTAGCGCATATCGCGATCAAACATGGCCAAAGCCGCTGGTGCGTGCTCGATAAAGAGCCGCAGTCGTCCTTCGCTTTCCCGCAACGCCAGTTCCGCTCGTTTCCGATCGCTTATGTCGTGGGCGGTGCTGGCGGCACCGATGACTGTTCCCCCCGAATCTAAGATTGGCGAGATTTTGACTGAGACTTCGATCAGGCTGCCATCCCTGCGTCTTCGCACCGTCTCGTACTGCTCAATGCGCTCTCCACGGGCGACACGCTTGAGGTTTTCGGTCAACTCATCTGGATGATTGGTTGGAAGTAGAATGTCGATCGACCTCCCCAATACCTCCTTAGCGGGATAGCCGTACAGCCGCTCAGCTCCTCGATTCCAACTCGTGATCCTTCCGTCCAAGCTCTTACCGACAATCGCGTCGTCAGATGACTCGACGATGGCGCTCAGGTGCCGCAACGCTTCGGTGGCTTGTTTCGCTGCGACAGCCGATCTGCTCAATCGCGCAGCGCTTATCCACAACAAGGCTGAAAACACGAATATCACGGACATGACGAGCAATGCTCTGCCGGTCAATGCGTCATAAAGTCCCGCTCTCTCCCCTATCGTTCTCAGGTAGCCAAGAACGACGGGAACCAGCACCGTTGCCGGGAGGAGGTGACGCAGCAACGCCCCTCCAGCGTCTTGACGCAGCAGCAGAACCATCGGGCCACTCTCTTTGCACGCAAGCACCAGGCCGAAACCAAGTGCCATGAGAGTGGGGATCGTAGGTAAGGCAATGCCCGTTATGTAGGCGTTGCCATAGAATGCGTTCGCGCCATACAGGTACCCGATCGCAGGCACAAGGCTGATCACGCATACAGCGACGCCGAAGTAAGGCGCTGATCTCCGCCTGCCACTCGCAAGTGATAGCAAGCCTGTGCCGATGAGCATCAGACAGAAGGCTCCGGGTGGACCCATTCGATTTGGGCTGGTTACCCCTGCTGCACCAATGGGTTCTGAGAGAAGGAGTTGATCGATCCCAAGATTACGATCGAACAGATGCTCGTAGACGGTTAGCATCCCAATCAGGAACACCAAGCTGGCCGCTAATGCCCCAATCACACGTCTTCGAAAGCTCGGATTGACCCGCTGTAGGAGTACCAAAGCCGCACCAGCCAACAGCGCTCCAACAGCCATATTGGTCTTCATTGTGATGACTGGTGTTGCGGCCCATCGCTGTGGAATACCGCAAGCCCACGCCACCAGCCAACTCCCCCCGAAGATCGCCGCCAGAGCGCTCATAAGGGTCACGCCATAACGGGATACGAAGACCGGCAGGACGGAAGTATCAACCGAAGAAGTCGTAGAAGAGTGAGACTGCATAGACGCTGCTCGATCACCAGAGAGGCCAGCCTACGCACAACGCCGGAGGGCCCTAGCAAGGAAACTCGGGAAGTCACCTATTAACTTAAAGGATAACATAGCCGAGCGGCTTCGGCCCTAGTGCCTGGCCGGATCACGTTGGGCGCTTCACTGCTAGTGGGCTTCTTTTATGGATGGACCTATTACGCGCAACGCAACCCCGTGGGGACACCGGGCTAGCTTTCCTGCAAATAGGTGTAGTCAGCGAGCAGGTGTACAGCGATCTCGTCGCCCGGCGCAAACGATGTGCGGTCGGCAGGCAGTAGCGCGATGCCGTCGGCCAGCAGCATGGTTTTCAGCATGCCTGTGTTCTGGTCCCCGGAACTGTAAGCTAAGTATCTGCCATTTTCCGACCTGAGCTTTACGCGCAGGAACTTGATCTTGCCGGGCTTCTTGCGGACTTCCTCTTGTAAGCTGGCGTTAAGGAGCGGCTTCAGTACGCGGGTGTGTCCCATCATCTTGAGCAGTGCGGGACGAACGAATTCCTCGAAGGTAATCATGGTGGCCACGGGATTTCCTGGAAGGCAAAACACCGGGACCTCGTCTTTCTTTCCGAAAGTCATAGGCCCGCCCGGCTTGATATCCACTCGCCAGAAGACTTGCTCGACTCCGAGATCAGCTAGCACCCCGCGCACCATGTCCCGATCCCCAGCGGAAACGCCAGCCGAGGTGATCAAGACATCAGCCTTCAATCCTTCGGCCATCTTCTCCCGGTGACATTCACGATTGTCACGCGCGATGCCAAGCATCACAGGTATCGCACCCAACTGCTTCACAGCGGCTGCGAGTGAAAGCGTGTTGCTGTTGATCACCTTGCCCGGCGCCAAGGGCTCGCCGACTTCAACCAGTTCATCACCGGTAGACAGTATCGCGACGCGAGGTGCACGGTGCACCGACACGAACGCCCTGCCAAAAGAGGCGATCATGCTGACCTGAGGCGGTCCGACGACTGCACCTGCAGCCAGAACCACTTCGCCACGCTTAACATCCTCTCCCGTGAAGCGCATGTGCTGCCGCGGTAGAACACGAGCCTTCAGGTTTATGAACCCGCCTGCTTCCTCCGTGTCTTCAACAGGTACGACAGCTTCGCATCCCGCGGGAAGCGGAGCGCCTGTCATGATCTTGACCGCGCACCCTGGCTGAACGGGAGCGTCCGTTGTGCCACCCGCAGGAACGTACCCAATAACCTTCAGCGGAAGCGAGTCGTTGCAATCGGCCATGCGAACCGCGAAGCCGTCCATGGCGGAGTTGTCGCAGAACGGCATGTCCCAGGGCGCGACCACATCTTCGGCCAGCACCCGGCCTACTGCGTCGAGAAGAGGCACTCGCTCACTGCCCAATACAGTTACGTTGCGCAGCACTAAATCGCGGGCATCGTTGAGACTCGGCATATCTGTACTCGTTTCCTACTTCTTAATTTGTAAAGAAGATTGGATCGCCTGCGACCTTGTACCCCGCGATAATTGCCTGCCCTTGCGAACCGGTGAGATAGTCAATGAATTTCATCGCGAGCTCATACTTAACGCTGGGAAACTTCTTAGGATTTACCGCGATCACGCCATAAGGGTTCCGAAGGCCAGATTCGTTCTCGAACAGCACCTTCAGGTCCGTCTTACCATGCTTAAAAACGTTGTACGTGCCGCGGTCCGACAATGTGTAAGCCTGCTGCTCGGTCGCCATCATGATGACCTCGCCCATGCCCTGTCCGGCTGAGCGATACCAACTTCCTGCGGGCTGAAGCCCTGCGGATCTCCAGACATCCTTCTCTTTTTGATGAGTCCCGGATTCATCGCCGCGCGATATGAAAGTAGCTTGCTTGTTAGCAATCGCCTTGAAAGCATCAGACGAGGTCTTTACACTCCTTACGCCAGCGGGATCATCGGCAGGACCAAGAATGACGAAATCGTTATACATGACGTCGCGCCGGTTCACGCCGAAGCCCGCAGCCACGAACTTGTCTTCCAACTTGCGGGCGTGAACGAAAACGACATCCACGTCGCCCGCTTCGGCTAGCTTCAGCGCCTTGCCGGTTCCTACTGCGATGACGTCGACTTTGCAACTGCAATGTTTTTCGAACGGGGGCAGCAGGACCTTGAGCAGGCCGGAATTTTCGGTGGAAGTCGTCGTAGACATCCGGAGCCGCTCTTGCGCAAAAGCGCCGGAGCACAGACTGAGGACGATGATGAGAACAGCGAGGAGCCGATAGATCTGTTTCATCGGTACAACTCTCGCTCATTAAGACGCCAACGGCGGCTCAAATGTAATCTCTTCGAAGCTCATATCAAGTATATTGATTGACAATTTGCGGCTTCTCAGTGCCGTGCCCACCCCAAGCAAAATCTTGCAAACTTCTGCGCTCTCGATGCTTGCGACCAACGCGGGCGTGAACGACGGATTTCCCAGATGTTGTTCGGCTCCTTTGCCTTCAACCCAGCGACTGTACATTCTTGAAAGGGTGTCATCGCCCGGGAACTGCGTCGTGACCTGACCATACCACCCGGCGATGGCCCCATGTACCAGGGGAACACCTAGTGTTGCACAGGTTTCGCACAGGGCAAGGCGGGTCGGTATAGAATCCAGCGCGTCAACGACTACCTGCGCGCCTTGCAACAGTTCCTTGCCGTTCTCAGGCGAATATCCGGCATGGACCGGAACGAGAGTCACGGCAGGATTGATCTCGGCTACCCGCTCCGCAGCCGCGATCACTTTGGACTTGCCCAGCCAACCGGGACTCGACAGCAGTTGCCGGTTCAGGTTGTGCTCTTCAAACACGTCCGGGTCAAAGGCAACGATCGTACCCACACCAAGACGCGCCAGTTGTTCAATGACATATCCGCCAAGTCCGCCGCATCCGACCACTGCAACGCGACTCCGACAGAGCGTGAGCTGATCTTGCACGGAAATCGCGTTTCGGTTTCGCTGGTAACGGAGAGGAAGCAGGCCCGCCGAAAGCGCCGCCCGTTCTACATCGGAATGCGATATCCCGAATCGCTCCACTGCGGAGACCTGCGCAAACCACGGCAGCAAATCCCCGGAAGCGCTCTCACGAAGGAACTGGTGTATATCTTCCATGGATTAGCCTCCGCCGAGCAACGGGAACAGCGACAGATTCGCCCCCTCTTCAAGTTGGTGATCGGGATCCGCGTGGCGGTTATTCAGCATGATCATGCCGATTTCGGATTCGGGGATCTCGAGGGCCGTGATGACGTCAGCGATGCGGGTCCCGGGGGCACAATCCTGCATTTGAACAGCGAAGCGCCCGGCGCGGAAAGTTGCGAACAGCTTAACGGTAATCTTCATGTCAAACTACTGCTTATCGTTTCGTGCGAGAAGAATCATCCTGAGCGACCCGGGCCATTGCCATCGCAGACCGTTTGGGCCGCTCAGGACCACACATCGTTAGAAGTTCCAGAATTCGTCGATCTCTTCCCCAGTGAAATCCCAGATTGCGTTGTGAGGCGCGACCGGTTCCTGGCTGAAGAACTCGGGCAGACGGTCATGTTGATTTGTGAAGCCGGCGGCTATGTTGAACTGCCGTTCGGTCTTGAGCACGTACTTGCCGAGTCCAACAACGTCATCCCCGGTGAGGCCAATGCCAAAGCGAGCATTGATCATGTCAATGAGTGCCGGGAGGCATTCAGGCACATCCAGAGCCGGGAAGGCGATGAAGATGCACATGCCGGTGGAGTCAACGGCCGCAGTTGCGATCTGCAGATTGCGCGAGAGTTCGACCTGACCTTCTTTCTTGAGCGGATCGACGCGACCGCCGACATTCAGAACGTTGGTAGCAATGCTATAGCCCGCGGTGTGGTCGGCTCCCATGGTGCTGGTTGCGTACGTGATGCCGATGCCCTTAATCGAGCGTGGATCGTAGGCCGGGATGCCCTGACCTTTAACTACGGGAACGCGTGTCACCCCGAAGGTCTTCCCGACGCTTGCGGCACCGCCGCCAAGAATGCGACCCAGCGGTGTGCCCTTGCCGATTTCGTCCCGCAGCATGCGCACAACGCCCTTGCCATCACCGAAGGGCAGAACGCCGGCTTCCATCGCCACACCGAACATGACAGCCGTCTCGATGGAATCGACGCCGATGTCGTCCATGATGCTGTCGGCTGTCGCGATGTCATCGAGATCGTCGATGCAGCAGTCCGCGCCCAGGCCCCAGATAGTCTCGTATTCAAAGCCTGACGTCAGATACTTGCCATCCTTATCGTTGTAAACCTGAGAGCACTGTATGACACAGCCGGCCTGACAACCATGCTTGGGCTTGCCGCCGCGCTCCACTATGGTGGCGTGCATGGTTTCGCCGGAAATCTTTTCGTGGCCGTCAAATTGGCCCGCCGTGAAGTTGCGCGTAGGCAATCCGCCGACTTCGTGAAGAATGTTCACAAGAATGGCCGTGCCATAGGTCGGCAGGCCCTGGCCGCTTACCGGATGGTCAAGCAGTGTTTTCGCGAATGTACGCGCAGCGATTTTGAATTTCTCTGGGTCGGCGAGTTTTACGCCCGGGCCGCCCTGATCATCAACCGAGATGAACTTGATCTTCTTTGATCCGAGGACTGCGCCGAGGCCGCCGCGTCCGATGCTACGCAACTTGCTATCAGGGTCTTTGACCGAAATGTTGGCCGAAGCCATCTTCATCTCGCCTGCGGGCCCAATGCTGATGACTCCGACTTTCTTGTGGAAGCGCGCCTCTAAAGCCTGCACGACAGCGAAGTTGCCACTGCCAACTAGCTCGGTCTCTTCCTGAATCTTGACGCCGTCTTTGTCGAGGTGAAGGCTGTACCACTTGTCCTGTTTCGGGGCGCCCTCGATGATCAGCGCTTTCACACCAAGATTGGCCAGCAACCGCGCGGAACTGCCCCCCGAGTTGCTTTCTTTTATGGTGCCCGTGAGCGGACTCTTTGCGCCCGCGGAGAGTCGCCCCGAGTTTGCCGCTGCCGTTCCAGTCAGCAGGCCGGGAGCAAATACCAGCTTATTGTTGACGCCGAGCGGGTGGCATGTGGGAGGCACTTCGGCCGCCACGATGGTTGACGTTAGAGCGCGCCCGCCGAAGCCGGCCCATTCCGCGGGTACCGCTTCAACCTTCGTGCTCAGGTCCGACATATTTACGCGCAGTATCTTGTCCATCTGATGATTCCCGTTTTTCTTGTCTGAAGTTGTGAGTTGAAAACGGGAGGTCCCCCGCTGGTTTGCGATTGAACCTCCCGGCCCTGCTCTTAGTCGATTACCGCCGGTTCAGATTGCAGGAGCTGAATCAGTTGTGCGTAGGGGCCAGTCGCTGCGTTCGGCTTTGCTACAGGTGCGCCCATGGCGGCCTTGTACATGCCAACCACCTGGGCCAACGTCGCTGTGCGCGGATTGGTGAGCATGCAGGCGTCCTTCATGGCATTGGTGGCCATGATCTCGAGATCAGCCTCTTTAACGCCAAGTTGTACGAGACCGGATGGGATGCCCACATCCTTTGACAGCTTGCGAATTGCAGCAATTCCCTTGGCAGCAGCGTCTACCGTAGAAAGGCCACTGATGTTCTCGCCCAGGGCCACAGC
>Ga0196970_1000267_pt1 | contig 72700 bp, 72 predicted proteins | sample S1v_513CmetaG_FD_148672 | JGI IMG/M metagenome (GOLD analysis project Ga0196970, IMG submission 148672) | Soil microbial communities from Anza Borrego desert, Southern California, United States - S1+v_5-13C | ecosystem: Environmental > Terrestrial > Soil > Desert | place: USA: California...
AGCGGCGCCAGCCCATGCTCGGCGAAGTCCTGCGTCGTCGCCACCGTCAGCCGCCCCTCGGCCCGCGCGCCCTTCAGGCTGAGCAGCGCCGTCCGGTGCAGGTCGAGGATGCGCCGCGCGTGCCCCACCAGTTCCTGCCCGGTGTCGGTCAGCGCCCGGCCGCGGCCGGCGGGGAGGAACAGCGGCTCGCCGACGATCTCCTCCAGCTTCTGCATCTGCGCGGTGACCGCCGAGGGCGAGCGCCCCACCACCTCCGCCGCCCGCGCCAGAGATCCGCCGTCGGCAAAGGCCAGGAAGGTGCGCAGGAGGTCAGGGTCGAGGTGCTGCATGCTTCGGACTTTCCGAATGGTTCATTCAGATAAATCCGATTTTTCCGAATCGTCAAGCGCGGCAGGATCCCGAAAGCCAACCAAGGGAGCCCGCCATGCCCATCATCACCGTCTCCGTCACCGCCACGCCCGACGCCTCGCTTTCGGCCCGCATCGCCGCCGAGGTGAGCGAACTGACCCGGCTCCATCTCCGCAAGGACCCCGCGGTCACCGCCGTCGCCGTGCACTACGTCGATCCGGCGCACTGGTTCGCCGGCGGCCGTTCGCTGGCCGAGCAGGGCGTTTCCACCTTCTGGCTCGACATCAAGGTGGTGGACGGCACCAACACCAAGGCCGAGATCGCTGCGTACCTGGAGGCGGTCCACGCTGCCATGGGGCGGATCCTCGGCGAGGTGCACCCCGAGAGCTACATCCTGGTGCACGAGGTGCCGGCCGCCGCCTACGGCTTCGGCGGGCTCACGCAGGAATTTCGGTTCATCAGGGGGCGGCTGGAGGCGGCGTAAGGAAAGGATGCGAGGGGCCGCGGGGTCCCTCGCGCACCCTGGGACTTTTTACAGGATCAGCGCCTTCTCGCGCGACACGCCGCCGGAGAGGATCAGCGTCTCCTGGTCGCTCAGGGCCTGGCGGAGCTTGGGGAAGTCCACCTCTTCCTCCTGGCGGATATGGCCCTCGATCAGGGCGCGCAGTTCGCGGACGCGCACCAGCCAGCTCGGGTCGGACTTCGGCGTCGTCTCCAGCGCGAACAGCAGGCGCTTCATGTCGGCGTGCTCGGCGTACAGGTGCTTGGCGTCGTCGGCCGCCGGCGTCCGGTCGTGCAGCATCGGGTAGACGACGTCCTCCTCCGCCATTGCGTGCGCGGCGAGACGGCGCTTCAGGCGCAGGAACAGCTGCGTGCGGTGGAAGACCGCGTCGTTCGGGCTGCGCTCCATGCTGTGCAGCAGCGACAGGAGGGTGCGGTGGTCCTGCTCCAGCGAGGCGAGCGGATCGCGGCCCGACGCGCCGCGCGCAGTGCCGGCCAGATGCGCCATCACCGGCGGCAGCAGCCGGCTGGCGATCAGCGCCACCATCGCGCCGCTGACGAACGCGGCCAGGCCGCTGCTGGAGGATCCGCCCGAATTCCGTGCCCCCGAATTCCGTGACATGGCGCCCGCACCCCTCTGCTGTGGATCGACAGAGCGGCAACAGCGCGCCGGATGGTGCGTTCCGGTCAGGCGTCGCGTACAGCCCCACCCGCAGAGGACCGGCGCACCCGGGCCGAGGTTGTCTGCAAAAAGAATCGCGGGGACCAGGGCGCGAAAGCCCCGGTCCCCGCGGCGGGATCTCCCGGCACGCAGTGGTAACGCACGATGCAGGCGCCAGCTTGGCGGTATCGGAACGGGTCCGGGTTGACGGCGGTCAAGCGGCGGTGCGCATCAATGGTGCACGTGGTGCGCCGCCGACTGCTCCAGGCTCTTGATGCGCGTCATGCCGGGCAGGATCTCGGACTTGATGAACTCCAGCCGGCGGTTTGGGCCGCCGCCGCCGCGGGCGAAGCGGGCCTTCCACAGGTCCATCTTCACCGCCAGGCCGCACAGCACGCCGCCGATGGTCACGTGGTGCGCGGTGATCAGCTCGCGGATCGAGCGGAAGGTCTCGGCGTTGATGTCGCGCCAGAAGTCGCGCGAGCGGGCGTCGAAGCTCTCGAACCGGCCGGTGATCGAGGTCGAGATGTCGGTCAGGTCGCGGCCGATGTCGTCCAGCATCTTGGCCTGCCGGTAGTCGCGCTTGATCTCGTTGGAGTTGCGCACCTCGGCCATCCAGGCCAGGAAGCGCTGCACCTCCGGCACGATGTCGTCGAGGCACTTCTTGAAGTAGGCCAGCGACAGGAAGATGTCGCCGTAATCCTCCAGGAAGTTCGGGATGTCCTGCAGCCCGATGTCCAGCCGGTCGGCCATCATGCGCAGGTTGCGCAGCGCTTCCTCGCGGTTGGGAGAGGCGAACATCTTGATCAGCTGGTCAACGCTGTTGACTTCCACGTTCTCCAACCCGTAGACGTATTCCATCAAAGGGCGGGTGAACACGGTCATGTACTGCGTAAGCTCAGCCTTCTTCTTGTCGGAGAGGGTGAGCGCCTCGTGGCTGCTGATGTCGATCTTCAGCCGGCGCAGTTCGATGCGCGAGGTGTAGACGTCGAAGCTGGCGGCCTGCGCGATCTTCTCGATCTTCAGCAGGTCGCGCTCGACCTCTTCCTTGTAGGATTCGAAGTAGACGCCGATGTCGCGCGGCTTCACCTGGCCGCTGCCGGTCTGGGCGTCGTTGAACATCTCGATGACGGTGTCGAGACGCACGTTCTTGATGAGGCGCGCGTGCTGCAGCCCCGGCGTCTCCAGCGGGATCATGGAGAGCGGCATGATGTGAAGCGCGTCGCGCGCTTCGTCATCCCATGCCTTGCGTCGTGCGGCCTCGTCTGCCTGCTGACCGCCGTCCACGGCCACTCTCCTGAAAACCCCGCCCCGGCCGCGTTGTCCAACCGTCGGCCGCGCCTACAATAGCCGGCGCGACGGTGGACACAAGCCGGAATCCCGGCCCGGCAACCTTGAGGCGAGCGTCAGTGGACGCTTACCGGCTCCAGGTCGTTCTGGCGGACGGCGGCGGAGGCGACGTCGCGGTCGGGCAGCACGGTCAACGGCGTGCCGTCGGCGGCGTGCACGGCAAAGGCCGCGACACCGTTGACGCTGACGGGCTTGACGTAGGCCACGTGATCGACGCCGAAGGCCGCGAAGTCCTCGGGCGAGAGGTGGCGGAAGAGGGCGGGGGAGGTGTTCATATCGACACTTCTTTCAAAAGAGCGGGCTTCAAAAGAGCGGGTCTCGTCCGGCGCGCCGGGTCAGCCCTCGGACCGGTCGGGGGCCACGTCGATGGTGCGGGCGGTGCCGCCGTCGCCGGGCTTGGGCTGCTGGATCTTGATGGTGCGCACCTTGGGCTCGGGCAGCGGCCGGGTCAGGTCGATGTTCAAGAGGCCGTTGTCGAGCGACGCGCCCACCACCTCGATCCCCTCGGCCAGCACGAAGCTGCGCTGGAACTGACGGGCGGCGATGCCGCGGTGCAGGTAGATCCGGCTCTTGTCGTCCTGCTGGCGACCGCGGATGACGAGCTGGTTGTCCTCGATCTGCACCGACAGGTCGTCGGCGGTGAAGCCGGCCACGGCGAGCGTGATCCGCAGGCCGTCGTCGCCGATCTGCTCGATGTTGTAGGGCGGGTAGCCCTCGGCCGAACTCTTGGCGATGCGGTCGAGCGTGCGCTCGAACTGGTCGAACCCGAGCAGCAGCGGGCTGTTGAAGAGCGAGAGGCGTGTCGACATGGCGCATCCTCCTCATGGGGTGAGCGAGTTGCCGCGAGGGCCCGTTGCCGGCGCCCGACGAAGGTCCGCAGCCCGAGGAACTCGGCGCTGCCCTGCACAATAAATGGGGAGGGGCACCCCCCGGTCAAGACACTGTAAGCCCTTATCCCAGCAGCCCCGCCACGTGGTCGGCGATGGCCAGGCAGGACGTCAGGCCCGGCGACTCGATGCCGAACAGGTTGACGAGGCCCGGCACGCCGTGTGTTTCCGGCCCCTGGATCAGCCAGTCGGCTTGCCCCTGGCCGGGTCCGGTCAGTTTCGGGCGGATGCCGCAGTAGGCCGGCACCAGCGCGCCATCCGGCAGACCCGGCCAATAGCTGCGCACCGAGGCGTAGAAGGAGTCGGCGCGGGCGGGATCGACGCTGTACTCGATGCGGTCCACCCATTCCACGTCGGGGCCGAAGCGGGCTTGGCCCGCAAGGTCCAGCGTGATGTGCACGCCCAGGCCGCCCTCGATCGGCATCGGGTAGACCAGCCGCGTGAACGGCGAGCGGCCGTGCGCCAGCGCGTAGTAGTTGCCCTTGGCGAGGAACTTCGGCGGCACCTGCTCCGCCGGGAAGCCGTCCAGCGCGCGCGCCGCCTCCCAGGCGTGCAGGCCGGCGCAGTTGACCAGCACGTCGCAGGCGATGCGCATCGGCTCGGCGCCGCCGGCCTCCACCTCGATGCCGGTGTCGGTGACGCGGCCGGCGACCAGCGGGCTCTTGAAGGCCAGCATGGCGCCGTGCTCCTCGGCGTCGCCGCGCAGCGCCAGCATCAGGGCGTGGCTGTCGATGATGCCGGTGGAGGGGGAGAGCAGCGCCGCCACGCAGTGCAGGTTCGGCTCCAGCGCGACGGCCTCGGCGGCGCTCAACATTTTCAGGTCATCGACGCCGTTCTGCGCCGCCTGCCGGCGGATCGCCTCGAAGCGCGGCATCTGGCTCTCGTCGGTGGCGACGATCAGCTTGCCGATGCGCTGGTGCGCCACGCCGTGCGATTCGCAGTAGGCGTACAGCGCGTCGCGCCCTGGCACGCACAGTTTCGCCCGCAGCGTGCCGGTGGGATAGTAGATGCCGGCGTGGATGACTTCGGAGTTGCGGGAACTGGTACCGGTGCCGACGGCGTCCTCGGCCTCCAGGACGATCACCTCGCGCCCGGCCATCGCCAGCCGCCGCGCCACCGCCAGGCCGACCACGCCGGCCCCGACCACCACGCACCCGACCCGCTCCATCCACCCGTCTCCGTCAACCTGGAAAGAGGCAGAGGGTGGGGGCAATCGCGCCGCTGTGCAAGGGTGTCGCGGCCCCGGCCCATCCTGCGGATTTCCGGCGCGGACGCACGGCGTGGGTGTATGCTTCGACAGGCGCCGACGACGGCGCGCAGGCTTTCAGGAGCGGCGGCGGAGGTGCCGGTATGAACCGTGCGGTCACCTGGTATTTCAGCCGGGCGCTGGGCGTCGTCGGCCTGTTCACCGGGGGCTTCCAGCTCGCGTGGTCGGCGATCACCGGGGCAGGTCCGGCTGAACTGCTGGCGTCGCTGGGAACCGCCATCCTGCTGGCGGTCGGCGGCATGCTGGTCGGCGCCATCGTCGATGTGGCGATCCAGCTCCGCAAGCGTTCCCGTTCGCGGGAGCCCGGTCGGAGCCCGCATCACCGGAAGCGGTGAATCCATCCGCGTTCGCGCCGCGTTCGAGTGCATCCGTCCACGCCGCGACCCTATCCGCCTCCACGTTCGCGCGGGGAGGGGGATCGCTGGTAGGGTTCTCTCACGCCATGGACTCTCCCTTCTGACGACTGGCCCGCCCCGGCAACGGGGCGGGCGTTTTGCTGCAGGGAGGGACTCAGTGCATCGTGCGCCGGTCGGCGGGGCGCGGCGGCCGGACGACCTGGTCCTTCGCCGCGTCCAGCATGGCCTCGGCCTGCTGCTGGATGCCGGCGGCGCGGGCACGCTCGGTCGGGTCGGGGCTGCGGGCCTGGACGAACTCGGCCGCCTGAACGGTCACGTCGAGCGTCTCGACGACCTCCTCGACGGTCTCCTCCAGCGCCTCGATGTCCACGCCGGACGCCTCGCGGGCGGTCGCCGCGTTTGGATTCGGTTTTCGCGTCTGACTCATGAATCGCTCCGCGTGCTGGCTGTCGCAGACCAACAGGACGGGGCCGGGGGCGTTCCGGGCCGGTGGGCGATGGTTCGTGGTCCGGAAACGCGAAAGGCCGGCGCGAGGCCGGCCTTCTGTATCGCGATCTCCCCTTGGGGAGAATGGAGCGGGCGAAGGGATTCGAACCCTCGACCCCAACCTTGGCAAGGTTGTGCTCTACCCCTGAGCTACGCCCGCGCTCCGTGCTGCCGTCCGTTCCGTATCGGTCCGTCCGGCGGCGTGCGGCGGAATATACAGATCGGTTTTCGCAATGCAAGCGCCTTGTTGCGTTTTTTTCCCGACGGCTGGACGGGCCTCGGCAAGGCACGGTAAAAGCGCGGTATGAGCCATTCCTCCGCCACCGCCGACACGCCCCTGCCGACCTCGCCCGAGCAACTGCTCGCCCGTCTGGACGCGCTGGGCATCCGCACCGTCACCCACAGCCACCCGCCGCTGTTCACCGTCGAGGAGAGCAAGGCGCTGCGCGGCGAGCTGCCGGGCGGCCACTGCAAGAACCTGTTCCTCAAGGACAAGAAGGACCAGTACTGGCTGGTGGTGGCGCTGGAGGATGCGGCCGTGTCGCTGAACAGCTTCGACAGGGTGATCGGCTCGGCCCGGCTGTCCTTCGCCTCGGCCGAGCGGCTGTGGCAGGTGCTGGGGGTGCGGCCGGGGTCGGTGACGCCGTTCGCGCTGATCAACGACACCGAACACCGGGTGACCGTGATCCTGCAGAAGTCCATGCTGGACCACGACCCGCTGAACTATCATCCTCTGTTGAACGACCGGACCACGGCGATCCGCCCGGCCGACCTGCTGGCGTTCATCCGCGCCTGCGGGCACGAGCCGCGCGTTGTCGACTTCTAGGAACAGTGAAATCCTTGTTGCCGGCGCGCCGCGCCTACATTTAATCACGCACGCTTCAAACGGGATTGCCAAAGCCATGTTCTCACCGCCGCCCACCGCCGCAAACGCTTCCGCCGCCAACGACGTGATCAAGGACGGTTCCGACCGCACCTTCATGGCCGACGTCATCGAGGCGTCCCGCGACACCCCGATCATCGTCGATTTCTGGGCGCCCTGGTGCGGCCCCTGCAAGCAGCTGGGTCCGGCGATCGAAAAGGCGGTGCGCGCCGCCAAGGGCGCGGTGAAGCTGGTCAAGATCGACACCGACCAGCACCCGATGATCGCCCAGCAGCTGCGCGTGCAGTCGATCCCGGCGGTGTACGCCTTCTACCAGGGCCGCCCGGTGGACGGCTTCGTCGGCGCCCAGCCCGAGTCGCAGATCAAGGCCTTCGTCGAGCGCCTCGCCAAGCTGGGCGGCGGCGCCGGCGGCATGGACGACATGCTGGCCGACGCGCTGGCCCAGGCCAAGGAGGCGCTGGACGCCGGCGACGTCGCCACGGCGTCGGACATCTACGGCCAGATCCTGCAGGCGGTGCCGGACAACGGGCAGGCCTACGCCGGCCTGGTGCGCTGCCTCGTCGCCGCCGGCGACCTGGACCGCGCCAAGCAGATGATCGAGCAGGCGCCCGAGGCGCTGGCCAAGGACAACGACCTGATCGCCGCCAAGAGCGCCATCGAGGTGGCCGAGCAGGCCAAGAACGCCGGCCCGATCCCCGAGCTGATGGAAAAGCTGGCGCACGACAAGGACGACCACCAGACCCGCTACGACCTCGCCATGGCGCTGTACGCCGCGGGCAAGCGCGAGTCGGCGGTGGACGAGCTGCTGGAGCTGGTGCGCCGCGACCGCACCTGGAACGAGGACGCCGCGCGCAAGCAGCTGGTCAAGCTGTTCGAGGCGTTCGGGCCGAAGGATCCGCTGACCCTGTCGGCGCGCCGCCGGCTGTCGTCGATCCTGTTCAGCTAGGAACGTCGTAGGTTGGGTTGAGCCGAAGGCGAAGCCCAACATTCTCGCGATGCCGGGGATGTTGGGCTTCGCTGCGCTCAACCCAACCTACGCCCTGTTCGGCCTGCGCGCGGTGCCTATGTAACTGCCATGAGCCGGAGCCCCTTCGACCCGACCTTCGACCAGTTGCCGCGCGAACTGCCCGTGTTCCCGCTGCCGGGCGTCCTGCTGCTGCCGCGTGGGCGGCTGCCGCTCAACATCTTCGAGCCGCGCTATCTGGCGATGGTGCAGGACGCGCTGGGCTCGGACCGCATGATCGGCATGATCCAGCCCACCGACCCGACCTCGCGCGCCAAGGCGCCGGCGCTTTATGAGACCGGCTGCGCCGGGCGCATCACCTCCTTCTCCGAAACCGAGGACGGCCGCTTCCTGATCACGCTGACGGGGGTGTGCCGCTTCCTGGTGCTGCGTGAGCTGCCGGGCGCGCGCGGCTACCGCCGGGTCCAGCCGGCGTGGGAGCGCTTCGCCGCCGACCTGGACGGCGAGGCCACCGGCGGCATCGACCGCGAGCGGCTGGTCTGCGGGCTGAAGGGCTATTTCAAGACGCAGGGCATCTCGGCCAACTGGGACTCCATCGACGGCACGCCGGACGAGCGGCTGGTGACCTCGCTGGCGATGATCTGCCCCTTCGAGGCGAGCGAGAAACAGGCGCTGCTGGAGGCGCCGGACCTTGCCGAGCGCGCGAAGCTCTTGATCGCGTTGATCGAGATGGCCATTCTCGACGGCCACGAAGGCGACGGCGGCACGCTGCCGCGCCACTGACAGGACGTAAGGCGGCATTCATGAGCGCATCGACCCCCGAGGACAAGCCGGGCGAAGGCAAGACGCAGGCGCGCGTCGATCCGAAGCTGCTGGAGATCCTGGTTTGCCCGCTGACCAAGGGTCCGCTGCGCTACGACTCGGAGCGCAACGAGCTGATCAGCGAGCGCGCCGGGCTCGCCTACCCGATCCGCGACGGCATCCCGATCATGCTGATCGACGAGGCGCGCCGGATCGACGACCACCCGATCCGTGGTCCGGGGGCGGCGTGATGGAGGATCCCGGCACGCAGCACTGGCCCACCGAAGTCCGCCTGAAGTCGGCGGAGAAGCGGCTGGAGATCGACTTCGACAACGGGGTGAGCTTCTCGCTGCCGGCGGAGTTCCTGCGCGTCAACAGCCCGTCGGCCGAGGTGCAGGGGCACGGGCCGGGGCAGAAGACCCTGCAGCGCGGCAAGATGCACGTCGGCATCATGAAGCTGGAGCCGGTCGGCCACTACGCCCTGCGCATCGTCTTCGACGACCTGCACGACAGCGGCATCTACACCTGGGCCTACCTCTACGAGCTGGGCGAGAACCAGGAGCGGCTGTGGGCCGAGTATCTGGCCGAACTGGAGGAAAAGGGCTACAGCCGCGATCCGCGGGCGCGCTGAGGGGGGCCTGCCCCGTCCCCCCTCCTAACCTCCCCCCATCTTCGACGGGGGGAGGAACTCCGCCGCTCTGCCCCTTCCCCCGCGAAGTGGGGGAAGGATGGGATGGGGGCCCGGCGCCACGCCTTCCCTGTTCCCAACCCCCGCGACCCACCGCCGCACCCGCTTGCGCATTCGCGTAAAATTTTATACAAATCCACCACGAAAGCGATCCACCTCGTTAGGGAGGCCGCCGTGTCGTCGATGGAGTGGTTTGAGGAGCGCCTCGAACAGCGCCGGTCGATGCTGGCCCGCCGTCGGGAAATCCAGCGCGAGCGCAAGAACAGGGCGCGGAAGGTGGCGCGCGTGGCGCTCGCGGTCACGCTGGTGGTGCTGAGCATCCTGGCCGTGGGCATCGCCCGCAAGGCGCTGATCGTGATCGAGCACGCCCAGGGGATCGAGAGCCAGCGCGTGTCCTAAACGCCGCTTCGCAGCCTCGCCAGAATTCCCTCCAGCTCCCGCACCGATTCGATCCGCCGGTAGCCCTCGGCCGGCGGCTCCGCCACCTCGTGGGCCCAGGTGACGTGGTAGGGCACGTGCACCGCGTGCCCGCCCACCGCCAGCACCGGCAGGATGTCGGAGCGCACCGAGTTGCCCACCATCACGAACCGCGCGGGATCGACGCCGTGCCGGTCCAGGACGCGGCGGTAGGTGTCGGGGTCCTTCTCGCTGACGATCTCCACCGCGCCGAAACGCTCGGCGAGGCCGGAGCGGGCGATCTTGCTCTCCTGGTCGAACAGGTCGCCCTTGGTGATCAGCAGCAGCCGGTAACGGCCGGAGAGCGCGTCCACCACCTCGGCGACACCGTCCAGCAGGTCCACCGGGTGCTGCAGCATCGCCTTGCCGAAGTCGATCAGCGTCTGGATGTCGGTGGCGGCGACGCGGCCGTCGGTGACCTCGATGGCGGTCTCGATCATCGACAGCACGAAGCCCTTGATGCCGTAGCCGTAGACGCCCAGGTTGCGCCGCTCGGCGTCGAGCAGGCGGGCGTCGATCACCGCGGGGTCGGCGGCGTGCGCCAGCAGGCCGCGAAAGCGGTCCTGCGTCATCGAGAACAGCGACTCGTTGTGCCAGAGCGTGTCGTCGCCGTCGAAGGCGATGGTGTCGATCATCGGGGGTGCCGCCATGCTTTCGGAGAGGTGCGCGGCGAAGAGGTAGGCTGCCGTTTGCGGCCTGTCCAGCGGATGCCCATCTTCCATGAACCGGAACTCGTCATGACGGAGGGGGGCCATGCCGCTCGGCGATTCCATCCGGCCGACCATCGCGGCGCTGCCGCACAGCCCGATCGCGACCATCGCCGACTACGGCCACGGCCGCCCGGGCATCATCCCGCTGTGGTTCGGCGAGGGCGACCTGCCGACGCCGGAGCCGATCAGCGAGGCCGGCATCCGCGCCATCCGCGAGGGCGCCGTCTTCTACACCTACCAGCGCGGCCTGCCGCGGCTGCGCGAGGCGCTGTCGGGCTACCTGGGGCGCGTGCACGGCGTGCCGGTGCCGGTGGAGCGCATCACCGTCACCTCGTCCGGCATGACGGCGATCATGAAGACGATGCAGACGCTGGTCGACCCCGGCGACGAGGTGGCCATCGTCTCGCCGGTGTGGCCGAACATCGTCAACGCCGTGCGGGTGATGGCCGGCGTGCCGGTCGAGGTGCCGATGCATCTCGGCAACCAGGGCTGGACGCTGGACCTCGAGCGGCTGTTCGCCGCCTGCGGGCCGCGCACCAAGGCGATCTTCGTCAACTCGCCGGGCAACCCGACCGGCTGGATCATGGAGCGCGACGACCTGAAGCGGGTGATGGACTTCGCCCGTGCGCGGGGGCTCTGGGTGGTCTCCGACGAGGTCTACAGCCGCCTCGTCTACGACCGGCCGGCGGCACCGTCGTTCCTGGAGGTGGCGGAGCCGGAGGACAAGCTGATCGTCGTCAACAGCTTCTCCAAGAACTGGATGATGACCGGCTGGCGGCTGGGCTGGATGGTGGCGCCGGAGGCGCTGGGGCCGGTGCTGGAGAACCTCGTGCAGTACTCCACCTCCGGCACGCCCGCCTTCGTGCAGGAGGCCGGCATCGCCGCGCTGGAGGAGGGCGAGCCGGTGGTCGCCGAACTGGTGGCGCGTTGCCGCGCTGGGCGCGACCTGGTGTGCGCCGCGCTGGAGCGCCTGCCGCACCTGCACCTGACCTGCCCGCCAGGCGCGTTCTACGTGTTCTTCCGCGTCGAGGGCGAGACGGACAGCATCGCGCTGGCCCGCCGGCTGATCGACGAGGTCGCGGTCGGTCTGGCGCCGGGGGCGGCGTTCGGTTCGGGCGGCGAGGGCTACCTGCGCCTGTGCTTCGCCGCCCGCCACGACCGGCTGGAGGAGGCGGTGGAGCGGCTGACGCGGGTGCTGGGGTAAAGAACGCCGCGTTGTGACAAGCGCACGGCAGGCATCGGAAAACCACACTGCGGCTATGCCTTTCCGGCGTTGGTGGGGGTGCCGGGAATCGGGTAATTATATTACCACCTCAACCAACGAACCAGGAAGGCGCGGCGGCCCGAAAGCGGGCGGCCCCTTCAGCAAAACAACAACGGAATCCCACCATGTCCATGGTTCTGCGCTCGACCCATCATGTGGGTCATGACTCGCTGGCGACGATCTTCAGCCATCTGCTCGACACCGTCGCCGAATGGCACCAGCGCGCCGTGTCGCGCCGCGAGTTGGCCCAGCTCGACGACCGCATGCTGCACGACATCGGCGTCACCTCCGCCGACGTGGAGCGCGAGATCGCCAAGCCGTTCTGGCGCTCGTAAGTGCCCCGGCCAGCGAAAAGGCCGCTTCCCTGAGGGGGAAGCGGCCTTTTTTCATGCCTGGATTCGGCCCGCCGCCACGCCCGGGCTTGGCCCGGGCGTGGCAGTGAAGATCAGATGCAGTACTGCTGCAGCGGCGCGAAGCCGTTGAAGCAGACGGCCGAGTAGGTCGTCGTGTAGGCGCCGGTGGCGTGGATGCGCACGCGGTCGCCGGCCTTGAGGCCGAGCGGCAGCTTGTACTCCGCCTTCTCGTACAGCACGTCGGCGCTGTCGCAGGTCGGGCCGGCGAGCACCACCGCCTCCGCCTCGGACTCCGTCTCGCCCAGCACCTCGATGGGGTACTGGATGGCCTCGTCCATGGTTTCGGCCAGGCCGCTGAACTTGCCGATGTCCAGGTAGACCCAGCGCTTCGCGTCCTCGGCCGACTTGCGCGACACCAGCACCACCTCGCTCTCGATGATGCCGGCGCTGCCGACCATGCCGCGGCCCGGCTCGACGATCGTCTCGGGGATGTGGTTGCCGAAGTGGCGGCGCAGGCTGTCGAAGATGGCCTGTCCGTAGGCGGCCGACTCCGGCACGTCCGAGCGGTAGCGGGTCGGGAAGCCGCCGCCCAGGTTGATCATGCCGAGATCGACGCCCAGCACCTCCAGCTCGCGGAACAGCATCGCCACCTGATGGATGGCGAGGTCCCACTGCATCAGGTCCTTCTGCTGCGAGCCGACGTGGAACGACACGCCCCACGGCTCGACGTTCATCTCCTTGGCCTTCAGCAGCAGCTCGCGCGCCATCTTGAGGTCGCAGCCGAACTTGCGCGACAGCGGCCACTCGGCGCCCTCGCCGGAGGTCAGGATGCGGCAGAACACGCGGGCACCCGGTGCTGCGCGGGCGATCTTCTCCAACTCCTCGATGGAGTCGAAGGCGAACAGGCGCACGCCCAGCTCGAAGGCGCGGCGGATGTCCGACTCCTTCTTGATGGTGTTGCCGTAGGAGATGCGGTCCGCCGTGCAGCCGGCGTCCAGCACCATCTGGATCTCCGGCACCGAGGCGGTGTCGAAGGCCGAGCCCAGGCGCGACAGCAGCGACAGGATCTCCGGCGCAGGATTCGCCTTCACGGCGTAGTAGATGCGGGCGTCGGGCAGGGCGTCGGCCAGCGCGTGGTAGTTCTGCTCCACCACGTCGAGATCCACGACGAGGCACGGGGTCTGCGGACGTCGCTCCTCGAAGAAGCGCGCGATCTTCTCGTTCATACCAGTCTCCTGGCCCAGTTTCCTGGACGAAGCCAAATTCAGGCAATGCGGGGGTGTGGCGTCGGGTACGGAGCGGCCGAAACGCGATATCTGACCGAAGAAGCCGGTCAGGCGTTCAGGCCGCCCATACTGGACGAATTGCCCGTATGGGACCGGTGGTCCGGACTGGACTGGACGGGGAGTTGTCGGAAACGGGTGGGCCCGGGCCCACCGACAACAACATGAACCATCGTAACCTCCAAATCGCCGCCTTGCTTAAGGGACGGTCGGAAATCACGCGTTACGTCGTTGCATAACCACTGCTCGAGGGTCGAGGGCGGGCCAGCGGCACGTGCGCTTGCGAGTTCGCGTTACATAGATCGAATGCCCGGCTGAGAAAAGAGAAAAATCAAAGGCTGCACAAAAAAATCCCGGGGGTGTCCGGCCACCCTTGTGGACCCGGGAATGTCACAGGCCGATCAAGGACTTAAGGTGTGTTCGTCAGGCCGCCGCGGCGCCCTTCGCAGCGAGCGTCCGGTAGGCCGCCGCGGCCCCCAGCCCGACCGCCGCCACCGCCGCCATCATCGGCAGCGCGGTGCCGTCGTGGAAGTGGCCGACGCCGATGCCGACCAGCGCCGCCACCGTCATCTGCACGAATCCCAGCAGCGCCGAGGCGAGCCCCGCCATGGTCGGGTACGGCCCGACGGCGCCGGCCATGGCGTTGGGCATCGTCAGTCCGGTGCCGACCATGAAGACGAACATGGGGCCGACCACCGCCGGCACGCTCACCACGTCCGCTACCGCGAGCGCCAGCCCGGCCAGCCCGCCGCCCGCCGACACCAGCGTGCCCAGGCGCACCATGCGGTCGATGCCCAGCCGCTGCGACACCCGCCCGGCCAGGAAGGTGCCGGTCATGTAGCCGAGCACCACCGCGCCGAAGCTCAGCCCGTATTCCGCCGGCGACAGCTTCAGCCGGCCGATCAGCACGAAGGACGAGCCCGAGATGAAGGAGAAGATGCCGCTGTAGGCGCAGGCCACCGTCAGCATGTAGCCGACGTAGGCCCGGTTTCCGAGCAGGCGGAGGTAGTTGCCGAACAGGCGCGCCGGCTTCAGCGCCTCCTCGTCCAGATGGGCGTTGGTCTCGCGCAGCAGCAGCAGCGTCGCCGCCAGCACCGCCACCGCGATCAGCGCCAGCGTCACGAAGTTGGCGCGCCAGCCGAACAGCTCGGTCAGCACGCCGCCCAGCACCGGCCCGACGGCCGGGGCCAGAGACATCGCCATGGACATGTAGGCCAGCACGGTGGCCGCGCGGTCGCGGCCGAACACGTCGCGCACCACCGCGCGCGCCACCACCGGCCCGCAGCAGGCGCCCACCGCCTGGAACACCCGCGCGACGATCAGCTGGTCGATGCTGGCGGCCAGCGCGCAGGCGACGCTCGCCGCCAGATAGATGGATATCCCGCCCACCAGCGCCGGGCGCCGGCCGAAGCGGTCGGACAGTGGCCCGTAGACCAGCTGCGCCGCCGCGAACCCCACCAGAAAGACGGAGAGCGTCAGCTGCACTGTCACGATGTCGGTGCCGAACACCGTCACCAGCGTCGGCAGCGAGGGAAGGTAGAGGTCGGTGGACAGCGGGCCGAAGGCGACGAGCGCGGTCAGCAGCACACGAACGGCTAGGGAATCGGATCGGGGCATGGCGGGGAGGCGGAAGGGGGCGGGCGAGTCCGCACTATAGCCGCCCAACCGCCGGCTGTCCCGCTCAGGCTCGTTCGGGGGACAGCACGTGGCGGACAGCGCGCGCCAGACCGTCCAGCAGCGGTTGCGCCCCGGCGGCTTCGCCGCGGGCGTCGCAGGCGGCCTTCAGCGTGACCATGGTTTCGACGTGCAGGGTGACCACCGCGCCGCCGCGCGTCCGGCCGGGGCCGCCGGCCTCGATGAACGCGCACAGCGACTCGGCGGTGCTGCCGACGTTGCCGAAACCGAAGGTCCTGGCCTCGCCGCGGATCTGGTGGGCGATGGTGAAGATGGTCTCCACCGCCGCCATGCCGCCGCCCGTGGCCAGCGCCCGCAGCGCGTGCAGCTGGTCGTCGAGGTGGCGGGAATAGGCGGCGGCGCTGGCGTGCACCAGCGCGCGAAAGGTCGGCGGGACGGTCGGCGGCAGCGTGGGGCTGCCGCGGCCGACCTTGCCCTTCAGCCGGTTCGGCGGCTGGACGATGCGGACCGAGGTGCCGTCGGGTGCGGTGTGCGCGCTCATTCACCGGCCTCCATCGGTTGGACGGGCAGCGCGGTGGCGCCGCCCATGATCGCGGTGATCTCGCTCTGCGACAGGGGCCGGTCGGCGGGGCCCTGCGGCTGCTGCGGCTGGTGGTCGGTGCTGCGCCGGCGCGGCGTGCCCTCGTCGGAGGCGCCGCGGCGGCGGCGGTCCGGCCCGCGGTAGCCCGGCGCCTCGATGAACAGGCGGGGCCGCTCGATGACCGACACCAGGTGGTGGTACATGGTCTGCGGCGAGGCCGGCTTGACCAGGAACTCGTTGACCCCGGCGTTGCGCGCCGCCAGCACGTTGCCCAGCGTGCTGTAGGCGGAGACCATGATGACCGGCACATAGCGCGCCTCGCCCGGCAGCCGGCGGATGCGCCGCGTCAACTCCAGCCCGTCCATCGGCTTCATGTCCCAGTCGACCAGCACGATGTCGGGCGGCGCGGATCCGATGAGCGCCAGCGCGGCGTCGCCGCCCTCGGCCTCCTGGATGCGGGAAAAGCCCAGCGACTTCAGCATCTGCCGCAGGATGACCCGCATCCAGACGCTGTCGTCCACCAGCAGCACGCTTGCGCGGTCGAAGGCGTAGGCTTTCATCGCGCCTCCCGAGGGCTCGGCCGGCGCGCGTTTCCGCACGCCACCCTCAAATGGTAAGAGTCGCAACAATCGCGCCGCAACACGCCAAGAGACGGAGGAGATAACGCTTTCGGATTAGGCCTCAGCCATAGCGCAGCAGGCGGGCACCGTTGGCCTTGAGCCACGCGCGCGGCCCCTTCACTTCGGCGGTCAGCGTGGCGCACACCGCCCAGAAGCGGGCGGAGTGGTTCATCTCCACCAGATGCGCCACCTCGTGCGCGACGACGTAGTCGAGCACCGCCTCCGGCGTCAGGATCAATCGCCAGGAGAAGGACAGCCGGCCGCTCGACGCGCAGCTGCCCCAGCGCGAGCGGGTGTCGCGCACCGTCACCGCCGCCACCCGCTTGCCGATCCGCGCCGCCTTGGCGCGCGAGCGCTCGGCCAGCTCGCGGCGGGCCTCGGCGATCAGGTGGTCGTGGACGCGGCGCTCCACATGTTCGGGCCGGCCGCCGACCAGCAGCACGCCGTCCTCGCGCCGGGTGCCGCCGCGCAGGTCGGGGACGTGGCGGATGACGTGGTCGCGGCCCAGCACCGGCACCACCGCGCCGTCCACGAAGAGCAGGCGCGGCGGCAGCTGTTCCAGCCGGGCGCGCAGCCAGCCGTCGTGGCGGAGGATGAAGCGGTGAACCTCCGCCTCGGCCATGCCGGCGGGCACCACCACCTGGATCAGGCCGCGCCCGGCGTCCACCCGCAGGGTCATCCGGCGGGTGCGCGCGCTCTCGCGCAGCTCCAGCGGGACGGGCAGCCCGGCGATGGCCAACGCGCGCGGCCCCTTTGGGGCGGCGCTGGGGGTGCGGCGAATGGTCATGCCTTCCTTATAGCCCGCCGTCGTCGCCCGGCACCAGCGTTCACGGCCCGTTGCATTGCGGCTCCGGGCATCCAATCTAACTTTGTTCCAAGGCTCATGACGATTGTCACATTTGACAGGCGAGCCGGCGCCGCAAGATAGTCGCGGCTGGAAGTAGTCTGGGAGCGGGACCGCCGTGGGCGAGTATAAGCAAGATGTGCGGAACGAACGGCCCGGCCTAAGCTTGGCCGGAAGTCGGGAAGATCTGCTGGACGCGCTGCTCGCCGCGGGCGGGGAACGGCTGGTGATGCTGGACCCGATGGCGCGGATTCTTGTGGCGAACCGCCCGTTCGCCGCGGCGCTGGGCCGCCGCCCCGAGGAGGTCGAGGGGCTGACCCTGGCCGAGGCCGGCATCCCGCAGGCGCCCGCACTGACGGCGCTGGTCGGCGCGGTGGCGGCGTCGGGCATGGCGCTGACCGTCGGCGGCCTGCTGCCGGACGGCGAGGTGACGCTGGCGGCGGAACCCAACGGAACCGTCGTGGCGCGCGGCCGCAACCCGGAGGAGGAGGCGCGCAGGGTGCGCAGCCGCTTCCTGTCCACCGCGCGGCACGACCTGAACCAGCCGATCCAGGCCATGCAGCTGTTCCTGCACCTGCTGCAGGCGCGCGCCGGCGACCCGCAGACGCGCGAGATGGTGGACCGCCTGGGCCAGGCGCTGCACGGTGCCGAGGGCTTCATCCGCATGGTGCTCGATGCCGCCGCGCTGGAGGCCGGGCTGGTGCGCCCGGAGCGCGGCGCGGTCGCCATCGACGACGTGTTCAGCGTGTTGCTCCAGGAGTTCGAGGCGAAGGCCGAGGAGAAGGGCCTGCGCCTGTCGGTGCGCCCGGCCGAGGCGACGGTCACCACCGACCAGGCGCTGCTGCTGCGCCTGCTGCGCCACGTGGTGGACAACGCGATCCGCTACACCGAAGCGGGCGGGGTGCTGATCGCCGCGCGGCGGCGCGGCGCGCTGCTGCGGCTGGAGGTGTGGGACACCGGCCCGGGCATCCCGGAGGCCGACCTTCCCAGCCTGTTCGACGACTTCCACCAGATCGGCGGGCGCGAGCGCACCAAGGGCCACGGCTTCGGCCTGCCGCTGGTGCGCCGGCTGGCCGCGGTGCTGGGGCACCCGGTGGCGGTGCGTTCCCGCCTTGGGCGCGGGACGGTGGTGTCGCTGGACATCCCTCTGGTCGCCGCCCCGGTTCTGGTGCTGGACGACGCGCCGGCGGCGTAGGCCACCGGGCCTCTGCCCCCCGGCCGATTGACATCGAACCGTTTCCTCCCTCAGGGTGTGTGAAAAATACGGGGAGGAGGCGTTCCAATGGCGACGCCGTCACACGGGCTTGCCGTCGGCCGACCGCCGCCGCCGGCCATCATCCGCATACCAGCACGCGCGAATCCCCTGTCCTCGCCGACGGCGCGGGCGTGCCGTGCTGCCGGGATTTTCATCTAACCTTTACGTAAATGTCATGCTAAGGACGCTTAGGAATACCAGGGTACCGGCGTTCCGCACAAAATCAGGGAGGTCCATCGTGTCCAATCGTCTGATTCTGGCCGCCGGTTCGGCGGTCGCCCTCGCCCTGCTGGCCGGCCCCGCCGCCGCGCAGAAGATCCAGCTGGAGTTCTGGCACGGCCTGCCGCAACCGCTCGGCGGCCAGTTGGAGCAGGTGGTGCAGGGCTTCAACGCGTCGCAGGACAAGGTCCAGGTCAACCCGACCTTCAAGGGCTCGTACCCCGAGACCATGCAGGGCGCCATCGCCGCGTTCCGCGCCGGCAACGCGCCGCACATCGTGCAGATGTTCGAGGTCGGCACCGCCACCATGATGGCCGCCGGCCCGGCGATCAAGCCGGTGCACCAGCTGCTCCAGGAGACCGGCTCGACGCTGGATCCCAAGAGCTACCTGCCGTCGGTGGCCGGCTACTACACCACGGCCGACGGCAAGCTCATGTCGATGCCGTTCAACAGCTCGACCACCATCCTGTTCTACAACAAGGACCTGTTCCAGAAGGCCGGCCTCGACCCCAACGCGCCGCCCAAGACCTGGCCGGAGCTGATCGAGGCGACGAAGAAGCTGAAGGCGGCGGGCGTGGCCTGCCCCTACACCACCTCCTGGCCGACCTGGGCGCAGTTCGAGCAGTTCTCCGCGCTCCACGACGTGCCGTTCGCCACGCAGGACAATGGCTTCAAGGGCCTGAACGCCGAGCTGAAGATCAACAGCCCGCTGCACGTCAAGCACCTGCAGACGCTGATCGACATGCAGAAGGACGGGCTGTTCAAGTACGCCGGCCGCGACAACGCGCCGGACGCCCTGTTCCCCGCCGGCGAATGCGCGATGCAGACGGCGTCCTCCGGCCTGCGGCTGCGCATCACCAAGGAGGCGAAGTTCGCCTGGGGCGCGGCGATGCTGCCCTACTGGCCGGACGTCAAGGACGCGCCGAAGAACTCGATCATCGGCGGCGCCTCGTTCTGGGTGATGACCTCGCCCAAGCGCACGGCGGACGAGTACAAGGCGGTGGCGGAGTTCCTGCGCTACCTCAGCCAGCCGGAGACCGACGCCAACTGGCACATGGCCACCGGCTACCTGCCGATCACCGCCAAGGGCTATGAGACGGCGAAGGCCGCGGGCTTCTACGACAAGAACCCTGGCGCCGACATCCCCTACCTGCAGATGGCGCGCTCCGAGGTGACGCCGAACACCAAGGGCCTGCGCCTCGGCGGCCTGCCGGAGATCCGCAACATCATCCAGGAGGAGATGGAGAAGGCCTTCCAGGGCCAGCAGTCCGCCCAGCAGGCGCTCGACACCGCCGTGCAGCGCGGCAACACCGTGCTGCGCAACTTCGAGCGGGCGAACAAGGGGTAAAGGCCTCGTTCCCTCTCCCTCCGGGGAAAGGGCTAGGGTGAGGGGGATGACGGGGGACCGGAAGCGTTCGCGACGCCGGCCCCCCTCACCCGGCCTGCCGGGCCACCCTCTCCCCGGAAGGGAGAGGGGAAGTACAAGGACTTTCATGCAGCGACGCGTCGTCTTCGAGAACAAGTGGCTTCCCTACCTGCTGCTGGCGCCGCAGGTGGCGATCACGCTCGTCTTCTTCCACTGGCCGGCCGCCCAGGCGATCGAGCAGTCCATGCTGCTGCAGGACGCCTTCGGCCTGCGCCAGACCTTCGTCTGGTTCGAGAACTTCGAGGTCGTGCTGAGCGACCCGAACTACCTCGGCACCATGCGGGTCACCGCGATCTTCAGCGCCGCCGTCACCGTGCTGTCGATGGCGCTGGCGCTGCTGTTCGCGGTGCTGGCCAACGCCCACATCGTCGGGCGCGGCACCTACAAGACGCTGCTGATCTGGCCGTATGCGGTCGCCCCGGCGGTGGCGGCGGTGCTGTGGCTGTTCATCTTCAATCCGGAGATCGGCGTGCTCGGCCGCGCGCTGAACAACATCGGGCTGCGCTGGGACTACCGGCTGAACGACGCGCAGGCGCTGTTCATGGTGGTGGCGGCCTCGGCGTGGAAGCAGGTCAGCTACAACTTCATCTTCTTCCTGGCCGGGCTGCAGGCGATCCCGCGCTCGCTCCTGGAGGCGGCGGCCATCGACGGTGCCGGGCCGGTGCGGCGGTTCTGGACGGTGACCTTCCCGCTGCTCTCCCCGACCACCTTCTTCCTGCTGGTGGTCAACGTCGTCTACGCCTTCTTCGAAACCTTCGGCGTCATCCACGCGCTGACCCGGGGCGGGCCGGGCAAGGCGACCGAAACGCTGATCTACCGCGTGTATCTCGACGGCGTCATCAACAACGACATGGGCAGCTCGTCGGCGCAGTCGGTGCTGCTGATGCTGGTGGTGGTGGCGCTGACGGCGATCCAGTTCCGCTTTATCGAACGCAAGGTGCACTACGCATGACGGCACGCCGACTCGTTGATCTGGTGCCGCACGCCGTGCTGATCCTGGGCGTCCTGATCTTCGCCTTCCCGATCTACATGACGCTGATCGGCTCGACCTGGGACGCCGCGACGATTGCACGCGGCAACATGCCGCTGACGCCGGGCGGCGAGATGGCGAACAACTACGCCCACGCCTGGAACGAGAGCCGCGGCGAGCGCGCGGTGTTCACGCCGGTGCGCATTATGATGCTGAACAGCGTCGTCATGGCGCTGACCATCGCGGTGGGGAAGATCGTCATCTCCATCCTGTCGGCCTTCGCCATCGCGTTCTTCCGCTTTCCGGGGCGGATGGTCTTCTTCTGGATGATCTTCATCACGCTGATGCTGCCGGTGGAGGTGCGGATCATTCCGACCTACAAGGTGGTCGCCGACCTGGGCCTGATCGACAGCTACGCCGGGCTGACCATCCCGCTGATCGCGTCCGCCACCGCGACGCTTCTGTTCCGCCAGTTCTTCCTGACCATCCCGGACGAACTGGTGGAGGCCGCCAAGATGGACGGCGCCGGGCCGATGCGGTTCTTCCTCGACGTGCTGCTGCCGCTGTCGCGCACCAACATCGCGGCGCTGTTCGTCATCCTCTTCATCTACGGCTGGAACCAGTACCTGTGGCCGCTGCTGATCACCACCAGCCGCGAGATGCAGACGGTCGTCGTCGGCATCGTCGCGATGATCGGCAACGGCGAATCCGCCACCGACTGGAACCTCATCATGGCGACGACCATGCTGGCCATGCTGCCGCCGGTGGCGGTGGTGGTGCTGATGCAGCGGTGGTTCGTCAAAGGTCTTGTGGACAGCGAGAAATAAGAACATGGCGACGGTTGAATTGAGGCAGGTCCGCAAGTCCTACGCCGGCGTGCAGGCGATCAAGGGGATCGACCTGAGCGTGGCGGACGGGGAGTTCCTGGTGCTGCTCGGCCCTTCGGGCTGCGGCAAGTCGACGCTGTTGCGCATGGTGGCGGGGCTGGAGGCGATCACCGCCGGCGACATCGCCATCGGTGGGCGCGTGGTCAACGGGCTGGAGCCCAAGGACCGCGACATCGCCATGGTGTTCCAGAACTACGCGCTCTACCCGCACATGAGCGTGTTCGACAACATGGCCTACGGCCTGAAGATCCGCGGCCTGCCGAAGTCCGAGATACAGGCGCGGGTGGACAAGGCGGCGGCGATCCTGGAACTGGGGCCGTTTCTTGGCCGCAAGCCCAGCCAGCTCTCCGGTGGCCAGCGACAGCGCGTCGCCATGGGCCGCGCCATCGTGCGCGAGCCGGCGGTGTTCCTGTTCGACGAGCCGCTGTCCAACCTGGACGCCAAGCTGCGCAACCAGATGCGCGTCGAGATCAAGCGCCTGCAGGACCGCCTGGGCATCACCAGCCTGTACGTGACGCACGACCAGGTCGAGGCGATGACGCTGGCCGACCGCATCGTGGTGATGAACCACGGCGTGGCCGAGCAGGTCGGCACGCCGCTGGAGGTCTACCAGCGCCCGGCCAGCCTGTTCGTGGCGGGCTTCATCGGCTCGCCGCCGATGAACGTGCTGGACGCCACGCTGGACGCGGGTGGAGCGTTCGCCGACCTGGGCGGGGTGGGGGTGGATCTGCATCGACCGTATGCGGACTACACCGGCCGCGCGGTGAAGCTGGGCGTGCGGCCGGAGCATCTGGCGCCGGGCGAGGGCGGGCTGCCGGTGACGGTGGAACTGGTCGAGGCGCTGGGCGCCGACACCGTGGTGCACGGGCGGCTGGCGAGTGGGCAGGTGCTGCTGGCGCGGATGCCGGGCTTGCCGAGCTGCCGCGAGGGAGATGCGCTGACGCTGACCGCGTCGGCGGATGCCTGGCTCCTGTTCGATGCGGAGACGGGAAAGCGGGTGGAGGGGTAGGTTCAGGCGCTGGGCCCCCCTCCTAACCTCCCCCCACTTCGCGGGGGAGGAACTCCGCCGCCAGTCTTGGAAGCCCTCCCCCGCGAAGTGGAGGAGGGTTGGGGGGCAGCGCAGAAACCTAAGCGGCGGCCGTCTTCTTCGTTCCCCCGCCATGCCGCGGCGGCCTGCGGTCGTGCTTCGCCCCAGGCTTGGGCACTCCGCCGCCCTTGTGCGTCGCGTGCGCCTGCGCCACCGCCGCCGCGTGGTAGCGGTGGCTGGGGTCGGCGGGCACCGGCTGGCGGATGGTCTTCTCGATGGCCTTGAGGTAGGCCACCTCCTCGGCGTCGCAGAAGGACAGCGCCATGCCGGCGCTCCCCGCCCGTGCGGTGCGGCCGATGCGGTGGACGTAGCTCTCCGGCTCGTTCGGCAGGTCGAAGTTGATGACGTGCGTCACGCCGTCCACGTCGATGCCGCGCGCCGCGATGTCGGTCGCCACCAGTGCCCGCACCTCGCCGGCGCGGAAGCCGTCCAGCGCCTTCTGGCGCGCGGTCTGCGACTTGTCGCCGTGGATCGAATCGGCGGACACGCCCGCCTTTTTCAGGTGCTCGGCGATGCGGTCGGCGCCGTGCTTGGTGCGGGCGAAGACGATGGTGCGAGTGATGCTGGTGTCGCCCAGCAGCTCGGCCAGCAGGCGGCGCTTGTCGGCGCGCTCGACGAACAGCACGCGCTGGTCGATGCGCTCCACCGTGGTCGCCTGCGGCGTCACCTCGATGCGCAGGGGGTCCGGGGCGAGGACGCTGGCCGCCAGCTTGGCCACCGCGTCCGGCATGGTGGCGGAGAACAGCAGCGTCTGCCGCGGCTTCGGCAACTGGGCGGCGATCGTCCGCACGTCGTTGATGAAGCCCATGTCGAGCATGCGGTCGGCCTCGTCCAGCACGAACACCTCGACCGAGGACAGCACGGCGTGCTTCTGCGCCATCAGGTCGAGCAGACGGCCCGGCGTGGCGACCAGCACGTCGGTGCCGCGGGCCAGCGCGTGCACCTGCGGCATCTGCCCGACGCCGCCGTGCACCACCGTACAGCGGATCGGCAGGTGGCCGCCGTAGGTGGTGAAACCGTCGCGGATCTGCAGGGCCAATTCACGTGTGGGCGTCAGGACCAGCGCGCGCATGGTCTTCCCGGCCAGCCGCCTGCGGTTCTCGAACAGGCGCTGGAGGATCGGCAGCGCGAAGGCCGCGGTCTTGCCGGTACCGGTCTGCGCGAGGCCCAGCACGTCGCGCCCCTGGAGCAGTGCCGGGATCGCCTGTTCCTGAATCGGCGTGGCGGTGGTGTAGCCCTCGGCCTCGACGGCGCGCAGAAGGGGCTCGATCAGGCCGAGGTCTTTGAAATCGGTCATGGAGACGGGAAAATCCTGGCTGCTGGCCGCCGCCCGGAAAACCCCGGCGCAATCGCGGCAGCCCCTCAGATAGGGCGAAAACGCCGGATTTGCAAGGGTTTGCCGGGCGGTGCGAGGCCGATCAGCCTTTCCGGATGACGCCGCAGGCGATGCGGTCGCCGGAGTTGCCGGCGGGGTCGGTCGCGTAGTCGTCGGTCTTGGCGTGGATGACGAACGACGTGCCGTTGGCGCCGAACAGGCCGTTGGCGGCGCCGTCGTTCAGCGACACGCCATGGGTGAACGCCTCGAAGCGGGCTTGGCCGCGCTCGTCCACGTAGAAGCCGGGCAGGTCGCCGGCGTGCGGCTCCTTGCCGGCGAGGCCGTGCTTGGCGTTGTTCGGGTTGAAGTGGCCGCCGGCGGCGGCGAAGTCCGGCTCGCACTTGCCGGCGGCGTGGATGTGGAAGGCGTGCCAGCCCGGCGGCAGCCCCGTCAGCTCGCCGCGGATGACGACGCCGCCGGGGTGCTGGATCAGCGTGATCTTGCCGAGGTCCTTGCCCGCGGTGTCTTTCATGGCGGCGGACGCGCCCGGCATGGACTGCGCGAAGGCGCCTCCGGCGCACAGCGCCAGCGCGGCCGCAAAGGCGGCCGGTGCGAACGGATTCATGGTTCCTCTCCCCTTGTCGTTGCGCCGGTGTTCCGGCTTCCGCCATTGCAGCGGCAGCAAGGCTGTTGCGTCAACGGGCGATTTGGCATAGATGCGGCGTTCTGTCGCGTCATTGCCCAATCGGTGGGCGGTGGCCCGGCGGTATGATCGTCGCTCGTTCAAGGCGGGGAGGTCGGGAGCGCATGTCGTCACGGCTCGAGGCGCTGTGCCTGGAAAAAGGTTTGAAGATGACCGGCCAGCGCCGCGTCATCTCGCAGGTCCTGTCGGAGGCGGAGGACCACCTCGACGTCGAGGAGGTGCACCGCCGCGCCGTCCGCCTCGACCCGCGCATCTCCATCGCCACGGTCTACCGCACCATGCGCCTGCTGGAAGACGCCGAGGTGGTGGAGAAGGTGGACTTCGGCGACGGCCGCGCCCGCTATGAGGAAAAGCGCGGGCAGCACCACGACCACCTGATCGACACCCGCTCCGGCCAGGTGATCGAGTTCACCAACCCCGAGCTGGAGGCGATGAAGGAACGCATCGCCCGCGAGCTGGGCTATCGCATCGTCGGCCACCGGCTGGAGATCTACGGGGTGCCGCTGACGGACGAAGAGAAGCGCTGACGGCAAGGGAGGGAGGCTAACGCCGCTTCGGCACCAGCGCCTCCGGCGTGAAGTCCTCCGGCTTCAGCGGCCGGTCGAACACCGGCGGCTTCTCGGCGCCGTCCAGCCCGACCACCAGATAGCGCCCGCTCGTCAGGTCGTAGGTCACCTCGCGCGCCGGCAGCAGCACCGGCACCTGCGGGTGCACGATGGGATGGACCTCGGCGTAGCGCGCCAGCTCGCCCTCCGGGCCGTAGTGCTCGGCCATCAGGATCTGCCAGGAATCCTCGTCCAGGTAATAGACGCGCCGCGGGAAGGCGTGGCGCAGGCCGCGCTTCAGCGTCGCCTCGACCACCCAGACGCGGTGCAGCTCGTAGCGGGTCAGCGTCGGGTTCGGGTGCGCCGACCAGAACACCTCCTCCGGTGACAGGTCGGGGGCGAGCAGGCGCCAGGCGTTGTATGGCACGTACATCTCGCGCCGCCCCAGCAGCTCGAACGAGAAGCGGTCCATCAGGCCGGAGAACATGTCCAGCATGTCGGCGGTGCGCAGTCCGCCAGCCGCCGGGTCCGGCGTGTCGTAGGCGAAGTCGGGTGCCCGCACCGGCAGCGTCTTCTCGCCCGGCGGCTTGTACCAGGTGACCGGCGGGCGCTGCAGCGGGTTCAGCGTCTGCTGGGTCAGCAGCGCCGATCCCGCCACCTCGGCCGGGCGCAGGCCGACGCGGCGGCGGTGCACGGCGACCGGGCCGTCCTGCCCCTGGGCGTAGGTGGACAGCCGGTCCTCACGGTAGACCGACGGGGTGGAATAGCCGCGCTCGTCCGGGATGGCGATGCCATAGGTGCGGGTGACCGACTCGCCCTGCCAGCGCAGCAGGTGGTTCCACATCGCCTCCTCGCCGGTCTTCGGCGCCGGGAAGGGGATGCCGACGCGGGCGCCGGTGACGGCCAGCCCATTCTCCAGCAACCGGGCGCGGCCGGCGGCGTTCTCGATGCTGGCCTCGGCGATGCGCTGGGGTGCCGCGGCGGTGCGCCGCGTCGGGAACATGGGGATCTCGAAGCTCGCCGGGAACTTCTTGAACAGCGCGATCTGGCCGGCGGTGAGGCGGGACTTGTAGCGCTCCACCTCGTCGGCGCGGACGGTGAACCAGCGCGTGTCGTCGGGGAACGGGTCGCGCATGTGCTGGCCGGGGGTGTAGACGTCCGGCGGCGGCTGGCTCATGCCGCCGGTCCAGGCCGGGATGGTGCCGTTGCGGTTGGCTGCGCGCACCGCGCCGAACGCCGTCAGCTCGCCGCCCACCATCGGCTCGGGCGCGGGCGGTGCCGGGGGCGCGGTGTCCGCGGCGAGCGCGGGAAACGCGGACACGGCGAGCGTCAGCGCCAGGGCGCGCGCGGTGGAGGCGAAAGGCATCGGGATCCCGGGACGGAGGACACTGACCTCATTGTGCCGCGTCCGCGATCCGGCGCAACAGCGTTCAGTCGTCCTCGCCGGACAGTTCCGCCACCGTCAGCCGGGCAGCGCGCAGCAGCGAGGGGTTGGGGTCGGAGACCACGCCGTCCTCATCCACGTCGGGCTGCACGCGCTGCTTCAGCTCGCGCGCCGCCTCCACCAGCAGATAGCTGAGCCGCAGGTCGTTCAGGCCGCGCACCAGCGCGCGCAGCTCCGGGTTGGTCAGCGCCGCCGGGTCGAGCGGTGCCGGCGCCGACTGCGTCTGCACCACCGGCGGCGCCGCCGCCGGCCGAGGCGGCGGGGCAGGGGGCGGGATCGGCGGGGCCGGTTCGGAGACGCGGTCGACCGCCACCGGCTCGGCCGCCGTGCGGGCACGGCGGGGCTTCCGGCGCACGGTGGAGACCGTTTCCGGCAGATCGTCGAAGAGAAGGGGCTGGCCGCCGCTGGTCGCGTCCATGCTCATCGCTCCACCCGCGGGCTGCGAAATGTTCACGGTTCATTCTACAAACCGCGCCCCGTTTGTCGAGACTCAATCGACGAACAGGCCCCGGGAGCGGAAGACGCCGCGCACCGCCTCCGCCGCTTCGGGCGTGGGGGGCTGCACGTCGGCGAGTTCGTAGCGCAGGTCGCGCTCGAACCACTTGTACTCGCCCATCTTGTGGAAGGGCAGCACGTCCACCCGCTCGACCGAGCCGAGGGAGGCGACGAAGTCCGCCAGCCTCTCCACGGCGTCGGGCTGGTCGGTCAGGCCCGGCACCAGCACGTAGCGGATCCACATCGGCTTGCCCAGCGCGTCGAGGTGGCGGGCGAAGTCCAGCGTCGGCTGCAGCTCGACTCCGGTGAGGCGGCGGTAGGTGTCCGGGTCGATGTGCTTGACGTCGAGCAGCACGAGGTCGGTGTCGGCCAGCAGGCCGCCGCTCGCCCGCGCGCCCAGGTAGCCGGAGGTGTCCAGCGCGGTGTGCAGGCCCAGTTCCTTGGCGCCGCGCAGGATGGCGGCGGTGAACTCCGGCTGTACCAGCGGCTCACCACCGGAGATGGTCAGGCCGCCGTGCATGCGCTTCAGCATGTCGGCGTAGGAGGCGATCTCGTCCAGCACCTGCTCGATGGAGACCTGATGGCCCTCCTTCATGTGCTGGCTGTCGGGGTTGTGGCAGTACAGGCAGCGCAGCGGGCAGCCGGCGGTGAACAGCACGAAGCGCACGCCCGGCCCGTCCACCGTGCCGGCCGTCTCGACCGAGTGGATCCAGCCGGTCAGCCGCTCCGGCCGGGACAGGTGCGGGTGCGGCACCAGACACAGGGCGCCGTTCGGTTCGCAACGCATGGGCAAAGGCCTCGCGGGTGGGGACAGGCAGGAGATGGTGCGCCGCGGCCGGGATGCGAGCGGGGGCGCGGCCTTACCGCTTGAGGAACGCGATCGGCCGCAGGATGCGCGTCCGGCCCACCGTCTTCAGCGCCAGCACCGCCTTGTCCTCGGTCAGCAGCACGTCGGCGTCGCCGGCCAGCGCCACCGCCAGGAACTTGTCGTCGTCCGGGTCGCTGCACAGGCGCCGTTCCTCCGCCGGTTCGACGCGCTCGGCTTCCGCCGCGACGGCGGCCAGGAAGGCTTCGCGGTCCGGGCGGGGCTTCAGGTGGTCGAAGGCGGGGCGCAGCAGGACCTCGCGCAGCTCGGCCAGGGTGGCATCGGAAACCAGGAGCACGCCGTCGCGGCGGGCGGTCTCGACGCACAGGCGGGTCGGCTCGTAACGGCGAACGCCGCCCTCGGGAAGGAGGGCGGCGCTGACCAGGACGTTGGTGTCGAGAACGAAGCGGCGGGCGTCGGGCATGATGCCCTATACCGCCTTAATGCGCGCCGTGGAAGGTGCGGTTGATGACGTCGAGCTGCTGCTCGCGCGTCAGCTTGATGAAGTTCACCGCGTAGCCCGACACCCGGATGGTCAACTGCGGGTATTGCTCCGGGTGGTCCATCGCGTGCATCAGCGTCTCGCGGTCGAACACGTTCACGTTGATGTGGTGACCGCCCTGCGCGAAGTAGCCGTCCAGCATGCCGACCAGATTGCCGACCCGCTCCCCCTCGGACGGGCCGAGCGCGCCCGGCACGATCGTGAAGGTGTACGAGATGCCGTCCTGCGCGTGCGCGTACGGCAGCTTCGCCACCGACGCCATCGAGGCGATCGCCCCCTTCCGGTCGCGCCCGTGCATCGGGTTGGCCCCCGGCGCGAACGGCTCGCCCGCCTTGCGCCCGTCGGGGGTGTTGCCGGTCTTCTTGCCGTAGACGACGTTCGAGGTGATCGTCAGCACCGATTGGGTGGGCAGCGCGTTGCGGTAGGTCTTCTGCTTGCGCAGAGCGCCCATGAACGCCTCCACCAGCCACACCGCGATCCCGTCCACCCGCGCGTCGTTGTTGCCGAACGCCGGGTACTCGCCCTCGATCACGAAGTCGGTGGCCAAGCCGCGCTCGTCACGGACGACACGGACCGTGGCGTGCTTGATGGCGGCGAGGCTGTCGGCGACCACCGACAGGCCCGCCATGCCGCAGGCCATGGTGCGCAGCACGTCGCGGTCGTGCAGCGCCATCTCCAGCCGCTCGTAGCAGTACTTGTCGTGCATGTAGTGGATGGCGTTCAGCGTGTTCATGTACGCCTTGGCCAGCCACTCGATCATCGGCTGGAACTTCGCCATCACGTCATCGTAATCGAGCACATCGCCGGTGACCGGCGCATAGGCCGGCCCGACCTGCTCGCCCGACACCTCGTCGCGGCCGCCGTTGATGGCGTACAGCAGCGCCTTCGCCATGTTGGCGCGGGCGCCGAAGAACTGCATCTGCTTGCCGATGCGCATCGCCGAGACGCAGCAGGCGATGCCGTAGTCGTCGCCCCAATAGGGCCGCATCAGGTCGTCGTTCTCGTACTGCACCGAGCAGGTCTTGATCGACGTCTCGGCGCAGAACGCCTTGAAGTTCTCGGGCAGCTGCTCCGACCACAGCACGGTCAGGTTCGGCTCCGGCGCCGGGCCGAGGGTGTTCAGCGTGTGCAGCATGCGGAAGCTGGTGCGGCTGACCAGCGTGCGGCCGTCCTCGGCCATGCCGCCGACGCACTCGGTGACCCAGGTCGGGTCGCCGGAGAACAGCTCGTTGTAGTCCGGCGTGCGCAGGAAGCGCACGAGGCGCAGCTTGACGACGAACTGGTCGATCAGTTCCTGCGCCTGCTCCTCGGTCAGGCGGCCGGCCTTCAGGTCGCGCTCGATGAAGATGTCGAGGAAGGTGGAGACGCGGCCCAGCGACATGGCGGCGCCGTTCTGCTCCTTCACCGCGGCCAAGTAGGCGAGGTAGGTCCACTGCACCGCCTCGGCCGCCGTCGCGGCCGGGCCGGAAACGTCGAAGCCGTAGGACCGGGCCATCTGCACCAGTTCGCCCAGCGCGCGGATCTGCTCGTTGATCTCCTCGCGCAGGCGCAGCGTGTCCTCGTCGATGGCGTCCATCTCCAGCGACTTCAGCTGCGCCTTCTTGTCCTGGATGAGGAAGGCGGCGCCGTAGAGCGCCAGCCGGCGGTAGTCGCCGATGATGCGGCCGCGCCCATAAGCGTCCGGCAGGCCGGTGATGACGCCGGACTTCCGGCAGCGCAGCATCTCCTCGGTGTAGGCGTCGAAGACACCGTCGTTGTGCGTCTTGCGCAGCGCCGGGAAGACCTCGTCCAGTTTCGGGCTGGGCGTATAGCCGTAGGCCTCCAGCGCCGCCTTCACCATGCGCGCGCCGCCGAAGGGCATGATGGCGCGCTTCAGCGGCTTGTCGGTCTGCAGGCCGACGACGACCTCCAGGCCCTTGTCGATGTAACCGGGCGCGTGCGAGACGATGGAGGACACCACCTCGGTGTCGGCGTCCAGCACGCCCTTCTCGCGCTCCTGGCGCAGCAGGGCGCGGGTCTTGTCCCACAGGCGCTTGGTGCGCTCGGTCGCCGGGGCGAGGAAGCCGGCGTCACCCTCGTACGGGCGGACGTTGCGGACGATGAAGTCGCGGACGTTTACCTCGCGGCGCCAGACGCCGGGCGCGAAGCCGCGCCAGGCCTCGTCGGCGGTGCTCGTGGTGGTGCTGGTGCCGGCGCGGTCGCCGACGTCGCGTGCGATGGTGGTCATGGCTCTCCCCAAGGGACCGCCTGCGCGCGTGCGCGTGGCCCCGCGGACCCCTCGGGTGCCGCGGCGGCCGGACGGTCGGATCTCAAACGCGTGTTCCCCCCGAAGACAGCGCCGTCGCGGCGCCGCCGGGAACCGGCGGAGGAGAGGCTGCGTCCCATCGTCCGAGGCGGCTCTTGTCGTCGGGCCGGGCAAACTCGCCACCGTCGCCGCAGATGTTGTCCCGATGGCGTTCCCGTTCAAGAAAGAAATGTGCCGGCGACGTGATAAAAAATGGCGCCACGAGTATTAGCGTTGCCTTGAGCATTACTATGTAAACGAACGCTCAGGTGTGTGCTTGTCCGGCTGCACGCGGTGCGCTAGGAAAGGGAAGACCGTAGATCAAAAGGGGATGCCTGGGGCATGGCGACCGTTCTCATCGTCGACGACAGTCGGCTGGCGCGCGACATGGTGAGCAGCGTGGTGACGTCGCTTCACCCCGACTGGACGGTTCTGGTGGCCTCCGGCGGCGCCGAGGCGCTGGCGCTGGTGGAGGGCCGGACGCCGCACGCGGCGATCCTCGACTACAACATGCCGGGCATGGACGGGCTGGAGCTGGCCGGCCACCTGCGCGCGCGGTTCCCGGCGCTGCCCATGGGCTTCCTCACCGCCAACGTGCAGGAATCGCTGAAGAAGAAGGCGGAGGCGTTGGGCTGCGGCTTCATTCCGAAGCCGATCACCACCGACAAGATCCGCGCCTTCCTCGCCGGGGCCGGGCTGTGAACGCGGTGTTCCCCCCCGTGCTGGACGCGGACGACGCCGACGCCATCACCGAGCTGTTCAACATCGGCATGGGCCAGCCCGCCGCCGCGCTGTCGGAGATGATCGGCGAGGAGGTGCTGCTGTCGGTGCCGGCGCTCACCGTCTCCACCCGCCAGCGCATCGCCGCGGAGGTCGGACTGCAGTCGGTCTGCGCCGTGCGCGAGACCTTCACCGGCCCCTTCGCCGGCGAGGCGATGCTGATCTTCCCCGAGGCCGGCGGCCTTGCGCTGGTGCGCCGCCTGATCCCCGGCGAGGGCGACACCGCCGGCGCCGACGAGCAGGATGCCCTGGCCGAGATCGGCAACATCATCCTGAACGGCTGCCTGGCCAGCTTCTCCAACCTGATCGACGGCGAGGTGGAGGGCAGCGTGCCGGACTATCGCGCCGGCCCGCCGGGCCAACTGATCGGCGGCGCCGACGAGCCGGTGCTGTTCGTCCGCATCGACGTGGCGCTGGCGGCGGGGGATGCCAGCGGCTACGTGCTGTTCCTGCTCGACCTCGCCTCGCTCGACTCCTTCCGCGAGGCGGTGCGGCGGGCGCTGGAGGGGCTGGGCGGGTAGAACGCAAGGGTACAAGCGTGGGGGCTTTCAATGGCATCTTTCACTTATCGAATCGGTATCGGGGGCAGCGGAACAGAGAAGATGTCCGTTGTTGCCCATTCCAAAATGCTTGTGGTTGCAACGTTTGGGAAAGCAATTGAAGAGGCGAAGGCTGAATTGGCGAGATCTCCGGCTTGGGAGAAAGCCAATCGCGTATGCCTTGTGGACGAGCGTGGGATTGTCGTCTGGTCATACGCGATTCCTGGAGCGCCAGAATCCTAGTCCGTAGGTTGGGTTGAGCCGAAGGCGAAGCCCAACGTGACGGCGCCGGCAAGGATGTTGGGCTTCGCTGCGCTCAACCCAACCTACGGCACGAGCCGCCCTTACTCGCTCCGCCACGCCACCCGCCGCGCGGGCGTCGGGCCGGTCGCCGGGCGGGCGTCGCTGCGGCGGGTCACCAGCAGCGCGGTCAGGTCGTCGTCGATCGGGCCGGCGGCGGCGAGGCGGGGGAGCAGCGCGTCGAGGAAGCGGCGGCCGTCCGGCTCGTGCAGGTCATCGCGGATCAGGTCGGCGAGGCCGGCCTCGTCCAGCACGTCGTCCCCGGCCGGGCCGACCGGGATCTCGATGGCGGCGTCGGAGTACAGGAACAGCCGGCCGCCCGGCGGCAGATCGACCGTGCGGGTTTCGTAGGTCACCGACGGCAGCAGGCCGAGCGGCAGGCCGGAGCTGTCGCACAGCGTCGGCTCCGTCTCGCCGGGTCCCCACACCATGGGACGGGTCGAGCCGGCCGAGGCGTAGAGGAAGCGGTCGGTCTCCGGGTCCACCACGCCGGCCAGCATGGTGGCGAACTGGCCGTTCGGCAGCAGGGCGCACAGGCGCTTGTTGACCGCGGCCAGGAACTCCGACGGGTCGAAGGCGTCGAAGTCCATGCGCTGCACGATGGCGTGCAGGCGGAAGGTGTTCAGCGCCGCCGCCACGCCGTGGCCGGAGAAGTCCACCAGATAGATCACCAGCCGGCCGCGGCCGTCGCGGCGGAAGTCCCAGAAATCGCCGCCCAGCTCGGACGACGGGGCGAAGTGCGCGTCGATGGCCACGCCGGTCGCCGCCTCGCTCTCGGCCAGCCGGTCGGCGGAGGGCATCAGCCGCTCCTGCATCTTGCGGGCAAGTTCCAGCTCCGCCTCGGTGCGATGGCGGTACATGCGCAGGTCGCTGACCAGCGCCCGGTTCTGCAGGTGGATGCGCACCCGCGACAGCAGCTCGATGGCGTTGATCGGCTTGGTGACGTAGTCGGTGGCTCCGGCCGCGAAGGCGCGGGCACGGTCCTCGGCGCGGCTCAGGCTCGACTGCACCAGCACCGGCAGGTCGGCCCAGCGCGGGTCGGCGCGCAGCCGCCGGCACATCTCGAACCCGTCCAGGTTCGGCATCATCAGGTCGAGCAGGATGAGGTCCGGCTGGAAGCTCTCCATGCGCGCCAGCGCGTCGTTGCCGTCCTCCGCCATCTCCACCTGGGAGATGCCGCCGCGCTCCAGCAGCGCCAGCAGCAGGTGGCGGTTGACCCGGTTGTCATCGACGATCATGACGCGGGCGCCGGCCAGCAGCGCCATGTCCTGCTGCTGCAGGGCCTGCTGCACGTCGCTCATCACGCCTCCCCGGTGCGGTCGAGCCAGACCAGCGTGTGGTCGTCGCCCGGCGCCTCGCCCAGAGCGCGCTCCAGTGCCTCGGTCACGGCGGCGAAGCGGTCGCCGGCAGCGGAGTCCAGCGCTTGGCGCACCAGCGGCTCCAGGCTCTCGTGGGCAGAGGCGTTCAGCGCGTCGAGCACGGCGTTGGAGTAGAGCATCAGCGTCGCCCCCGCGGCGAAGGGCAGCTCGCGCGCCTCGTAGCGGGTGCCGGCGGTGACGCCCACCGGCAGGCCGGCGGCGTCGCCGAACACCGGCTCGCCGTCCGGCGGCAGCAGCAGCGGCGCCGTGCCGGCGGCCCCGGCGTAGCGGAAGCGGCCGGCGGCGGCGTCCACCACGCCGTACAGCACGGCGGCGTGCTCGCCCAGTTCCAGCAGGCGGACGGCGCGGTCGTTCAGCTCGGTCAGGAAGGCGGCGGGATCCTCGGCGAGATCGGACAGCTCGTGGATCAGCGTGTGCATGCGAAACGCGTTCAGCGCCGCCGACACGCCGCGCCCGGCCATGTCCAGCAGGAACACCCCGAAGCGCCCCTCGCCCAGCCTCAGCACGCCCCACAGGTCGCCGCCCATGTCCGAGGACAGCACGGTGTGCGAGCGCACGGCGACGCCGGAATCGCGCTCCAGCCCGTCGCGCAGCGCCGTGGAGGGCAGCAGGTGCTCGTACATCGAGCGGGCCATGGCCAGCTCGCCCTCGACGCGGGCGCGGTAGGTCTGCAGGCTGCGGATCAGCACCCGGTTCTCCAGGTGGATGCGCACGCGGGCCAGCAGCTCGGCGCGGTCGAGCGGCTTGGAGATCAGGTCGGTGGTGCCGGCAGCGAAGGCGCGGTTGCGGTCGTCGCTGGACGACAGCGCGGTCTGCACCAGCACCGGCAGGTCGGCGTAGGCGTGGTCGGCGCGCAGCCGGCGGCACACCTCGAACCCGTCCATGCCCGGCATCATGATGTCGAGGATCAGCAGGTCCGGCGTGCGCTGGGCGATCTTCTCCAGCGCCTCGAAGCCGTCCTTGGCGTAGCTGACGTCGGTGAAGCCCGCCTCTTCCAGGATGGCGCCGATCAGGGTGCGGTTGAAGTCGGTGTCGTCCACCACCAGGACGTGGCAGTCGCAGATGGGCAGGCGCAGCGCGCCGTCCGCAGGGGCCGCCGTCACAGCGCGAACCGGATGCGGATGCGCCGGCCGTTGTCCAGCAGCTCGACCTGCCGGGCGATGGCGGTGATGAGGTCGAGGCCGCGGCCCGAGGCGTCGGCGCCCGCCTCGCCGCGGTTCTGCGGCACGAAGCCGGAGCCCTCGTCGGCCACCTCGACCAGCAGCTCGCCCTCCGGCTTCAGCCAGCAGCTCACCTCGACGCGGCGGGCGGCGAAGGCGGGGTCGGCCATGCGGGCGGCCAGAGCGGCCGAGAAGCGGTCGAGCGCGTCGACGCTCAGGCCCTTCATCCCCTCGACCTGCAGGTTGCCGTGCACCACCGCGTTGGAGATGGCCTCGTGCAGCACCAGCTCGATGTCGTCGCGCTGGGATTCGGCGAGCGGGCGGTGGCTGTCGATGGCGTGCACGATGCGTCCGGCGAGGTGCAGCTGGTTCGCCGTGGCGGTGGTCAGGCAGGCGTAGAGGTCGGCCTGCGCGGCGCGTGCAACCTGTGCGGCAACCGCGTCGTCGTCGAGCGGCCCCGCCTCGATCCATGCGGCGAAAGGCCGCGCCCAGTGGGCGGGGTCGGCGGCGGCCTCGGCGTCGCCCAGCAGCGCCACGACGCGTCCGTCTCCGGCCGGCAGCTCCCCTTCGGGCAGGCCGAGCGCCGCGGCGATGCGCCGGACGCGGTCGGGCGGAACGCCCAGGCCGCGCAGGCTGCCGGTGGAAGGGGAGGCCAGCGCCAACGGGATCAATCCTCGATGGCGACGATCTTGTTGAGCTGCGCCACGGTCAGCACCCGCTTGACCTGGCCGGTGGCGGCGCGCAGGACCAACTGCTTATCGACGTTCGCCATCTCCTCGCGGGCGATGAGCAGCATGCCGATGCCGGCCGAATCGACGAACTCCAGCGCGCCGAGGTCGAGGACCTGCCGCTTCGCCTTGTTCTGGAGCATCTCGCGGATCAGCGCGCGCAGCTTGGCGTGATCGTTGAACGTGAGGCGGCCCTTGAGCTGGACCACCGCCTCCTGCTCCTTGACGTCGATACCGTAATCCATCGATCCGAAGTCCCCACTGGGTGATGTATGCGGGCCCGCCCGGACGGGGGCCTCTTGCTCAGAACAGTTCGATGTCGCCGCCGGAACTGTCGTCTTGCCCCGCATCCACGTCAAGCGCGCCGTGCAGGTCCAGCGCGGTTCCCTCCATCAGCAACTTGCGCACGAACCGCTGGCGCATGTCGCTGAGCCGGAAGCGGTCGAGCAGGTGGTCCAGCCACGCCTGCGGCACCGGAATGTCCGACCCGGGCGGCAGGCTGCCGCGGGTGCGGTCCTCCAGCTCCTCCAGGCCGGCGGACATCACGGTCAGGCTGTCGCCGACCGCCTCCAGGCGCTGCTTGGTCAGGTCCTGGAACTGCATGCCGGTGACCATGCGGCCGATGGTGCCCGACATCTCGTTGGAGACGCCGGCCGCGGTCTCCAGCACGGACTGGAAGTGGGCGGTCTGCTCGACCAGGCTTTCCATGGTCTTGTCGACGCGCTCCTTGGCGAGCATCTGCGGCGACATGTCGGTGTTGGCGATCTCGCGCAGGATGTCGTGGCCGTTGCGCACGCCGGTGACCACCGCGCCGACCTTGGAGCGCATGCGCTCCGCCAGTTCGGAGGTGGTGCGCGACAGGTGCCGCACCTCCTGCGCCACCACGGCGAAGGTGCGCCCGGCCTCGCCGGCGCGGCTCGCCTCGATGGTGGCGTTCAGCGCCAGGAAGTTGGTCTGGCGGTTGATGGCGTCGATGTCGCCGATCGACTTCTCCAGCTCGGCCACGTCCTTCTGCACGTCGTCCAGCAGGTAGACCATGCTCATGGCGCGCATGGACAGCTGGACGATGTTGGCGATCATCTCGGCGATCATGTCCTGCATGCCGTTGACCATCTGGTCCAGCGGCAGGCGTTCGCCGTCGATCGCCACCGAACCGGCCATGGCGACGATCTGCTCGACGCGCGAGGACTGCTCCAGCGCCTTCTCCGCCAGGTCGCGGAAGCGGTGCGAGAGGTCGAGCGTGGATTCCTCGACATGGTCCGAGGTGCGCCGCAGCTCGCCCTGGATGGCGTCGAGCGTGCGGCGCTGCATGTCGGCGAAGCCCAGCCACGTCGCCAGCAGGCTGACGTCCACCTCCACGCGCTCAGCTCCAGCGGGCGCGCCGGCGGGTGGGGCGGCCGGCTCGGGCGGCGCCGTCAGCGTCGGTTGTTCGCGCCAGTCGAAAGCCATGTCCTGCTCCTCACATCGTCCGCGGGCGCTCGCCGATGGCGTCGAACGCCCGCAGCATCTCGGCCGGGATCTGCGCCAGCGGCAGCTCCACCGCCACCGCGCCGGCCTCGCGGGCCGCGCGCGGCATCCCATACACCACGCAACTGGCCTCCGTCTCGCCGATGGTATAAGCCCCCGCCTCGCGCATGGCGAGCATTCCAGCGGCCCCGTCACGCCCCATACCGCTTAAGATCACACCCACGGCGTTCGCCCCGGCCGCCGCGGCGACGGAGTGGAACAGCACGTCCACCGAGGGCCGGTGGCCGCTGACCGGGGGCGTGTCCTCGATGCGGCAGTGGAAGCCCTGGTGGTCCTTGGCGATGGCGAGGTGGCGGTCGCCCGGCGCGATGTAGACCACCCCCTGCATCAGCCGCGCCCCGTGCGTGGCCAGCCGCACGCTGGGCGGCGTCAGCTTGTCGAGCCGCGCGGCGAAGCTCGGCACGTAGCTCGGCCCCATGTGCTGGGTGATGACGATGGGCGGGCAGTCCGGCGGCATGACGGTGAGCACGTCGCGGATCCGCTCCACCCCGCCCGTGGAGGCGCCGATCGCGATGAAGCGGGTGCCGGATCCGGCGCGCCTCGGCGTCGGCAGCGTCTTCGCGGTCGGGGCGGGGCGGCGCATCGTCAGGCGCGCGGTGGCGGCGACACGGATCTTGGAGACCAACTCCCCCGCCATCTCCTCGATCCCGTGCCCTTCCGATCCGGCCGGCTTGGCGACGCAGTCCACCGCGCCCAGCTCCAGCGCCTTGATGGCGGCCTCCGAGCCCTCCTTGGTCAGGCTGGACACCATGATCACCGGCGTCGGGCGCAGCGTCATGATCTTTTCCAGGAAGGACAGGCCGTCCATGCGCGGCATCTCGACGTCCAGGGTGATGACGTCGGGGTTGGTCGCCTTGATCAGCTCGCGCGCCTCGTAGGGGTCGCGGGCGGCGCCCGCCACCTCGATGCCGGGTTCGGCCTCAAGGATGGCGGTGAGCATCTCGCGCATCAGGCTGCTGTCGTCGACCACCACGACGCGGATCGGCCTCGGCATGGCGCCTCAATCCTCCGTGAACAGTTCCACGTCGCCCTCGATGGGCTGCTGCCGCAGAGACGACATGAAGTTCAATTCCTGGTTGATGGTGTCCGACAGCGCCTCCGGACGCAAGAGCTTGCGCATGGCGCGGCCGCTGTGCGGGAAATAGTGGACCCGCCGCGCGGAGGTGCCGCCGAAGTCCTGCCCGACCAGCTTCAGCCCCTCGCGCCGCACGTAGTCCAGCGCGAAGGCGGCGTTCTTGCGGCCGACGTCGAAGCTGGAGTCGATCACCCGGGCGCCGCCGAACAGCTTCACCTCCAGGCGGGAGCGCTTGCCGCCGCGCGCCAGGATCTCGTTGATCAGCCGCTCCATGGCGACGCTGCCGTAGCGCGCGCCGGCACCGGCATGGTCCAGTTCGGTGTCGGGCACGTCGGGCAGCAGGAAGTGGTTCATGCCGCCGATCGCCGCCGCCGGGTCGCACACGCAGGCGGCGACGCAGGAGCCCAGCGTCGTCACCATCATCACGTCCGCCTTGTCGCTGACCAGATGGTGGCCCAGGAAGACCTTCAGCGTGTGGGCGCGGAACTGCGGGTTGTAGTAGCTGCCGCCGCGGCGGCGTTCGGCCGAGCGGCGGCCGGCGTCGATGCTCATCGCCTCACAGCCTCCGGTAGATGGTCGGGCCGCTTTGGCGGAAGTTGCTCGACACGCCGTACAGGCTTTCCGAATGGCCGAGGTAGAGGAAGCCCTGCGGCGTCAGCAGGCGGGCGAAACTCTCGATCACCTGGGTGCGGCCCACCCGGTCGAAATAGATCAGCACGTTGCGGCAGAAGATGGCGTCGAACGGCCCCTTCATCGGCCAGGGTTCCAGCAGGTTCAGCGGCTTGAAGGTGATCAGCCGCTTCACCTCGTCCTCCATGACGATCTTCGGCTCGCCGTCCTCGCCGCGGATGCGGTGGGTGAAGCGGTCGCGCAGGCTGGGCGGGATGCTCTGGGCGGAATCGGCGGCGTAGACGCCGCGCCGGGCGGTGTCCACCATGTTGGTGTCGATGTCGGTGGCGAGGATCTTCGCGTCCCAGCGCCGCAGGTCGGTCATCGCCGAGGCCAGCACCATGGCGATGGTGTAGGGCTCCGGCCCGGACGAGCAGCCGGCCGACCAGATGCGCAGGCGCGGGCGGGACTGGTCGGCCTGCCGGGCGCGGATCTCCGGCAGCACGGTGTCGCGCAGATGGTCGAAGTGGTGCGACTCCCGGAAGAAGCTGGTCAGGTTGGTGGTCAGCGCGTTGACCAGGAAGTTGACCTCGCGGGCGCCCCCTTCGCTCTCCAGCAGCGCGCAGTAGGCGTCGAAGTCGCCCAGCCGCAGCTCGCGCAGGCGGCGGGCGAGGCGGGAATAGACCATCTCCACCTTGTGCGGCGCCAGGCTGATGCCGGCCAGCTGGTGGATCATCCGGGCGATGGCGTCGAAGTGCCGCCGTTCGAAGGCGAACTCGCGGCGGGCGGGGGCGGTGCTCATGGGGAGGCCTCCGCCACGTGCCCCCACCCTCCCCGCGCCCTCCGGCGCGGGTCCCCTCCCTCCCCCGCTGTCGCAGGGGAGGGCGTTTTCCCCTCCCCTGCGCAGCGGGGGAGGGGTAAGGGGTGGGGGCAAGTGGTCTGCAACATCACGCCGCCCGCTCCCGCGCCTTCACCCGCACCTCGCCGGCCAGCGCGTCCAGCAGGCCGAGCACCTCGTGCGAGATGCGCTCCAGCTCCGCCAGCTCGGTGCGCGCGGCCGCCGCGTTGCCGGACTCGTGCGCCTTCAACGCGCGCTTGCCGGCGGCGTGGAAGCGGGCGTGCGGGTCGGCGAGCGCGCCGTAGGCCGGGCAGGAGCGCACGGTGCCGTCGGTCACCGTGTCGTACCACTTGCCGAGCCGGCAGCCGTGGTGGTCGGCCAGCTTGTCGGCGGTGGCGTCGCCGGCGCCCTCGATCGCCTTCCTTACGTTGCCGAGGAAGGTGGCGTGGTCGATCTTGGTGTTCTCGATCAGCTGGATGTGCCGCGCCAGCCCCGCGCGTCCGGCGGCGGCCGAGGCGTCCACCGCGAAGAACGCCATCTGCTGGCGCAGGTTGCCCGCCTGCTCCTCCAGCGAGCGGGCGGCGGCGGCGCTCTCCTCGACGAGGGCGGCGTTCTTCTGCGTCATCTCGTCCATCTGTGCGACGGAGGCGTTCACCTCGTCCAGGCCGGAGGCCTGTTCGGCGGTGGCGCGGGCGATCTCCGCCACCAGGTCGGCGACGCGGCCGATGCCGGAGACGATGTCGGTCAACGTGGTGCCGGCCGAGCGCACCAGGTCCACCCCGTCGTGCACTTGGCTGCCGGAGTGCAGGATCAGCGTCTTGATCTCCTTCGACGCCTGCGCCGAGCGCTGGGCGAGGTTGCGCACCTCCTGCGCCACCACCGCGAAGCCGCGCCCGGCGTCGCCGGCGCGTGCCGCCTCCACCGCGGCGTTCAGCGCCAGCAGGTTGGTCTGGAAGGCGATCTCGTCGATCACGCCGATGATGTCGCTGATCTTGCGCGAGGACTCCTCGATGCCGCGCATGGCCTCCACGGCGCGCACCGCGACCTCGCCGCCCTTCTCGGCGGCGGCGCGGGCCTGGGTGGCGAAGGCGTTGACCTGCTGGGCGTTGTCGGCGTTGGAGCGCACGGTGGCGGCGAGCTGCTCCATGCTGGCGGCGGTCTCCTCCAGGTTGGAGGCCTGCTGCTCGGTGCGCTCCGACAGGTCGAGGCTGCCGTCGGCGACCTCGCGGCTGGCCTGCCCGATGGCCTCCGAGGCCGAATTGATGCGCTTCACGATCTCCGACAGCTTGTCGACGGTGGCGTTGAAGTCCTCCTTCAGGCGGTGGAAGACGCCTTCGTAGTGCTTGTCGATGCGCCGCGACAGGTCGCCCTGGGAGAGCGATTCCAGCGACGACGCCAGTTCGTCCGTCACCCCGGCGACGTTCTCGGCCAGCCGGTTGATGCCCTCGCTGACCAGCCTGAAGAAGCCGGCCTTGCCGTGCAGGTCGATGCGCCGCCCGAAGTCGCCGCGCACCGCCGAGTCCACCATGCCGGCGATCTCCGCCTCGACGGCCAGCTCGTCGGTCTTGTCCTTCCACTCGACGACCGAGCCCAGCCGGTCGCCATGGCGGCCGACCACCGGGCTGAGCGTGAGGAAGAAGGTGCGCCGGCCGATCTTGATGGAGGCGCGCTGCGAGCCGCTCTGCCCGTCGAGCTGGCGGCGCACGCCGGCGACGTCGGCGTGGAAGCGGTCGATGCTCTGCCCGACCAGCGCGTCCGCCGCGAAATCGGGAAGGGCGGCGCGGAGGTCGGCCTCCGCGGTCCTGAACATCTCCACCAGCGCGGCGTTGGCGTAGGTGACGGTGCCCGCGGTGTCGGCCATCATGATGTTGGCCGAGACGCCGTCGAGCGCGATGCGCGAGCGCAGCGCCGCCACCGACTCGTCCTTGAAGGCGGCGACGGCGCGCGCCATGTCGCCCAGCTCGTCGCCGTCGTGCGTGTGCGGCACCTCGACGGTCAGGTGGCCGTCGGTCAGGCGGGTCATCACCGCCTTGATGCCGGTGACCGGGCGCATGATCGATCCGGCGATGGTCCGGGCGGCGCCGAGGCCCAGCAGGAGCGAGGTGGCGGCGATGGCCAGCGTCAGGATCAGGCTGAAGCGCGCGTCGTCGGCCGCGGCGGACCCCACCGTGTCCTCGTCGGCGTGGGCGGCGTGCACGATGGCCTCGGCGGCCTCGGCGACGCGCTTGCCGATGACGGCCATCACCTCGTCGCGATGGCGGGCGACCTCGCCGGTCAGGCGCGCGGCCTCGTGGAAGTCGCTCTGGTAACCGGGCAGCGCCTGCTCGATCTCGCGCAGCTTGGACTGCTCGGCCGGCGGGGCGAGCGTTGCGGCCTGACGCACCAGGGCGAGCGCGTTGCGGGTGTTGTCGTCGAACACCGCCACCGACGCGGCGTCGCCGCTGCCCAGCACGCGGGCGGCGGCGAAGCGGACCAGGACCCAGTGGTTGAGCGCGCGGGTGTTCAGCAGCGCGAGGTCCTTGTCGCCGGACTGCTCGGCGGCCTGGGTGACCTGCTCGAACAGCGCGGTGACGCGGCGGCCGGCGGGGACCATGCGCTCGGCCTGGGTCGCGTCGTTCTTCTCGCGCAGCTCGCGGACGCGGTCGAACGCGGCGTGGTACTCGGCGTGCGCCTTGGCGAAGGCGTCGAACTTGCCGGCGTGTTCGGAAGCGCGGACCAGCGGCTGCGCGTCGGCCAGCGTCCGCTCGATGCCGGCGCGCGCCTCGCGCAGCCGGCCGACGAAGGTCTTGTCGCCGGAATAGAGATAGTTGCGGGCCTCGATGCGCAGGTTGGCCATGCGCGTCTCGAGGTCCTTGGCGAGCGTGGACAGGTCGGAGGAGCGCATCAGCGACTCGACGCTGCCGCTGCCGCGCGACACGTTGACCAGCGCAAGCGCCGCCTGTGCGATGATCAGAACCAGCAGGATCCCGAAGGCGAGCCACAGCCGCCGCGCGATGCCCATGTTCGAAACGAACCCGCCACCCTCCTTCGCCATGCCCCCATCCCCTATTTTTGTGGGTTTCTTATCTGTCTTTTTCGTCATCCCCGCGAAGGCGGGGATCCATACGTTCCATAGCCGTATGCTTTGGGAATTATGGATCCCCGCCTTCGCGGGGATGACGGTGGATGCGCGATCTATTGAGCCTCCAGCGCCTTGACGCCGCTCGGGTCCACGTCGCTGGTTTCGACGGCGAACAGGCGCTCGACGTTCAGCAGCGTCACCATGCGGCTCTCGGCGGTGTACAGGCCGCTGAGGTATTCCGCGTCGATCAGGCCGGCGTCCACGTCGGGCGGCGGCTTGATCTCGGCGGCGCCGATGGCGAGGATGTCGGAGATGGCGTCCACCAGGATGCCGCGCGTGCGCTCGCCGACCTGGATCACCACCACCACATGGCGCGGCGTCACCTCGGTCGGGCCGCCGCCGAAGCGGGCGCACAGGTCGAAGATCGGGATGATGATGCCGCGCAGGTTGATGACGCCGCGCACGAAGTCCGGCAGGTTGGGCAACCGGCTCTCCGGCGTCCAGCCGCGGATCTCGCGCACCGCCAGGATGTTGACGCCGTACTCCTCGGCACCGACCGTGAAGGTGACGTACTGCTCCTCGTGCGCGGTGGCGGCGACGGCGTCGGTGCGGGCGCCGCCAGGGGAGCCAACGTGGGCGAGCGCGGTCGAAGTGCTCATGACTTGGCCTCAAACCGTTGCGAGTTCGGGGGCGGGCAGCGCGGCCACCGGCCGGCCGTTCCCGGAAGAATCGACGTGCTTGCTCATTTCGCGCAAACCCGCCGCGTCGAGGATCAGGGCGACGCGCCCGTCGCCCAGGATGGTGGCCGCCGCCACGCCGTCGAGGCGGCGGAAGTTGGCCTCCAGGCTCTTGATGACGACCTGCTGCTGGCCCAGCACCTCATCGACGACGAGGCCGAGGCGCGAGCCGTCCTCGGTCTCCACCAGCACCACCAGCGCCTTGGTGGCGTCGGTGACGGCGCCGGGGATGCCGAACAGCTGGTGCAGGTGGACGAGCCGCACGTACTCGCCGCGCGCCATCATCACCTCGCACTTGCCGACCAGGCCGTGCAGGTCGTCGGGCTTGGGCCGCAGGCTCTCGACGATGTTGGTGAGCGGCAGCACGAAGCGCTCCTCGCCCACCGAGATCACCATGCCGTCGAGCACCGCCAGCGTCAGCGGCAGCGACAGCACGAAGCGCGAGCCCTCGCCCGGCGTCGAGTAGACGCCGATGCGCCCGCCGAGCGACGAGATGTTCCGCCGCACCACGTCCATGCCGACGCCGCGGCCGGAGATGTTGGAGACCTTGTCCGCCGTCGAGAAGCCGGGCAGGAAGATCAGGTTGTCGATCTCCTCGTCCGACAAATTGGCGCCGGCCGGGACGAGGCCCTTCTCGATGGCCTTGGACAGCACCCGCGCGCGGTTGATGCCGCGGCCGTCGTCCGCCACCTCGATGACGATGCGGCCCGAGCGGTGCTGCGCCGACAGGTGCACGGTGCCGGCGCGCGGCTTGCCGACGCGCTCGCGCTCGTCCGGCGTCTCCAGCCCGTGGTCGATGGAGTTGCGGATCATGTGGGTCAGCGGGTCGACCAGGTTCTCGACCACGGTCTTGTCGACCTCGGTGGTCTCGCCGGAGGTGACCAGCACGACTTCCTTGCCGGTCTCGCCCGCCAGTTCGCGCACCAGCCGCGGCATGCGGCTGAACACGCTGGACACCGGCTGGGCGCGGATCGACATCACGCTCTCGCGCAGCTCACGGGTGTGCTGCGCCAGCTGCTCCAGGCCCTCCAGCAGCTCCTGGAACTCGCCGGGGGGCAGTTCGCGGACGTGCTCGGCGATCATCGCCTGGGTGATGACCATCTCGCCGACCATGTTGACCAGACGGTCGATCTTGTCGAGGTCGACGCGGATGGTGTGGCTGGTCAGCCCGGCGTGCTCGCCGCCGTTGCCCTTCTTCGCCGCCGCGGCGGCGGGCGGGGGAGGCGGCGGGGGCAGGGCGACGGCGGCCGGCTCGGCCGCGGCGGGCGGCGGGGGAGGCGCCTTCTCTTCCTCGGCGGGCGGCACCGCGGTGACGGCGGGCGGCGGCGCTTCGGCGGAGATGCGGATGTCGCACTCGTCGGCGACGAACTCGAACACGTCGTCGATGCGCGCGCGGTCGACGTCCGGGTCGGCGACCAGCGTCACCGTCCAGGACAGGTGCAGCTGCTCGGCGTCGATGTCCGTCAAGGCGGGCAGCCGGTCATCCTCGCAGACGATCTCCGCGTCGCCCAGGCGCTTCAGCGCGCGCAGCATGAAGGTGGGCTCGTTGCCGGACAGCAGCAGGTCCGCCTTCGGGCGGAACACGATGGTCCAGCGCACCTTGCCCTCGGGCACTGGCGGCTTGTCGGCGGTGCGGGCGGCCTCGATGGCGGCCATGGCGTCGCCGAAGATGCCGGCCTCGTCGTCCTCATCGTCCGGGTAGGCCGTCGCCGCGGGCGCAGGGGCGGGTTCCGGCGCGGGGGAGGGCGCAGGCCCCCCGTCGAGGAAGCGGCGCAGCTTGGCGACCACCGCGTCGGTGGTGCCGGCCGGCGCGTCGGTGCCCTCGCGGGCATAGGCCAGCATCTGGCCCAGCACGTCGTTGGCGCGGATGAGGGTGTCCACCAGTTCGGTGGTGACCGGGATGGTGGCGTTGCGCACGCCGTCCATCACCGTCTCGAACTCGTGCGCGAAGGCGACGAGGTCGTTGAAGCCGAAGGCGCCGCCGCCGCCCTTGATGGAGTGCACGGCGCGGAAGATGGCGTTGACCTCATCGAGGTCGAAGGCGCCCGGCGTCAGGTTGAGGAGCCCGGATTCGGCGACCGCCAATAACTCGGCGCTCTCGTCGAAGTAGGTCTGTTTGAAGCGGCTCAGGTCTTCCACGGGGGCACCCTCTCGCGGCGTCAGCCGCAGACCTTCTGGACGACGGAGATCAGCTTGTCGGGGTTGAACGGCTTGACGATCCAGCCGGTGGCGCCGGCCGAGCGGCCTTCCGCCTTCTTGCTCTCGTCCGATTCGGTGGTCAGCATGAGGATCGGCAGCGTGCGGTGCGCCGGCGTGGCGCGCAGGCGGCGGATCAGCGTCAGCCCGTCCATCACCGGCATGTTCAGGTCGGTGATGACCAGATCGACCTTGTTGCCGGCGATGACGCTCAGCGCCTGCTGGCCGTCGGCGGCCTCGACGACCTCGTAGCCCGCGCCCTTCAACGTGAAGGTCACCATGTCGCGCATGGTGCGGGAATCGTCGACGGTCAGGACCTTTTTCTTCACGACTGGCTCCACTGCTTCAGCCACGCGGACAGGCCGAGGTCGTCGCACGCCTCGGCCAACGCCTCGGACGGCTTGGCGATGATGAAGGACTGCCCGGATTGCTGGGCGTGGCGCGACGCCGCCAGCAGCGCCTGGACGCAGGCGGTGCTGACCCGCTCCACCGCGTCGGCCTGGACGGCCACGTCGTTGGACGTGCCCAGCCCGTGCCGCAGGCTGTCGACCAGCGGCTGGGCCATGGCGAGGTCGAGGTCGCTGGGCAGCCCCAGGCGGACCTGGCCGGCCTCCTCGCTCCATTTGATCAGCGTCACGGCAACCCCTCGCGCGGAACCCACACCCGGTATGTGGTCGAAACCTGCCACCGCACGGATAAGGATTCGTTAAGGGGATAGGCTGAAGGCAAGGCTCTGCGCCGCGCCTGCGTCCATCCGACCCGTGTCAAATTTCGGGAACCAGCCGCTCCTTCGGCCGGAAGCGCAGCGCCGTCCACGCCTCGGTGAGCGGCACGGAGGCCACGGCGTCGAAGCCGAACGGCTCCATGGCCTGGCGGACCGCGTCGGCGGGCAGGTGGTCGGCGCGGTGGGCGATCCACAGCACGCCGTCGTACGCCACCTCGCTGACCGCCACCGTGGCGAAAGCGTCCAGCGCCGGCCGGTCCTTGGCGAACAGCATCAGCCACCCCGAGGGCTCCGCGCCGTTCTCGTTGAGGTGCACGCCGGCCGGCAGCGGCTCGAACAGCGGGGCCAGCGACTTGGGCAGGCCGATCAGCCGGGCGCGGGTGCCGGGGGCGAGCAGCAGCGTTTCGGGCAGGGTGTCGGGCATGGCGGCTGTCCGGGCGGGTGGGGACGCGCGTGGGAGTGTAGCATGGATAGCCACTCCTCTTCTCTCTTTAACCCCGCGCCGGCACAGGCTATGTGAAGGGGCATGAACCCATACATGCGCCTGATCGTCGAAGCCGGGCCGTTGGCGGCCTTCTTCGTCTCGAACTCCAAGTTCGGCATCATGACCGGCACCGCCGTGTTCATGGCGGCGACGCTGGTCGCCCTGCTGGTGTCCTGGCATTTCGAGCGGCGGGTGCCGGTGATGCCGGTGGTCGGCGCCGGGTTCGTGCTGGTGTTCGGCGGGCTGACGCTGTGGCTGAACGACGATTTGTTCATCAAGATCAAGCCGACGCTGGTCAACCTGCTGCTGGCCACCGTGCTGTTCGTCGGCCATGCGCTGCGCCGCAACGTCATGAAGCACGTGCTGGGCACCGTGCTGAACCTGACCGACGAGGGGTGGCGCACGCTGGGGCTGCGCTGGGCGTGGTTCTTCCTGGTGCTGGCGGGCCTGAACGAGGCGGTGTGGCGCACGCTGTCCACCGATGACTGGGTGAACTTCAAGGTGTTCGGCATCATGCCTCTGACGCTGCTGTTCAGCATGCTGCAGGCGCCGTTCATCCTGCGTCACCAAGTCGCCGACGAGCAGCCGCGCGACGAAGCCGCGGCGCCCTAAGGCTTTTCCGGCGAAAAAGTCCCGCGTTTCTCACGGCCCGGCGGCGCAACGCGGTTTGAAGACCCGCGGAAATGCTGTAGAACGAGGTTAATCCGTTCGGTCTGCCGCGGCAGACCGAAACGAGTACCGCGACAGCATGGGGCGCCCCCCGCCGTGACCTTCAAGGACGAGATCAAGGCCGCCGACGCCAAGGCGTCCGAGGGCAGGACCGACACCGCGACGCCGTCCGACAACGACGACATCGCCCGGCTCCTGCGCGCCCTCAACGAGGACCTGAAGGCTGACCCGCGCGCCGTCCCCACCGACGAGGACGTCGAGGGCGACGAGGAGGATGCGGAGGCCGGCAGCGGCCGACACTTCCCGCTGGGCAAGATCGCGCTGGCGCTGCTGGCGGCCGGCGGCGTCGGCATCGGCGTGGTGATGTTCGACGGCTCGACCAGCGACGCGCCGCCCGCCCAGACCGCGACCCAGACCGCGCAGGTCGCCCCGGTGGCGCCCGGCGGCGCCTCGCCGGCATCTCCGCCCCCGCTGACGCTGAACCCCAAGCCGGCCGGCAGCGCCGCCCCGGAATCGCTGATCGCCCGCGCGCCGGCCCCCGGCCCGGCGCCCGCTGCGCCGGCCGCCACGGCCCCGGCGCCCGTGCCGCCGATCCCGGCGCCGCCGGGCCGCGTCGAGCCTGCGCCGGTTCCCCCGCCGGTGCTGCCCGCCGCGCCGTCGGGCACGCAGACGGTGGTCAAGCCCATCGAGCCGCCGGCGATCCCCAAGCTCGACGCACCCAAGCCCGCCGAGGCGAAAGCCCCCGTCGCCAAGCCCGCGGACACCCGGGCGGCCGAGGTCAAGCCGGCCGAACCGAAGGCGCCGGAACTCTTCAAGATCCCCGAACCGAAAGCGCCCGAGCCCAAGGCCGCCGAAACCAAGGCCGCCGAAACCAAGGCCGCCGAAACCAAGGCCGCCGAAACCAAGGCGGCCGAGCCCGCGCCGCCGCCGGCCGAGGCCAAGGCTCCGGAGGGCAACGCCGCCGACCTCCAGGCCATGCTGGCGCCGCCGAAGCCGGCGCAACCGGCTGCGAAGGCCGGCAAGGCGAAGGCCGCTCCGGCCGCCGCCCCGACGGCGCCTGCCGCTCCGTCGGCGCCGCGCCCGGCGGCCAGCGTGTCGGGCCGCTGGATGGTGCAGGCCGGCTCCTTCAGCGTCGTGGAGAACGCCGAGGCGGTGGTGCGCAAGCTCGCCGCCAAGGGCTACAGCGCGCAGGTCATCGACTGGACCGACGCGGCGCAGCGATCGTGGAAGGTCGTGCGCGTCGGCGGCTACGACAATCCGGCCGAGGCCAAGCGCGTGGCCGGCGAGCTGAAGAGCGTCTTCGGCCTGTCGCCGATGGTGGTCTCTGGGCGCTGATTTCCGCGCCTGTTCCTTTGTGCAGGAAGCATTTCCAGCGCGCCGCAACCCCACTCCGTGTGCGGGCTTCAGCTTGATCTGATGCAATCGATGCCGCTAACATGCGGCATCGGGCTGCTTGCTGTTACCAACAAACAATGCCTGCCAAACAAAGATCGGCCGTTCCCGAGAGGCCGACACACCGGAGGACGCCGCCGTGAAGCCGACGATTCTCGTCGCCGACGACGAGCCCAGCATCGTGCTGTCCCTGCAGGTCCTGTTGCAGAAGGCCGGATACGAGGTGCGGGTCGCCCGCAACGGCGAGGAAGCCATGCAGTCGGTCGAGGCCGCGGCGCCCGACCTCATCCTGCTCGACGCCATGATGCCGAAGCGCGACGGCTTCGACGTCTGCCAGTCGCTGCGCGCCAACCCGGCGCTCAAGGACCTGCCGATCATCATGCTGACGGCCAAGAGCCGCGACGTGGAACGGCAGAAGGGCCTGGCGCTGGGCGCCACCGACTACATCACGAAGCCGTTCTCCACCCGTGACCTCGTCGCCACCGTGCGCAAGTACCTACCGGCGGAGGTGACTCCGTGAGCGTGCCCGCGGCCGAACCCCACACCGGCGTCCGCAACGCCGCCGCCCCGCCCGCCGCCGAACCGCGCCGCTGGGTGCCGCTGGCGCTGAAGGGCACGGCGGCGCTGCTCGCCGGCACGGCCATCGGCGGCGCGGTGCTGCTGCGCGACGCCGGGCCGGACCCGATGACCACCTACGCGGTGCTGATGACCGGCGCGGTGGCGGCCGGCGTCGGCGCGCTGTGGACCGTGATCGGCCGCCACGTGCTGCGCGCCGGCAGCACGCTGGCCGCCGAGGCGCGCGTCATCGCGCACGGCACCACCGGCGCGCGCATCCCGGTCGAACGCTACGGCGACCTCGCCCCGGTGGCGCGCGCGGTCAACGAGCTGGCCGACAAGCTGACCGCGGCGCGGCGCGACATCGACCGCGCGGTGGCCGAATCCACCGCCAAGGCCGAGCAGCAGAAGAGCCGGCTGGCCGCCATCCTGCAGGACCTGCACGAGGGCGTGCTGGTCTGCAACCTGAAGCACCAGATCCTGCTGTACAACCAGACGGCGCTGGACCTGCTGCACCTGACGGGCGACCTGGGCCTCGGCCGCTCGCTGCTGCACTTCGTGCTGCCGGAACCGATCCACCACACGCTGGAACGCCTGACGCTGCGCGTGCGCGAGGGCCGGCACATCAACCACGCGCACGGCACCACCGCGCAGTTCGTGGGCTCCACCACCGACGGCCGCATCCTGCTGGAAGGGCGGATGAGCGTCATCCTGCAGGATGGCGACGGGGAGGACGGGCATCCGGTCATCACCGGCTACGTCATCACGCTGTCCGACGCGACGCGCGAGCTGGCGGCGCTGGGCCAGCGCGACGCGTTGCTGCGCGAGGCGACGGAGGGCTTCCGCGGTCCCATCGCCAACCTCCAGGCCGCCCTGGAGACGCTGATCGACACGCCGGACCTGGGCGACGAGGACCGCCGCGCCTTCGAGAAGGCGATGATGGACTCCTGCACCACGCTGGCCGAGCGGCTGGAGCACGTCACCACCGATTACCGCAGCGTGATGACCGGCTCCTGGCCGATGAGCGACATCCACTCCAACAACCTGCTGAACCTCGTGCGCCACCGGGTGCACGACGACGCGGGCTACCGGGTAACGCTGACCGGCCTGCCGCAGTGGACGCACTGCGACAGCTTCAGCGTGGTGGTGCTGGTCGATCACCTGATCAAGCGCATCCACGAAATCAGCGGCGCGGCCGAGTTCGACCTGTCCGCCGACCACGAGGGGCAGTGGATCTACGTCGACGTGACCTGGACCGGCACCCCGGTGGCGAGCGGCACGGTGGACGGCTGGCTCGACGACCCGCTGGCCGACGCGCTGGGCGGGCTGACCGTCGGCGACGTGCTGCAGCACCATAAGAGCACGCTGTGGTGCGAGGCGCTGAAGGGCCGCGAGGGCTGCGCGCGGTTGCGCGTGCCGCTGCCGCCGGCGCTGTCGCCGCCGACCGCCCACGTTCAGGCGGCGCGCACCAGCGCCACCGCGCGGCCGGAGTTCTTCGACTTCAACCTGCTGCACCAGCCGCTGGCGACCAGCGAACTGGGCCGCACGCCGTTGGATGCGCTGCACTACGTGGTGTTCGACACCGAAACCACAGGCCTGTCGCCGTCGCAGGGCGACGAGATCATCCAGGTGGCGGCGGTGCGCCTCGTCAACGGCCGCATCCTGACCGGCGAGACCTTCAACCAGCTGGTCAACCCCGGGCGGAAGATCCCGCCGGAATCCATCCCGTTCCACCACATCACCGACGACATGGTCGCCGACAAGCCGACCATCGACAAGGTGCTGCCGCAGTTCCGCAGCTTCGTCTCCGGCGCCGTGATGGTGGCGCACAACGCCGCCTTCGACCTGAAGTTCCTGAAGATGAAGGAGCGCGCCGCCGGGGTGAAGTTCGACAGCCCGGTGCTCGACACCATGCTGCTGTCGCGCATGCTGCAGGGGGATGACGGCGACCACACGCTGGACGGCATCGCGCAGCGCCTGGGCATCGAGGTGGTGGACCGCCACACCGCGCTGGGCGACAGCCTGGTCACCGCGGCGATCTTCCTGCGGATGATCGACATGCTGCGCGAGCGCGACATCCGCACGCTCGACGACGCCATCCGCGGCGCCAACATCCTGGTCGAGCTGGCGGCGCGGGAGCGCGCCTTTTGAGCGCCGGGGGCGACCGCTCCCCGGTTCCCCCGAAGACGGTGCCGCGCACCGACCGTCTCGTCGCGCTTTTCCTGACCGCGGCCGTCGCCTTCAACCCGCCGCTGCTGCGCGTTTTCGGCGCGGGCGACACGCTGTTCGGCTGGCCGCTGGTGTACGTCTACATCCTGGGTGTGTGGGCGGGGGTGATCGCGCTGGCGGCGCTGTGCCTGGAGCGGGGAGGGGAGCGGTGAGCGGCACCTACTTGCCCCCACCCCTGACCCCTCCCCCGCTGCGCAGGGGAGGGGGAAAAGCGGCGGAGTTCCCTCCCCTGCGAAGCGGGGGAGGGTTAGGGTGGGGGCAAGTGCTGGTGGGGGTACGGGCATGACCTGGCCCACCGTCGTCCTCGCCTCGCTTGCCTACCTGCTGTTCCTGTTCGCCATCGCGTGGTGGGCGGACCGCCGGGCCGACGCCAAGCGCAGCGTCATCGCCAGCCCGTACGTGTACGCGCTCTCGCTGGCGGTGTACTGTACGACGTGGACCTTCTACGGCTCGGTCGGCCGGGCCGCCTCGCTGGGTGTCGGCTTCCTGCCGATCTACCTCGGGCCGACCTTGCTGATGCTCCTCGGCCCCCTGGTGCTGCGCAAGATCCTGCGCATCGCCAAGGCGCAGCGCATCACCTCCATCGCCGATTTCCTGGCGTCGCGCTACGGCAAGAGCCAGGTGCTCGGCGGGCTGGTGGCGCTGATCGCGGTGGTCGGCATCACGCCGTACATGGCGCTCCAGTTGAAAGCCGTGTCGGTCAGCTTCGACGTGCTGACGGGCAGCGACCCGACCGGGCGGCTCGGCGCGCCGTCGGTGGTGTTCTTCGACAACGCGTTCCTGGTGGCGGTGGTGATGGCGGCGTTCGCCATCATCTTCGGCACCCGCCACATCGACGCGGCCGAGCACCACGAGGGCATGGTCGCCGCCGTCGCCTTCGAGTCGGTGGTCAAGCTGCTGGCCTTCCTGGCGGTCGGCGGCTTCGTCGTGTGGGGGCTGTACGGCGGGGCCGGCGACCTGTTCGCCCGTGCCCGACAGCATCCGGACATCGCCCGGCTGTTCACCGTGGGGCCGGCGCTGGCCGACGGGTCGTGGATCACCTCGACCGTGCTGTCCATGGCGGCGGTGCTGTGCCTGCCGCGGCAGTTCCAGGTCATGGTGATCGAGAACGTGGACGAGCGGCACCTGACCCGCGCGCTGTGGCTGTTCCCGCTCTACATGCTGCTGATCAATCTGTTCGTGCTGCCGCTGGCGGTGGCGGGGCTTCTGCACTTCCCGGGCCGCGGCGTCGATCCCGACGTGTTCGTGGTGGCGCTGCCGCTGGCCGGCGGGGCGGAGGGGCTGGCGCTGCTCGCCTTCATCGGCGGGCTGTCGGCGGCCACCGGCATGATCATCGTCGAGGCCATCGCGCTGTCCACCATGGTCTGCAACGACCTCGTGCTGCCGCTGCTGTTCCGCTTCCGCGGCGCGGCGCTGGAGCGGCAGGCCGACCTGTCGCGCCTTCTGCTGACCATCCGCAGGGCCGCCATCGTGGCGATCCTGCTGCTGGGGTACGCGTACTTCCGCTTCGCCGGGTCGGCGTACGCGCTGGTCGCCATCGGCCTGATCTCCTTCGCCGCGGTGGCGCAGTTCGCGCCGGCGCTGATCGGCGGCATCTATTGGACCGGCGCCACCCGGCGCGGCGCGCTTGCCGGTTTGAGCGCCGGCATCCTGGTGTGGGCGTACACGCTGCTGCTGCCGTCCTTCGCGCGGTCGGGGTGGCTGCCGGCCAGCTTCCTCGACGCTGGGCCGTGGGGCCTGGAACTGCTGCGTCCCTACGCGCTGTTCGGGCTGGAGGGGCTGGACCCGCTGACCCACGCGCTGTTCTGGAGCATGCTCGCCAACATCGGGCTGTACGTCGCGGTGTCGCTGTTCGACCGGCCGGGGGTGGGCGAGCGGGTGCAGGCCACCGCCTTCGTCGAGGTGTTCCAGCAGCGCACCGACGCAACAGCGGCCGGCACGTGGCGCGGCAACGCCACGGTGGGCGACCTGAAGCGCATCGCCGCCCGCTTCCTGGGACCCCAGCGCGCCGAGCAGGCCTTCGCCCAGTATGGCGGCCGCAGCCACGACCCGGACCGCCGCGCCGGGGTGGACATGGTGCGCTTCGCCGAGCGGCTGCTGGCCGGCGCCCTGGGCGCGGCGTCGGCGCGTGTGGCCCTGACATCGGCGGTCAAGGGGGCGGAGGTCAGCCAGCCCGAGCTGATGCGCATGCTGGACGAGACCAGCCATGTCATCGAGTATTCCCGCCAGCTCGAGCACAAGACGGCGGAACTGGAGCGCGCCTCCGACGCCCTGCGCGCCGCCAACGAGCGCCTGACGGAGCTGGACCGCCTGAAGGACGAGTTCCTGTCCACCGTCACCCACGAACTGCGCACCCCGCTCACCTCGATCCGCGCACTGTCGGAGATCCTGCTCGACGATCCCGACACCGACGTGGCGATGCGGCAGGAGTTCCTGTCCGTGATCGTCAAGGAAAGCGAGCGCCTGACCCGCCTGATCAACCAGGTGCTCGACATGGCGAAGATCGAGGCCGGCGAAGTCGACTGGCACATCGGCCCGGTCGACCTGCGCGCGGTGGCCGAGCACGCCGTGGACACCACCAGCCAGCTGTTCCGCGACAAGGACGTGCGCCTCGCCGTCGAGTTGCCCTCCGGCCTGCCGCCGGTGCACGGCGACGACGACCGGCTGGTGCAGGTGGTGGTCAACCTGCTGTCCAACGCCGCCAAGTTCACGCCGTCGGGCGGCCACGTGCGGCTCACCGTCCGCGCAACGCCCGAGGGCGCGCGCCTCGACGTCAGTGACGACGGGCCGGGCATCGCGCCGGAGCATCAGGCCATCGTCTTCGAGCGCTTCCGGCAGGTCGGCGACACCATGACCGAGAAGCCGCAGGGCACCGGCCTCGGCCTCGCCATCTGCAGGCGCATCGTCGAGCACCTGGACGGCCGCCTGTGGGTGGAGAGCGAGCCGGGCCGTGGCGCCACCTTCTCCTTTATCGTTCCGTATGCCGAGGCGGCGGTGGAACGCGCCGCGCCCGGCCCGGCTTGACGGCGGTCAACTCTCCGTTGCGTCCGCCCGGCTAAGCTTCGGCCGAGTGGATTGGTCGGGGATTCTCGTCATGGCGTTGGGCACACTCTGGGCGCGTCTCGGTCGTGTCCGGATTCTCGGCGCGTCGCTGGTCGGCGCGGCCGCGGTCTTCATTGCGGGCATCGTGTTCTGGGGCGGCTTCAACACCGTCCTGGAGGCGACCAACCAGATGGAGTTCTGCGTCTCGTGCCACGAGATGCGCGACAACGTCTATGCCGAGTACAAGAAGACCATCCATTACGAGAACCGCACCGGCGTGCGCGCCACCTGTCCGGACTGCCACGTGCCGAAGGACTGGGTGCACAAGATCATGCGCAAGATCCAGGCCTCCAACGAGGTCTACCACTGGATCCTGGGCACCGTCGACACGCCCGAGAAGTTCGACGCCAAGCGCCTGGAACTCGCCAAGCACGAGTGGGACCGCATGAAGGCGAATGACTCGCTGGAATGCCGCAACTGCCACAGCTTCGAGGGCATGTCCGCCGACAAGCAGAAGCAGCGCGCCAAGAAGCAGCACGAGATGGCCAAGGCCGACAAGATGACGTGCATCGACTGCCACAAGGGCATCGCGCACAAGCCGGTCCATCACCTGCTGGAACAGGAAGAGGGCGGCGCCAAGGTCGCCGCCGCCGAACCGCCGAAGCCCGCACCGGCCCCCGCCGCGGCTCCCGTGCCCGCTCCGGCCCCGGTTGCCGCCGCGCCCGCTCCCACGGCGGCTCCGGCCCCGGCTGCGGAGGCTGCGGGCATCGACTGGAGCGCGGTGCCGGAGAAGACGGTGACGCTGTTCTACCCCGGCCAGACCTCGTTCGAGTGGATCCAGACCGAGCACGGCGGGGCGCGTGCCTTCAAGAAGGGCGAGGCGTGCTCGAACTGCCACGAGGGCGAGCAGGCGGACATGGGCGCCAAGATGGCCTCCGGCCAGAAGGCCGAGCCGACGCCGATCCCGGGAAAGCCGGCCTCCATCCCGCTGACCGTGCAGGCGGCGCACGACGGCGAGACGCTGACCATGCGCTTCCGCTGGCCGGCCAGCCCGCACACCCCGGCGCCCTTCGCCGACGGCGGGAAGATGGACCCGGAGAACCCGGTCAAGCTGGCGCTGCTGATCGATCAGGGCACGGTGCAGGATGCCGACCGCTCCGGCTGCTGGAGCACCTGCCACCACGACGCCCGCTCCATGCCCGACGCGCCGGCCGGCGGCGGCGTCACCAAGTACCTGCCGCAGACCCGCAGCGCCATCTCGCTGCGCGACGCGCCGCGCGGCGGGGCGGACAAACCGAAGTCCGCCGATGAGCTGAAGGCGCTGATGGACCAGGGCGTGTTCCTCGACCTGCTGCGCTGGAAATCGGGCAGCAACGCGGTGGAGGACGGCTACGTCTCGGCCGAGCGCGTGATGAGCGGCGGCCAGGGCGCGAGCGGGCACGGCGTGCTGAAGGACGGCGTGTGGACGGTCACGCTGACCCGCGCGCTGAAATCCGCCAGCCCCGGCGACGTCAGCATCGAGCCGGGCAAGACCTACACCATCGGCTTCGCCATCCACGACGACCACACCAGCGCACGGTTCCACCACGTGTCGGTGGACTACAAGCTGGCGCTGGACAACGCCGAGGCCGGCATCAACGCGGTGAAGGCCGCGGCGGTGCGGAAGGCCGCCGCGCCGGCGGCGGAGGCTTCCACGGAGGTCGCCGCGGTCGAGCCGCCGCAGGAGTTCGACGCCTACAACGCCAAGGACGTGATGCGCACCTGCGCGCCGTGCCACGGCGAGTTCGGCCAGGGTGGCGGCAAGGGCACCTACCCGCGGCTGGCCGGGATGAACGCCGACTACCTCGCCGACCAGCTGCGCAAGTTCAAGTCGCGCGAGCGCGAGAACATCCCGATGATCCCCTTCTCCAACGACCGCGAGATGCCGGACACCGACATCCGCGACATCACGCGCTATCTGGCGACCATCAAGCTGAAGACCAAGCTGGACGACGGCGACGCGCCGGCCGACGGCCTCGACCGACTGCTCGCCGCCAAGAAGATCCTGCACATCGAGCGCTGGGACGGCGACGCCGACAAGGGCCGCGCGCTCTATGCCGAGCTGTGCGCGTCCTGCCACGGCAAGGCGGGCGAGGGCCGCGTCAAGAAGCCGCCGCTGGCCGGACAGTACAGCGAGTACCTGCTCCAGCAGATCTCCGACTTCCGCAAGGGCCGGCGCCAGCACGACGACGTCGAACCGCTGTTCGTCCAGCGCCACGAGCGCGACTTCGATGACATCCTGGCCTTCCTGTCGAGCCTCAGCCCGTCGTGAGCGCGCTCACTGCACCGTTGCCGACGGCAGCGTGAAGGTGACGCGGGTGCCGGCGCCGGGGCGGCTGTCGACGCCGATGGTGCCGCCCAGCCGCTCCACCAGATTGCGGCAGATCAGCAGCCCGAAGCCGCTGCCCAGCTGCCCGCCGGCGTCCGGCAGCGGATGCGGGTGGTCGAGTCGGAACAGGTAGGGCTGAATGTCCGGCGGGATGCCCGGTCCCTCGTCGCGCACGCTGACCGCCACCTGCCCGCCCGACGGCGCGGCCAGCAGTTCCACCGCCGCCCCCTCCGGCGAGAAGCGCAGCGCGTTGTCGATCAGGTGCTGCAGCACGCTGTTGGTGGCGTTGAAGTCGGTGCGCACGCGCACCCGGCCGATGCGGTTGACGATGCGCTGGCCGTTGCGGTCGGCCTGCCGGCCGAGCGGCTCCAGCACCTCGCGCACGATGTCGTTCAGCTCGTACTCCGCCGGCGCCAGCGCGACCTGGCCCAGCTGCAGGCGCGTCCAGGTGGACAGGTTCTCCACCATGCGCAACATCTGCTCGCCCGCGTCGCGGCACAGGCCGAGGTAGCCATCCACCTGGCCCCCGTCCGGCCGCTCGTCGGACATCAGCATCTGCGGCACGCCGAGGATGGCGTTCAGCGGGTCGCGCATGTCGCGGCAGACACCTTCGAACATGCGGTTCAGCAACTGGATGGTGGTGCGCAGCTGCTGGCGCTGCTGCTGGAGCATGATCTCGTCCCGGTGGTGCCGGGTGATGTCGGTGATGAAGGCGAAGCTGCCGATCGGCGCCCCGGCGGAATCGTACAGCCGCGAGGCGCTGACCACGACGAACACCCGGCCGCCGTCGCGGCGCAGCAGGCAGGCCTCGTACACCCGGTGCGGGACGACGTCGCGCAGGTCGCGCTGCCGCTCGGCCACCGCCCGGCTTTCCGGCGCGGCCAGCTCGAACACGTGGCGGCCGACGACCTCCTCCGGCGTGCGCCCCAGCATCGCGCAGCACGCGGCATTCGCATAGACGATGATGAAGTTGTTGTCCGCGACGATGCAGCCTTCGGCCGTGCACTCGAATATTGCCGGATCGAAATGATTGCGGATTTCCTGCTGGATCGACTGGGAGGACATCGACGCTCCCTCCTTCTGTTCGATTCCTGGAGGAAGTCTCCGCGCGCCACCGGCCGGTCGCAACTATCCGAAGGTTTGATTCACCTTATCCTGCGGTGCAGCATATGACGCCTATGTCTATTGGAAGGCCGCCTCGGCGAAGCTGCGCAGCTTGCGGGAATGCAGGGTGTCCATGCCGTGCTCGCGCAGCAGTTCCATGGCCAGCAGGCCGATCTTCAGGTGCTGGTCCACCCGCTCGCGGTAGAACTGGTCGGCCATGCCGGGCAGCTTCAACTGGCCGTGCAGCGGCTTGTCCGACACGCACAGCAACGTCCCGTACGGCACCCGGAAGCGGAAGCCGTTGGCGGCGATGGTGGCGGATTCCATGTCCAGCGCGATGGCGCGGCTCTGGCTGAAGCGCATCAGCGGCTCGCGGTGGTCGCGCAGTTCCCAGTTGCGGTTGTCGATGGTCGCCACTGTGCCGGTGCGCATCACGCTCTTCAGGGCGTAGCCGGACAGGCCGGTGATGCGCTCCACCGCCGCCTCCAGCGCCCGCTGCACCTCGGCCAGCGCCGGGACGGGGACCCAGGTCGGCAGGTCGGCGTCCAGCACGTGGTCGTCGCGCACGTAGCCGTGCGCCAGCACGTAGTCGCCCAAGCGCTGGGTGGAGCGCAGGCCGGCGCAGTGGCCCAGCATGATCCAGGCGTGCGGGCGCAGCACGGCGATATGGTCGGTGATGGTCTTCGCGTTGGACGGGCCGACGCCGATGTTGACCAGCGTGATGCCGTTGCCGTCCGGCCGCGTCAGGTGGTAGGCGGGCATCTGCGGAGCGCGGGTGCGGCGGTTCTGCGCCGTCAGCTCCGCCGGGTCGGCATCGGGGTGAAGGTTGCGGTTGGTGGTGACGATGTCCCACGGCTCGACGAAGCGGTCGTACTGCCGGCGGTAGTCGGCGAGCCGCGGGTCGTCGGTCGGCGTCATGATCTCGTGCGCCAGCCGGATGAACTCGTCCACGTAGAACTGGTAGTTGGTGAACAGCACGAAGTTCTGGAAATCCTCGGGCGCCGTCGCCGTGTAGTGGCGCAGCCGGTGCAGCGAGAAATCGACTCGGGGCGCGGTGAACAATGCCAGCGGCTTGACGTCGTCGATGCCGGCCTCGTAGGTGCCGTTGACGATGGTGTCGTCCATGTTGGCGAGGTTCGGCAGGACGAACAGGTCGGGCAGGCGCGCCAGACGCTCGGGCGTCAGGCCGCCCTCCACGTACATGCCGTTGGGGAAGGCGAAGTGGATGGGGATCGGCTCCTCGCTGACGCCGATCTCCAGTGGCACGTCATGGTTCTTCAGCAGCAGGCCGAACTGCTCGCGGTAATAGCGGTCGAACAGGTCGGGGCGGGTGACGGTGGTGCGGTGCTCGCCCACACCCTCGACGAAGCCGTAGGACAGGCGCGTGTCCACCACGGCGCCGGTTCCGGTCACCAGCTTGACGTAGGGGTAGCAGGCGCCCACGCGCCCGTCGAAGTCCTCGCCGCGGGCGAAGGCGGCGAAGCGGTCGCGCAGGTAGGCGGTGTTGCGCTCCCACAGGTCGCGCACGCAGGCGAGCGCGGCGTCGGTGTCGGTGAAGGAGCCGGCGGGGCCCGGCGGGATGGGCGAGGGGGCGGTCGTGAAGGCGGTCATGACCTTCACATAGTCCCTGCACGGCGGCGGGGAAACCCCTTACGACCGCGCCTCGATGCCCATCAGCGACTTGGCGAAGGCGTCGGCGTCGAACGGGCGCAGGTCGTAGACGCCCTCGCCGATGCCGATGGCGTGCACCGGCAGCTTGAACTTCTCCGCCAGCGAAACGAGCACGCCGCCGCGCGCCGAGCCGTCCAGCTTGGTCAGGATCAGGCCCGACACGTTGACCATGTCGCGGAACACCTCGACCTGGCTGTGCGCGTTCTGGCCGGTGGTGGCGTCCAGTGTCAGCAGCGTGGTGTGCGGGGCGGTCTCGTCCACCTTCTTGATGACGCGGACGATCTTGCGCAGCTCGTCCATCAGGCCGGTCTTGTTCTGCAGCCGGCCGGCGGTGTCGATCAGCAGCACGTCCACCTTCTCGGCCCGCGCGCGCTCCAGCGCGTCGTACGCCAGGCCGGCCGCATCCGCGCCGGTCTCCCGCGCCACCACGGCGCAGCCGGTGCGCTCGCCCCAGATCTTCAGCTGGCTGACGGCGGCGGCGCGGAAGGTGTCGCCGGCGGCCAGCATCACCGTCTTGCCCTCGTCGCGGAACTGGCGGGCCAGCTTGCCGATGGTCGTGGTCTTGCCGGTGCCGTTGACGCCGACCAGCAGGATGACGTGCGGCTTCAGGCCCATGTCGATGGTCAGCGGCTGCGCCACCGGGCCGACGATCTTCGCCACCTCCGCGGCCAGCGTCGCCTTGACCTCGTCCGGGCCGACCTCCTTGCCGAAGCGGGTGCGCGCCAGCTCGGCCGTCATCCTGGCGGCGGTGACCGGGCCGAGGTCGGCGGTGATCAGCAGCTCCTCCAGCTCCTCCAGCGCCTCGTCGTCGAGCTTGCGCTTGGTGAAGATGCCGGTGATGCCGTCGGTCAGCTTGGACGAGGACTTGGACAGCCCCTCCTTCAGCCGCGCCAGCCAGCCCTTCTTCGGCGGCTCCTCACCGATGGTGTGCGGGGCTTCCGGTTCGGCGGCGTGGTGTTCGGGGGTGAACTCGGCATCCTCGGGCGCCGGCTCGACCAGCGGCGGGGGCGGCACCGTTTCGATGGCGAGGGCCGGGGGCAACTCCTCGGGAAGCTGCGCGCCCTCGACCACCTCGGGGATCGGGCGCGCGGCCTCTTCAGGCGTCGCCTCGGGCTCCGGAGCCGGCGGCGCGTCCTTGACGGTCTCTTCCTCGGGCTTCTTGCGGCCGAACCAACGCAGGATCATGGGATGTCCGAAGTCTTAGAGGGGGGTGCCGCGCAGCACGCTGCCGTCGGTGCCGTCGATCCGCGCGCGCACCAGCGTGCCGGGCGGGAAGGTCCGGCCCAGGCGGATCTCGGCGAAGTGCTCGGTACGGCCCAGGTCGTCCTTCTCCACCAGCACCGTGGCGGTGCGGCCGATCTGGCTGTCCAGGTAGCGCGCGACCGCCGCGTCGCCGGCGGCGCGCAGGCGGGCCGCGCGCTCCTTGCGGAAGCGGCTGTTGTCCTGCGGCATCTTCGCCGCCGGGGTGCCGGGGCGCGGCGAGTAGGGGAAGACGTGCAGCCAGGTCAGCCCGCACTCCTCCACCAGGCGCAGCGTGTTGTCGAACATCGCCTCGTCCTCGGTGGGGAAGCCGGCGATGAAGTCGGCGCCGAAGACGAAGTCCGGCCGCAGCGAACGCACCTTGGCGCAGAAGGCGACGGCGTCGGCGCGGCTGTGCCGGCGCTTCATGCGCTTGAGGATCAGGTCGTCGCCGGCCTGCAGCGACAGGTGCAGGTGCGGCATCAGCCGCGGCTCCGTCTCGATCAGGCGCCAGAGGTCGTCGTCGATCTCGATGCAGTCGAGCGACGACAGGCGCAGCCGCGGCAGTTCCGGCACCAGCGCCAGCAGCCGGCGGATCATCTGGCCCAGCGTCGGCGAACCCGGCAGGTCGGGGCCGTAGCTGGTGACGTCGACGCCCGACAGCACCACCTCGGTGTAGCCGGCGGCGACCAGCGCCTGCACCTGCTCGACTACCGCGCCGATGGGGACGGAGCGCGACGGCCCGCGGCCGTAGGGGATGATGCAGAAGGTGCAGCGGTGGTCGCAGCCCTGCTGCACCTGGACGAAGGCGCGCGCCCGGTCCTCGAAGCCGCCGATCAGGTGGCCGGCGGTCTCCTTGACCGACATGATGTCGTTGACCAGCACCTTCTCGGCCGGCGGCAGGCCCCAGCTTTCGGGCTGCAGCTTCTCCTGGTTGCCGAGGACCTGGTCGACCTCCGGCATCTCGGCGTACTTGGCCGGGGCGATCTGCGCGGCGCAGCCGGTGACGACGATGCGGGCGTCCGGGTTCTCACGCCTAAGCTTGCGGATGGTCTGGCGCGCCTGCCGCTCGGCCTCGGAGGTGACGGCGCAGGTGTTGACGATGACGACGTTCTCCAGCCCCGCGTTGCGGGCGTGGGTGCGCATCACCTCGGACTCGTAGGTGTTCAGGCGGCAGCCGAAGGTGACGATCTCCGGCGTCTTGCGCAGGGTGTCGCTCATACCGTTACCAGGTCGGGCGATAGCCGCCCGGTGAAGCTCACGGCCACCGGGCCGGTCATCAGGACGTGGCCGTCCTCGCGCCACTCGATGGTCAGGGTGCCGCCGTCCAGCACCACGTCGGCCTTGCGCCCGGTCAGGCCGCGTCGCGCCGCGGCCACCGCGGTGGCGCAGGCGCCGGTGCCGCAGGCCTGGGTGATGCCGACGCCGCGCTCCCACACCCGCATGCGGATGCGGTTGGGGGCGACGACGGAGGCGAACTCGACGTTGGTGCGCTCGGGGAACAGCGGGTGGTGCTCCAGGCCGGGACCGATCCCGGCGACGTCCACCGCCTCGGCGTCGGGTACGAAATACACCGCGTGCGGGTTGCCCATGTTGACGGCGACCGGGTCGGAGACGCCGCCCTGGTTGATGGGCAGGCGCAGCGTGTCGACGGGCTGCGCCAGCGGGATGGCGGTCCACTCCAGATTGGCCGGGCCCATGTCGACGGTGATCAGCCCGTCGCCGGCGCGCGACGCCTCCAGCAGGCCGGCGGCGGTCTGGAAGACGACGCGGTCGGCGCCGGTCTCCTCCATCAGCAGCCAGCCGACGCAGCGGGACGCGTTGCCGCACGCCCCCACTTCGCTACCGTCGGCGTTGCGGATGCGCATGAAGGCGGAGGCGCGCAGGTCCTGCGCCGGTTCGACGACGATGAACTGGTCGCAGCCCACGCCGGTCCTGCGGTCGGAAATCGCCCGCACCTCCGCCTCGGACGGGGCGTAGGTTTCGGTGCGGGCGTCGATCACGACGAAGTCGTTGCCGAGCCCGTGCATCTTCAGGAAGTCGCGCGTCATGACCGCCGTTATATGGCGACCTTGCCGCCCGAGTCCATGGGCGGGCGCGCAGCCCTGCTCAGGCGCCCTTGAAGACCAGACGCTTGGAGGCGGCGAAGTTGAAGAACATGCCGGACACGGCGCCGGCCGCGACGGCGAGGAACGGATAGGCGGCGACCACGTCGAAGCCCGCCTCCAGCACCACCGACACCGCGTAGTTGACGATGCCGCCCACCGCGTTGGCGGCGACGAAGGCGGCCCACTGGCGGTGCAGCGGCGCGTGGTCGGCGTGGCGGAAGGTGAAGGCGCGGTTCAGCGCCCAGGTCGTCGTCGCGGCGGCGAAGAAGGAGGGGATGCGCGCGGCGAAGAACTCCAGCCCCGCCCACAGGCCGAGGTAGAGCACCGCCGTATCGACCACCAGCCCGACGACGCCGACCAGCCCGAACTTGCCGAACTGCACGCCCAGCCGGCCGAGCCGGCTGTCCAGCAGCCGCGCCGCAAGGTCGATCATTGGCCGGCCTTCGGCGGCGCGCTGTTCGGCGCGGGGATGGAGAGGTAGCGCAGGCGCTTCATCTCCTTGCGGCCGTGCGTGACGGTGTCGAGGATCAGGCCGCAGGTCAGGCTGAGGAAGGCCAGCACCATGGTGCCGGTCGCCAGCACCGCGGTGGGCAGGCGGGGCACCAGCCCGGTCTGGAAATAGGTCAGGAAGATCGGCACCACCAGCATCAGCGACAGCGCCGCCAGCACCCCGAAGATGGTGGCGAAGAACGGCAGCGGCCGCTCCTCCTTCACCAGGACCAGGATGGTCCTCAGGATGCGGAAGCCGTCGCGGTAGGTGCGCAGCTTGCTGACCGAGCCCTCGGGCCGGTCCTTGTAGGGGGTCTTCACCTCGGCGATGGGCATGCGCAGCTCCAGCGCGTGCACCGTCAGCTCGGTCTCCGTCTCGAAGCCGGAGGCCAGCGCCGGGAAGCTCTTGACGAAGCGGCGCGAGAACACGCGGTAGCCGCTGAGCATGTCGTGGATGCGGTGGCCGAACACCTCCGCCACCAGACCGGTCAGCAGCTTGTTGCCGAAGCGGTGCCCGGGGCGGTAGGCGGCTACGATGTCGGTCACCCGCGCGCCGTTGACCATGTCCAGCTGCTCCTCCCACAGGCGCTTGACCATCATCGGCGCGCTGGGGGCGTGGTAGGTGTCGTCGCCGTCCACCAGGACGTAGACGTCCGCCTCGATGTCCGAGAACATCCGGCGCATCACGTTGCCCTTGCCCTGCAGGGGCTCGCTGCGCACCACCGCGCCGGCGGCCCTGGCCACCTCGATGGTGCGGTCGGCGGAGTTGTTGTCGTAGACGTAGACGGTGGCATCCGGCAGCGCGGCGCGGAAGTCCTCCACCACCTTTCCGATGGCCGCCTCCTCGTTGTAGCAGGGGATCAGCACCGCGACGGAGCACGGCAGCGGCGCTGGCTGCTGCGCGTCCGAGGGGGCGGAGGCGGCGGCCGGGGTGCGGGTGAGGGTCGTGGCGGACATGGCCTGTGGCGGCTTCAATGGGGTCTCCGGAATAAACACCATCTGCTCCCCGCTATTCCACTGTCGAAATGCATCGCGCGTCGACGCGGCGACGCCGCCCGCGACGACGTGCAACCGCGCGTGGCGGCCCCCCGTGCCGAGGGCAGCGGAGGTACGCCGTTCAACGCTCCCCGAACGCGCCGTTGCTGCCACCGTTGTTGGGCTTCGCTGTCGCTCAACCCAACTACGGGGCACCTCGTAGGTTGGGTTGAGGCGAAGCCGAAGCTCAACGCGCCGCGTCACCGCCGCACCGGGCAGAGGTTGAGCGTCTCGCCCAGATTGTTGGGCACCGGACGGCAGCCCTGCGCATCCAGCGTCAGGCCCATCAGCGCGGCGGCCTTCGCCGCGCCGGGCGTGTCGGGGATGGTGCTGAGCATCAGGAACGGTCCTCTGTGCTCCGCCACCCGGCGTTCCAGCACCGCGCGCATGCCGTTGCCGACGGAGTCCGGCTGCAGGAAGTTGGACTGGATGCGCACCGCCGGCATCTGCGGCGGGAACAGCGGCAGCACGTGGGAGATCGCCCAATAGCCGCCCATCAGCAGCATGGTGCGGTCGGGATCCTCGATGGGCGGCACCTCGGCCTGCACCCATTGGCGGCTCCAGGGCACGCGGCCCCAGTCGGCCGGCTGCATGGTCGCCTGTGCCAGCACCAGCAGGGCGGCCGCGGCGCCCATCCGCGCCCTGAGGGTCAGGGGCAGCGCGCCCACCGCCAGCACGACGGCCAGCGGCGCCAGCATCTCCATCGGCACCAGATAGCGGTAGACGCAGAACATGTAGACCCACAGCGCGTAGGTCACCGCCAGCGCCGTCAGCAGGTAGCGCGCCGCGCCGGGGACGGCGAAGGCCTGTGCCGGACGCCGCACCAGCGCCGCCAGGCCGGCCAGCGGCACCAGCACGAACAGCAGCGGCACCCGCAGGTCGAACCACGCCACCTCGCCGACCTTGATCGGGTCGCGCAGGAAATAGAAGGGGAAGAACACCCGCTCCACCGGGTCGGCCGGCAGGAAGGAATAATTGCGGTAGTCGGAGATGGCGGCGAGCGGTGATTTGAAGACATGGTTCATGTGCGGGAAGATCGGGTTCCCGTAGCTCTGCCACAGGTGGACCATCCAGAAGCCGCCGGTCGCTGCCAGCCCGGCCAGCACGCCGATGCCGAAGAAGAAGGCCAGCCACAGCCGCCGCCACGGCCGCGCCGGCAGCACCAGGAAGGCGAGGCAGAGGCCGACCGCGTAGATCACCGTCGGGTTCTTCGCCCCCATCGCCGCCCCGGCCAGCACGCCGCCGGCCGCCACCCGCGCGAACGCCGGTCCTGCCGGTCCGTCCAGCAGCCGCGGCAGCCCGCTCACCACCACCAGCGCCGCGCCCAATACGCCCAGGCTGACCACGTTGTCCTGGAACGTCGTGCCCAGCAGCCCCAGCGTGCCGCCGCCCAGGCCCCCCATCACCGCCAGCACCACGGCCAGCAGCGTGCGCCGCATCTCGGCGCCGACGCGCAGGCTGGCCATGGCGAGGCCGAACAGCAGCGACAGGTTCAGGCCCTGGACGGCGCTCCACACGAAGCCGGCGACCGGTGCCGGGAACGCGGTGGCCAGCCAGTAGAAGGGCAGGTCGAGGACGGGGTTGTAGAAACTCGGCATCTGCGCCGGCAGCAGGTCGAACCCGATGCGGCCGGTGAGGACGGCGTAAGCGTTGTACCAGTGGTAGTTCCGCAGGTCCCAGTTGGCGTCCATGTCCAGCGACACCCCCAGCGCGCCATAGGCCAGCGGGGCGAGCACCAGGAAGGCCAACGCGATCAGGCGCGCGCGGCGGTCGGAAGTCGGCAGGATCGGCATGGGGAGCGGGGCCGGGGCGGTTGGCGTCGCGCCGTTGGTACGCGAGGCGGCGCGGGGCTTCAAGGCCCTGCCGACGCGGGCGCCCCCGGAGTGCGGCGGCCGCAAACGAAAACGGGCCGCGCCCGGCGCAGCCCGCTTTTCGGTCTTAATGGTATCTGGCGTCCCAGAACTTACCCGCGGTGGGTCAGGGCCTGATAGACGAAGTAGACCGGGGTCGCCTGGAACCACGCCACCAGGAACTCACGGACGGCCTGGAAACCGTGGGCCGACGGGGCGGTGTGGGCGCTGTGCGAGAAGGTCGTTGTCGTCATGGTGTCTCTCCATTTGCTGATGGGGAGAGTATAGTCTGGTATACCAAATGCCATATGCGCAAAGACCGCAACCCAGCAAGACCGAAAAATTACAGCTTATCCAACGGTTTGAATGGCGAACGGTTTGCGGATCGAGGCTCCGGCGTAGAGCGATAGGCATAGATCGGTGCGTAGAACGGTGTGAACGCTCTCATGCCCTCACGGCTGGGCTCGGCCCCATGGGCGCTCAGTTCAGCGCGTGGAGGCCTTCCTTGGTCTCCAGCCACCCCCCCCATTCCGTCATCCCCGCGAAGGCGGGGATCCATAGTGTCCGAAGCGGCATGCCATGGGAGTTATGGATCCCCGCCTTCGCGGGGATGACGGCCATAAAGACGCGGGAGGTGGTGAACAGGTGCCTAAGCTAGTGCCCATGGGGGTAAGCCCGGGCTTGATGCCCGGACCGGAGCACGGCGCAACCCGGCTCACGCCGCCCGGATGCGCTCCAGGAAGGCGAGGACCTCGCCGCGCAGACGTTCGGCCTCCTGCGACAGGCTGCCGGCGGCGCCGAGCATCTGGGACGCGGCGGCGCCGGTTTCCGAGGCGGCCTGGTTGACGCCGACGATGGTGTCCGACACCTCGCGCGTGCCGCCGGCGGCCTGCTGGACGTTGGTGGCGATGTCGCGCGTGGCCGCGCCCTGCTGCTCGATGGCGTCGGCGATGGAGGTCGCGATGCGGTCGACGCCCGAGATGGTTTCGCCGACCTCGCGGATCGCCGCCACCGCGCGGTCGGTGGTCGCCTGGATGTCGCCGATCTTGGTCTGGATGTCGCCGGTCGCCTGCGCCGTCTGGTTGGCGAGGTGCTTGACCTCGTTCGCCACCACGGCGAAGCCCTTGCCCGCCTCGCCGGCCCGCGCCGCCTCGATGGTGGCGTTGAGGGCGAGGAGGTTGGTCTGCGACGCGATGTCGGAGATCAGCTTGACCACGTCGCCCACCTGGTGCGCCGCCTCGGCCAGGCCGGCCATCAGCTCGTTGGTCTGGCGCGCCTCGGCGACCGCGGTGGCGGTGATGCGGGTGGACTGCTCGACCTGGTGGCCGATGGCGCGGATCGAGGCGGACAGCTCCTCCGCCGCCCCGGCCACCGTGTTGACGCTCGACGACGCCTGCTCGGCGGCGCCGGCCACGATGACCGCCTGCCGTGTGGTCGCCTCGGCGGTGGAGGACAGGGTGCCGGCGGACGCCTGCATCTCGGCCGCGGCGGAGGCCACGGTGTCCACCACGTGCCGCACCGACGTCTCGAACGCGTCGGCCAGCCGTGCCAGCGTCGCCTTGCGCTCGGCCTCCGCCTCGGCCTTCAGCCGTTCCTGCTCGGCGTGCAGCGTGGCGTTCTCGCGGGCACGGTCCTTGAAGACCTCGACGGCGCGCGCCATCTCGCCAACCTCATCGCGGCGCGCGGTGTCCGGCACGGCGGCGGAAAGATCGCCTTCGGCCACCGTGTGCATGATGGCGGACAGCCGGGTGATCGGCCGGGCGATGCTGCGGCCCAGCAGGAAGGCGGCGCCGAACGCCACGGCGCCCAGCGCCAGCACGATGGCGCCGGCCTCCATCGCGCGCTCGCGGAAGGCGGCCTGCACGTTGTCCACGTAGATGCCGGTGCCCAGCATCCAGGCCCAGCCGCCGGTGAACTTGGCGTAGCCGATCTTCGGCACCGGCACGTCGGAGCCGGCCTTGGCCCACAGGAACTCCACGAAATCGCCGCCGCGGCCGGCGGCGGCCAGCAGGTCGCGGATCATGAACTGGCCGTTCGGGCCCTTCAGGTCGCGCAGGTCCTTGCCTTCCAGCTCCGGCTTGGCGCCGTGCGCCACCACCACGCCGTCGCGGGTGTAGGCGAAAAAGTACTCGCTGCCCTCGAAGCGGATGGCGCGCAACGCGTTCTTCGCCTGCGCCTGCGCCTGCTCGACCGGCACCTCGCCCTTGGCGGCGCGCGCCTCCAGGTCCTGCACGATGGTGACCGTGGTTTCCACCAGCGCCTTCACCTTGGCCTTGTGTTCTTCCAACATGGTCGAGCGGATCTCGGCCACGGCGACGAAACCGAAGACGGCGAGCGCGGCCAACGCCACCGCCGGCAACAGCAGCAGCTTGCCCCCGATCCGAAGGCTCGATCCACGCATGAGACTCTCCACTGGGCAGGAATGGGCGTTCGGGTCAAGGAACCCGGCATAAGGTAGTATATCTATCTGATATATTACTCCGTGGTTAATTAAAGACCCAGCGTGGGTGCGACGTTTTGCCAAGCTTCAGCTAAGTCGAAGCCGTACATTTGAGAAGGTTTTTACAAGTTGTTTGGTGGATGGCCACCTTTAGTAGCGCATCGCATGCTTTCCACCGCCGTGTCGGATTTGCCGTGGGTCGTCTTGGGAAACGGGCAGGACTTGCGCGTCGCGCGGTGGATGTGGACGTCGGCGGCGGTCTTCCGCACGGTGGTGTGTGTTCAAGGGAATCAACCGCCATGTGGAAAGCGTGCACCAGCCTCTGGCGTCGGGGTCCTTGGTCTGCTATTCACCGGGCTCTTGCCGGCGCCTCCGGCCGGCCACGCGCGCGATGGGTTTTGGCTATGGAAAAGTTCACGGTTCTCACCGGCGTTGCCGCACCGATGCCGATGATCAACATCGACACCGATATGATCATCCCCAAGCAGTTCCTGAAGACGATCAAGCGGACCGGCCTGGGCAAGCACCTCTTCGACGAGATGCGCTACACCCCCGATGGCAAGGAGGTCGACAGCTTCGTCCTCAACAAGCCGGCCTACCGCAGCGCCAAGATCCTGGTGGCGGGCGACAACTTCGGCTGCGGCTCGTCCCGCGAGCACGCGCCGTGGGCGCTGGCCGACTTCGGCATCCGCTGCATCATCGCGCCGAGCTTCGCCGACATCTTCTACAACAACTGCTTCAAGAACGGCATCCTGCCGATCAAGCTGCCGAAGGAGCAGGTGGACCTGCTGCTGGACGACGCCTCGCGCGGCTCCAACGCGGTGGTGACGGTGGACCTCGAGAAGCAGGAGATCACCGGCCCGGACGGCGGCAAGATCACGTTCGAGGTCGATCCGTTCCGCAAGCACTGCCTGCTGAACGGCCTGGACGACATCGGCCTGACGCTGCAGCAGGCGCCGGCGATCGACGCCTTCGAGGGCAAGATCCGTGGCAGCCAGCCGTGGCTGGCCCTGTAACGACTTCTAGAGACGAACCGAGAGAGAAGGGGAGAGCACCCGATGGCCGCCAACAAGAAGCTCCTGTTCCTGCCCGGTGACGGCATCGGCCCCGAGGTGATGCGTCAGGTCCGCCGGGTCATCGACTGGATGGACCGCAAGCGCAAGGTCACCTTCGACGTGACCGAGGGTCTGGTCGGCGGTGCGGCCATCGACGCGCACGGCACCCCGCTGACCGATGCGACGCTGGCGGACGCGCTGGCGGCGGACGCGGTGATGCTGGGCGCCGTGGGCGGCCCGAAGTGGGACAACCCCACCGACTACATGAAGCGCCCGGAAGCCGGCCTGCTGCGCCTGCGCAAGGAGCTGGGCCTGTTCGCCAATCTGCGCCCGGCGGTGGTGTTCGACGCGCTGGTCGATGCCTCGACCCTGAAGCCCGAAATCATCAAGGGCCTGGACATCATGATCGTCCGCGAGCTGACGGGCGGCGTGTACTTCGGTGAGCCGCGCGGCATCGAGGACCTGCCGAACGGCGAGCGCCGCGGCATCAACACCCAGGTCTACACCACCTCCGAGATCCGCCGCGTGGCGGCCGTGGCCTTCGAGCTGGCGCGCAAGCGCAACAACAAGGTCCACTCCATGGAGAAGGCCAACGTCATGGAGTCGGGCCTGCTGTGGCGGCAGGAAGTGACCAAGCTGCACCAGGAGCAGTATTCGGACGTGGCGCTGGAGCACATGTACGCCGACAACGGCGCCATGCAGCTGCTGAAGAACCCGAAGCAGTTCGACGTGATCGTCACCGACAACCTGTTCGGCGACATCCTGTCGGACGAGGCGGCGATGATGACCGGCTCGCTCGGCATGCTGCCGTCGGCCTCGCTGGGTGCCGCGGACGCCAACGGCAACCGCAAGGCGATGTACGAGCCGGTGCACGGCTCGGCTCCCGACATCGCCGGCAAGGACCTCGCCAACCCATGCGCGACGCTGCTGTCGTTCGCGATGGCGCTGCGCTACTCGTTCAACCTGGACGACGACGCGAAGATGCTGGAGAAGGCCGTGCAGAACGTGCTGGGCGGCGGCATGCGCACCGCCGACATCATGGCGCCGGGCATGGCCCGCTGCTCGACCACGGTGATGGGCGACTCGATCCTGCGCGAGCTGGACAAGCTGTCGTCGTAAGGATCCGAGCCGGTTATGAAAAAGCCCCTCTCCGCCGGAGAGGGGCTTTTTCTTTTTGGATCAATCGTCGCCGGCCGCTTCGACCCGCGCGCCCCGGCCGCCGTGGCTGGCCTGTCCGCCCTTGCGCCCGGCTTCGGCGGCGAGCGAAGGGTTCTTCGAGAAGCTGCGCGCCTGCGCCGGCACGCTGCGCCCGCCCTTGCGGCCCGCCTCGGCGGCGAGTTCCGGGTTTTTCGAGAAGCTGCGCTTGTCGGCCGGCACGCTTTCGCCGCCCTTGCTGGCGATCTGGCGCTGCCGGTCGCGGTCCATGGAAGCGAACCCGCGGTTCGATGTCCGCCCGCCGTCCTTCGAAGCCATCGTGAAACCTCCAACTCTGCCTTCTGCCCACAAACCGGAGACGGAAGAGTTGGTTCCAGGCGACTCGGCGGATTCCCCGCTCTCGGTCAGGTTGCCGCGGATTCCAGCGTGGCGATGGCTTCGGCCTGCGCCACCAGCCGGCGGGCGTTCTCGACGTGCAGGTTCTCCACCAGCTTGCCGTCCACCACCACCACGCCCTTGCCGGCCGCCGCCGCCTCGGCGTGCGCCGCGATGATGCGGCGGGAATACGCGATCTCGTCCGCACCCGGCGCGAAGGCCTCGTTGGCGGCGGCGATGGTCTTGGGGTGGATCAGCGTCTTGCCGTCGAAGCCCAGCTCGCGGCCCTGCCGGCAGGCGTGGGCGAAGCCCTCGTCGTCGTTGAGGTCCAGGTGGACACCGTCGAGGATGGTGAGGCCGTAGGCGCGTGCCGCCAGCAGGCACAGGCCCAGGCTCGTGATCATCGGCAGCCGGTCGCGGGTGTGCGCGGCGTGCAGGTCCTTGGCGAGGTCGGAGGTGCCCATCACCAGCCCGCCCAGCTTGGCCGACGCCCCGGCGATCTCGCGGGCGTTCAGCATGCCGAGAGGCGTCTCCATCATGCACCAGATCCGCTGCCCCTCGGGCGAGCCGGCGGCGCGCAGCACCGCCTCGGCCTGGCGCACCGCGTCGGCGCTCTCCACCTTGGGCAGCAGCACGGCGTCGGCGCCCGACGCGGCGGCCATCACGAGGTCCTCGTACCCCCAGGGGGTGGCGAGGCCGTTGACCCGCACCACGATCTCCCGCCCGCCGTAGCCGCCGGCGGCCAGCGCCGCGGCGATGTTGGCGCGCGCTTCGGCCTTGGCGTCGGGCGCCACGGCGTCTTCCAGGTCGAGGATCAGGCCGTCGGCCGGCAGCGTGCGGCCTTTCTCCAGCG